>Ga0255182_1000773_pt1 | contig 19007 bp, 18 predicted proteins | sample Atl_UVDOM_RepA_8_FD_188420 | JGI IMG/M metagenome (GOLD analysis project Ga0255182, IMG submission 188420) | Freshwater microbial communities from Altamaha River, Georgia, United States - Atl_UVDOM_RepA_8d | ecosystem: Environmental > Aquatic > Freshwater > River | place: USA: Georgia...
GTGAAAAAATCGCACCCAGAATCCGCGTTTTTCAGGGTCCAGCGGTGGCTTGACCTGAACCTTCATGTGCATACGCAAGGAAGCCGTTCATCAGTCCCGTGGCGAAGCGCAGCGCAACGAGTGCGTAACAGTGCCTGCGGCTCAGTCGCCAGACGGCCATGGATTGCAGTCGCGAGAATCCAGATATTGGCGTTGGGCGTCGTGGCAAGTGCTCAACCACAATGCCATCGCCAGCTATAACGAACGTATTGAGCGTGAAGGCCTGCCATTGGCGCAGTACCGAACGTTCTGAATTGACTATTCATGCCTGCCAACGAAACCCTCTCTGAAGTCGTGACCGAAGCCCCCAAGGGCCAATTCGTTTCCTTCCCGGATTCGCCATTCGAGCTGTTTCAGCCCTACCCGCCTGCGGGCGACCAGCCCACGGCGATCGCCCAGCTGGTGGAGGGGGTGCAGGACGGCGAGGTGTTCCAGACCCTGCTGGGCGTGACCGGCTCGGGCAAGACTTTCACTATGGCCAACGTGATCGCACAACTGGGGCGCCCAGCCATCGTGTTTGCGCCCAACAAGACGCTGGCGGCGCAGCTCTACTCCGAATTCCGCGAGTTTTTCCCCAAGAACGCGGTCGAGTATTTCGTCAGCTACTACGACTACTACCAGCCCGAGGCCTATGTGCCGCAGCGCGACCTGTTCATCGAGAAAGACAGCGCGATCAACGAGCACATCGAGCAGATGCGATTGAGTTGCACCAAGAGCATTCTGGAGCGGCGCGATGTGGTGATTGTGGCCACGGTCTCGGCCATCTACGGCATCGGCAAGCCCGAGAGCTACCACCGCATGATCATGACGCTGCGGGTCGGCGACAAGGCGGGCCAGCGCGACGTGATTGCGCAGCTGATCCGCATGCAGTACCAGCGCAACGACCAGGATTTCAGCCGCGGCAAGTTCCGGGTGCGGGGTGACACGATTGACGTCTTTCCGGCCGAACATTCCGAGCTGGCGATCCGCATCGAGCTGTTAGACGACGAGATCGAGAGCCTGCAGCTGTTTGACCCGCTGACGGGCCGCATTCGCCAGAAGATTCCGCGCTTCACGGTGTATCCGTCCAGCCACTATGTGACCCCCCGCGACCAGGTGCTGGCCGCCATCGAGACCATCAAGATCGAACTCGACCAGCGCCTCAAGGAGCTGGTGGGCATGGGTAAGCTGGTCGAGGCCCAGCGGCTGGAGCAGCGGACCCGGTTTGACCTGGAAATGCTGCAGGAGGTGGGTCACTGCAAGGGCATCGAGAACTACAGCCGTCACCTCTCGGGCGCCGCACCTGGCGAGCCGCCGAGCACCTTGACCGATTACTTGCCGCCTGACGCGCTGATGTTCCTCGACGAGAGCCACCAGATGATTGGCCAGCTCAACGCCATGTACAACGGCGACCGCCAGCGCAAGACCACGCTGGTCGAGTACGGTTTCCGTCTGCCCAGTGCGCTCGACAACCGTCCGCTCAAGTTCGAGGAATTCGAAAAGCGCATGCGCCAGTGCATCTTTGTGTCGGCCACCCCGGCCGACTACGAAAACACGCATGCCGGTCAGGTGGTCGAGCAGGTGGTGCGCCCCACCGGCCTGGTGGACCCCGAGGTCGAGGTGCGCCCCGCCACGCACCAGGTGGACGATGTGCTGCAGGAAATCCGCATCCGCGTGGAGCGGCAGGAGCGGGTGCTGATCACCACGCTGACCAAGCGCATGGCCGAGCAGCTGACGGACTATTTGACCGACAACGGCGTGAAGGTTCGCTACCTGCACAGCGACGTGGACACGGTCGAGCGCGTGGAAATCATCCGCGACCTGCGCCTGGGCGCCTTCGATGTGCTGGTGGGCATCAACCTGCTGCGCGAGGGCCTGGACATTCCCGAGGTCTCGCTGGTGGCGATTCTGGATGCCGACAAGGAAGGCTTTTTGCGCGCTGAGCGCAGCCTGATCCAGACCATTGGCCGGGCCGCGCGCAATGCGGGGGGCAAGGCCATCCTGTATGCCGATGTGGTCACAAAGTCCATGAAAAAAGCCATGGACGAGACGCTGCGTCGCCGCGAAAAACAGATCGCCTACAACGAGGCGCATGGCATCACCCCGCGCACCATCATCAAGCAGGTCAAGGACCTGATCGACGGGGTCTACAGCGAAAAGTCCGGCCAGGAAGCCGAGCGTCTGGAGCAGGCGGCATTGCAGAAGGCCAAGGTCGAGGACATGAGCGAAAAGGACATCGCCAAGGCCATCAAGCAGCTGGAAAAGCAGATGATGGAGCACGCCCGCAACCTCGAATTTGAAAAAGCTGCGCGTGTGCGCGACCAGCTGGCCATCCTGAAAGAGCAGGCCTTTGGGGCGGCCGGGGGCGACAAGGTGGTGCCGCTGGCCCGGGCCTGAATAACCCCAGATCCCGAGTGATTTAATCGGGAATCGGCTATACTTGAGTTCCTTTGTCGGGAACTCGGGACATTACCCGGCCCGGCCCCGTCCACTTCCAGGAGCCTGCCATGCGTCTGACCACCAAAGGCCGATTCGCCGTCACTGCCATGATCGATCTGGCCCTGCGTCAGCAGGCCGGCCCTGTGACGCTGGCCGCCATCAGCCAGCGCCAGCACATCTCGCTGTCTTACCTGGAGCAGCTCTTCGGCAAGCTGCGGCGTCACCAGCTGGTCGAGTCCACCCGTGGTCCTGGCGGCGGCTACACCCTGGGCCGCAAGGCTGACGACATCACCGTGGCCGACATCATCCTGTCGGTCGACGAGCCGCTCGATGCCACCAGCTGCGGTGGCAAGGAAAACTGCCATGGCGGCGACAGCCGCTGCATGACTCACGATCTCTGGGCCTCGCTGAATGCCAGGATGGTCGAGTTCCTCGATTCGGTATCCCTGCAAAAGCTGGTCGATGACCAGATCTCCAAGGGCGTGGTCATCGAGGCCCGGCCCAGCCTCAAGCGCGCCATTTCCTCTGTGCCGGTGGTCAAACCGATCCGCGTGACCGGACCCAATTCGGTCTTTGACCTGGGCAATGCCCTGGCCAAGTCCTGAACCGGCTGAACCTTTTTTACCTCCCTGAACTCCACCCCCAAGAAGCTGCCATGAGCCAGACCCCCCACCTTCCGATTTACATGGACTACGGCGCCACCACCCCTGTTGACCCCCGTGTGGTGGACGCCATGATCCCGTGGTTGCGTGAGCATTTCGGCAACCCCGCTTCGCGCAGCCATGCCTGGGGCTGGGAGGCCGAAGAGGCGGTCGAAAAGGCGCGCCAGGATGTGGCCGACCTGATCGGCGCCGACCCGCGCGAGATCGTCTGGACCAGCGGTGCCACCGAGTCCAACAACCTGGCCATCAAGGGCGCTGCGCAGTTCTACAAGTCGCGCGGCAAGCACCTGATCACCGTCAAGACCGAACACAAGGCGGTGCTCGACACCATGCGCGAGCTCGAGCGCCAGGGCTTCGAGGTGAGCTACCTGGATGTGCAGGCCGACGGGCTGCTGAACATGGACGCCCTCAAGGCGGCCATCCGTCCGGACACCATCCTCATCAGCGTGATGTTCGTGAACAACGAAATCGGCGTGATCCAGGACATTCCGGCCATTGGCGCGCTCTGCCGCGAAAAGGGCATCGTTTTTCATGTGGATGCGGCCCAGGCCACAGGCAAGGTCAGGATTGACCTCAACACCCTGCCGGTCGACCTGATGAGCCTGGCTTCCCACAAGACCTACGGCCCCAAGGGCATCGGCGCACTGTATGTGCGCCGCAAACCCCGTGTCCGTCTGGAAGCCCAGATGCACGGCGGTGGCCATGAGCGCGGCATGCGCTCGGGTACCTTGCCCACCCACCAGTGCGTGGGCATGGGCGAGGCCTTTCGCCTCGCCCGGCTCGAGATGGACCAGGACAACGCCAAGGCGGCTGCCCTGCACAAGCGCCTGGTCGATGGCCTGTCCGATCTGGAGCAGGTGTTCCTCAATGGTCATGCCACCCAGCGCGTGCCGCACAACGTGAACATGAGTTTCAACTATGTCGAGGGCGAGTCCCTGATCATGGGCATCAAGGGGCTGGCGGTGTCTTCGGGTTCGGCCTGTACCTCCGCCAGCCTGGAGCCCAGCTACGTGCTGCGGGCCCTGGGCCGGAGCGACGAACTCGCCCACAGCAGTCTGCGCATGACGATTGGCCGCTGGACCACCGAGCAGGAAATCGACGAAGCCATCCGCACCATCCGCGAGAACGTGGCCAAGCTGCGTGAACTCAGCCCCTTGTGGGAGATGTACAAGGACGGCATCGACCTGAACACGATTCAATGGGCCGCCCATTGACGAATGACCTTGCGGGACAGATCTTCAGCGCTGTCCCCTGCTGATTAGGAGGATATTTCATGGCTTACTCGGAAAAAGTCGTTGACCACTACGAAAACCCCCGCAACGTCGGCTCCTTCGACAAGGGCGACGAGGATGTCGGCACCGGCATGGTGGGCGCGCCCGCCTGCGGTGACGTGATGAAGCTGCAGATCAAGGTGAACCCGCAGACGGGCATCATCGAAGACGCGCGCTTCAAGACCTACGGCTGCGGCTCGGCGATCGCGTCGAGCTCGCTGGTGACCGAGTGGGTCAAGGGCAAAACGCTGGACGAAGCCGCTGCGCTCAAGAACAGCCAGATCGCCGAAGAACTGGCGTTGCCGCCCGTCAAGATCCACTGCTCGATCCTGGCCGAAGACGCCATCAAGGCAGCTGTGGACGACTACAAGAAAAAACACGCGAACTAAGACCACCCCCGAAGCGCCTTCGGCGCCTCCCCCTCAAGGGGGGCGCACCCGGTGGCCCGGCCAAGCCGGATCCACGGGTGCAGGGGCCCAGGCGCAGGGTGTTCAAGCAGGAAAGACAACATGGCCATCACCGTCAGTGAAGCCGCAGCACGGCATGTCAACCGTTACCTGAGCAAGCGTGGCAAGGGCCTGGGCGTGCGCCTGGGTGTCAAGACCACCGGTTGTTCTGGTCTGGCCTACAAGCTGGAATATGTGGATGAAGCAGCGCCCGAAGACGTGGTCTTCGAGGCGCACGGCGTCAAGGTGCTGGTGGACCCCAAGAGCCTGGCCTACATCGACGGCACCGAGCTGGACTTTGTTCGTGAGGGCCTGAACGAGGGCTTTCGCTTCAACAACCCGAACGAACGCGATCGCTGCGGTTGCGGCGAATCCTTCCGCGTGTGATTTCACTCCAGACCAACGACTTCGAGTTGTTTGAACTGCCCCAGCAGTTCGCGCTTGACCGTGCGCAGCTCGACGAGCGCTGGAAGGCGTTGCAGCGCGAAGCCCACCCGGACCGCTTTGCCGCCGAGGGTGCCGCGGCGCAGCGCGTGGCCATGCAGTGGTCGGTGCGCATCAACGAGGCTTACCAGCGCCTGAAGGACCCGCTCAAGCGTGCGGCCTACCTGTGTGAACTGCGCGGCCAGCCGGTCAACGCCGAAAGCAACACGGCCATGCCGCCCGCTTTCCTGATGCAGCAGATGGAATGGCGCGAGACGCTTGAAGACACCGAGGACCTGGGGGCGCTCGAAAGCCTGGCCGACGATGTGGCGGCCGAACGCAAGCGGGTGCAGCAATCACTCGGTCAGCTGCTCGATGGTGCAGATGACGCCCAGGCAGCCGTGGGGCAGGTGAGGGCGCTGATGTTCATCGAGCGCTTTGCCGCCGAGGTGGACGCTAAACTCGACCGCATTCACGGCTGAGTGGCTGTTCCGCTCAGCCACTCCTACCAAGTATTCCATGGCGCTTTTGCAGATTTCCGAACCGGGCCAGTCGCCGGACCCGCACCAGCGGCGCATTGCCGTCGGCATCGACCTGGGCACCACCCACTCGCTGGTGGCCGCCGTGCGCCATGGCGTGGCCGAATGCCTGCCCGATGGCGAAGGCCGGGTGATCCTGCCCTCGGTGGTGCGCTACCTGCCTGGGCAGGGCCGCCAGATCGGCCTGGACGCGCAACACAACGCGGTGCAGGACCCGGCCAACACCATCGCCTCGGTCAAGCGCTTCATGGGCCGTGGCCTCAAGGACATTGCCGATCCGGACAAGCTGCCCTACCGCTTTGTCGACCAGCCCGGCATGCTCGGCATCGAGACGGTGCAAGGCACCAAGTCGCCGGTCGAGGTGAGCGCCGAGATCCTGGCCACGCTGCGTTTCCGTGCCGAAGACAGCTTCAACGACGACCTGTACGGCGCGGTCATCACCGTGCCCGCCTACTTTGACGATGCCCAGCGCCAGGCCACCAAGGATGCGGCCCAGCTGGCAGGGATCAACGTCCTGCGCCTGATCAACGAGCCCACCGCGGCGGCGATTGCCTACGGGCTGGACAACGCGTCCGAAGGCATCTACGCCGTGTTCGACCTCGGCGGCGGCACGTTTGACATTTCCATCCTGCGTCTCACGCGTGGGGTGTTCGAGGTCATGGCCACCGGTGGTGATTCCGCCCTTGGAGGCGACGACTATGACCGCGCGCTGGCCGACTGGGCGTTGGCGCAGGTGCCCGGCATCCATGCCGAGACCGCCGAAGACAAGACACGCCTCAAAGCCGCGGCGCGTGCGGCCAAGGAAGCCCTGACCGCTTCCAGCACGGCCAGCCTGTCGGTCGAGCTTTCCAGCGGCAAGTTGTGCGTGCAGGTGGGGCGTGCCGAATTTGAAAACGCCACCGCCGCGCTCACCCAGCGCTGCCTGTCGGCCGTGCGCAAGGCGCTGCGTGATGCGGTCCTGTCCAGGCAAGAGGTCAAGGGCGTGGTCATGGTGGGCGGCTCCACCCGCATGCCGCAGATCCAGCGTGCCGTGGGCGATTTCTTTGGCCAGGAACCGCTCAACAACCTCAACCCCGACGAGGTGGTGGCGCTCGGCGCCGCCATCCAGGCCAATCAGCTGGCCGGCAACGATGCGGCGGGCGACCTGCTGCTGCTCGACGTGATCCCGCTCTCCTTGGGCATCGAGACCATGGGTGGCCTGGTCGAGCGCATCGTGCCGCGCAACCAGACCATCCCGACCGCGATGGCGCAGGACTTCACCACCTACCAGGACGGCCAGACCGCGCTGGCGCTGCATGTGGTGCAGGGCGAGCGCGACCTGGTGCAGGACTGCCGCAGCCTCGCGCGCTTCACCCTGCGCGGCATCCCGCCGATGACGGCTGGCGCTGCGCGCATCCGCGTGACCTTCACGGTCGATGCCGACGGACTGCTGCAGGTCTCGGCCAAGGAGCAGCTCAGCGGCGTGGAAGCGCGCATCGATGTCAAGCCCTCCTACGGCCTGAGTGACGAGCAGATTGCCACCATGTTGCAGGACAGCTTTGCCACCGCCCAGCAGGACATGCAGGCCCGTGCGCTCGTGGAAGCGCGTGTCGATGCGGACCGCATGCTGCTGGCCACGCGCAGTGCACTGCAGGCCGACGGCCATTTGCTCAGTCCAAAGGAGCGCGAGGCGATTGACCTCCTCATGGACGCATTGCAGCAAGCTATTGCCACAGAGACGGACGCCAAGGCGCTCGAGGACCAGACCCTGGCGCTGGCCAAGGGCACCGAAGCCTTTGCCGCCGAGCGCATGAACCAGAGCATCCAGAAGGCCCTGGCCGGGCAAAGCATCCAGAACGTTTAAACACCCCACACCATGCCGGTCATCAAGATCCTTCCCCATGCCGAACTCTGCCCCCAGGGGGCCGAGATCACCGCTGCTGCGGGCACCAGCATCTGCGAAGCCCTGCTCGAAAACCAGATCAACATCGAGCACGCCTGTGACATGAGCTGTGCCTGCACGACCTGCCACGTGATCGTGCGCGAGGGCTTTCGCAGCCTCAATGAGATGGAAGAGACGGAGGAGGACCTGCTTGACCGCGCCTGGGGCCTGGAACCCAACTCCCGGCTGAGTTGTCAGGCCATCGTGGGGCGCGAGCATCTGGTGGTGGAAATCCCCAAATACACCATCAACCACGCCAAGGAAAACCACTGAGCATGCGGCAGATCGTCCTCGACACCGAAACCACCGGCCTGTCGCCCGAGACGGGTGATCGCATTATCGAACTGGGGTGCGTGGAACTTGTCAGCCGCAAGCTGACCGGCAACAACCTGCATTTCTATTTCAACCCTGACCGTGACAGCCACGAAGACGCGCTCAAGGTCCATGGAATCAGCAACGAATTCCTGCGCGACAAGCCCCGCTTTGGCGATCTGGCCGATGAAATCCTGACGTATTTGTCGGGGGCCGAGATCATCATCCACAACGCGCCATTCGACATCGGCTTTCTCAACAAGGAGCTGGAACTGCTGGGCAAGCCGCCTTTCAGGAGTTTTGTCAGTGGCGTGATCGACTCCTTGGCCATGGCCAAGGAAATGTTCCCGGGCAAGCGCAACGGGCTGGACGCCTTGTGCGACCGTCTGGAGGTCGACAACTCGGGCCGTACCCTGCACGGCGCACTGCTCGATGCCGAGTTGCTGGCCGACGTCTACATCAACATGACACGGGGCCAGGAGGCCTTGCTGATCGACAGCAGCGAAACCGTTGACGTGGTCAGCACGACTGCCCGTCTGGATCTGCGCAGCTTTGTCTTGCCCGTCTTGCAGGCCAATGCGCAGGAGTTGATCGCACACGACGAGGTGCTCCTACAGATGGACAAGGCCAGCGGTGGCAAGACCGTCTGGCGCAGCCTGTGAGCGCATGGGCGGTTTAGTAGCCAGCCACGCGGCTTGCAGCAGCCGGTTTCAGGCTGATTTTCTGTGGCATAATCTTGGACTTCGCTGCACTGCAGTGACGGGTGATTAGCTCAGCGGTAGAGCACTGCCTTCACACGGCAGGGGTCACATGTTCGATCCATGTATCACCCACCAGTTCCGCCAACCCTGCATGTTTTGCACATGCAGGGTTTTTTAATGGGCCAATGCTCTGCAAACAGCGTACAATGCGTGTGCTGACAGCGTTTGCTTACCTGCGCTGCTGCAAGGTCTGATCAGGGCAGCGGTACCCCAACACCGCACACCTCCACCACCGCCCCACACACCGGGCACCTTCTGGTGGTCACACTTTTCCAACTGGCAAGCTTCACCATCGTCGACCCTGGTCGGCCCTGATTGCCGGCGTATTGCTCGCCGTTGCCCACGTTCTGGTCTTTTGAACTGACCGGCGTGGACCGGGTCTTGCGGCCCCGAATGTTTTGAGTTTTGATGTCTCTGTCCTCTTTTGCACCCTTTGCCATTGGCAAGTTTCTATTGACCCCCCTGACCCGCAGCGCGGGCCACGAGCGCTACACCGCCTCGCTGTCGATCCGTCGCGGTCAGGGTTCCCAGACGCATGACAGCGTCTACACCTTCAAGCCCGAGTTTGCCTGCCGCGACAGCGCGCTCGCCTATGCTGCCGCGCAAGGCCGCGACTGGCTGCGCGGTACGGCGGCTTTGGCCTGAATTTTCCCCATGGACCACAGGAGGCTTTGATGGCCAAGGAAGAACTGATTGAAATGAATGGCAAGGTCGATGAAGTCCTGCCTGACCTGCGCTACCGCGTCACCCTCGAAAATGGCCACCAGCTGGTGGCCTACACCGGCGGCAAGATGCGCAAGCACAGCATCCGCATCCTGGCGGGCGACAAGGTCACGCTCGAGATGTCGCCTTACGACCTCTCCAAGGGCCGCATCACGTTCCGCCACATTGAAAACCGCATGCCCCGCACGGGCGCCCCGGCGTTCAAGCGCAAGCACTGATTTTTTCGGTTTCCCCAACCTGCGCCCGATCTTTTTCGCAGGGCGCTTTTTTGAAAGGCTCACCATGAGCAACAAACTGTACGTCGGCAACCTGTCCTATGCGGTCCGCGACGACGATCTGCAACAACACTTTTCGGCCTATGGCAACGTCCAGTCGGCCAAGGTCATGATGGAGCGCGACACCGGCCGTTCCAAGGGTTTTGGCTTTGTCGAAATGGGCAGCGCTGAAGAAGCCCAGGCCGCCATTGAAGGCCTGCACGGCACCAACATGGGTGGCCGTGACCTGACCGTCAACATCGCCCGCCCGATGGAGCCACGTGCCCCCCGCAGCAATGGCGGCGGCTACGGTGGTGGCGGTTTTGGTGGCGGTTTTGGTGGCGGCGGTCGCCGTTACTGATCGCGGGGAACAAAGGGCAGCGTGACTGCCCTTTTTTTCAGCATGCTGCGGCAAGCCAGTCCTGGCGCGGCATGCGGCTTTTGTTCAGAGGCTTGTCCACAGGCTTGATCACGGCCGATGGGGACAGCATGCAGACTGCCCTGTGTGGGCCGCTGTGGCCCGCTGAACCCCGATCTTCAGGCAGGGAACACCGCCCGCTGGTGGCCCCTTGGGCCTGAAATGCGACAATTGACAGGCAATGACCACTTCTTTTTCCCAACTGTCACTGGCCCCCGCGCTGGCCAGAGCCGTGGCCGAAATGGGCTACGAATCCATGACCCCCATCCAGGCGCAGGCCATTCCCGTGGTGCTCACGGGCAAGGATGTGATGGGGGCGGCCCAGACCGGAACCGGCAAGACGGCGGCGTTTTCCCTGCCGCTGCTGCAGCGTCTGCTCAAGCACGAGAGTGCCTCCACATCGCCCGCTCGCCATCCGGTGCGCGCCCTGGTGCTCTTGCCCACGCGCGAACTGGCCGACCAGGTCGCCCAGCAGATTGCGCTGTATGGCAAGTACACCCAGCTGCGCAGCACGGTGGTGTTTGGCGGCATGGACATGAAGCCACAGACCGCCGAGCTCAAGAAGGGCGTGGAAGTGCTGGTGGCCACCCCGGGGCGCCTGCTCGACCATATCGAGGCCAAGAACGTGGTGCTCAACCAGGTCGAGTATGTCGTGCTCGACGAGGCCGACCGCATGCTCGACATCGGGTTCCTGCCCGATCTGCAGCGCATCCTGAGCTACCTGCCCAAGACGCGCACCACCCTGCTGTTTTCGGCCACCTTCTCGCCCGAGATCAAGCGTCTGGCTTCGAGCTACCTGCAGGACCCGGTTACCATCGAGGTGGCGCGACCGAACGAAACCGCCTCGACCGTGGAGCAGCGATTCATTGCTGCCAGCGACGACGACAAGCGTCGCGTCATCCGCAAGGTGCTGGCCGAGCGCGGCCTGCAGCAGGCCTTCATTTTCAGCAACAGCAAGCTCGGCTGTGCCCGCCTGGCCCGGGCGCTCGAGCGCGACGGCTTCAAGGCCGGCGCGCTGCACGGCGACAAGAGCCAGGACGAACGCCTCAAGGCACTGGAGGCCTTCAAGAAGGGCGAGGTTCATCTGCTGGTCTGCACCGACGTGGCCGCGCGCGGCCTGGACATCAAGGACGTGCCGGCGGTGTTCAACTTCGACGTGCCCTTCAACGCCGAAGACTATGTCCACCGCATCGGCCGTACCGGGCGGGCCGGCGCTTCGGGTCTGGCCGTGACCCTGGTGGCACCCAGTGACACCCGGCTGGTGAGCGACATCGAGAAGCTGATCAAGAAAAAAATCGAGGTCGAGAACGTCACGCTTGAAGAGGAGCGCCGTGGCCGCCCCGAGGGACGTCGCCGCCGTGATGACGAAGACCCCCGCGATGTGCTCGATGCCCCGCGCGAGCGGCGTCCGCAGCGCAGCAGCCACGCCCCACGCGATCCTTTCTTTGACAAGCCCTACGAGCCCAGCACGGTCGAGACCACGCCGGTGTGGGAGGCGCGTGCGCCGGCGGTCCGCCCGGGCGTGTCGGCCAACATCAAGCCCAAGCGCAAGGTGGCGGCCCTGTTCAAGCCGGGCAGCTGAACCTGCAAGGGCTGTGCCCCTCGGGCAGGCGCTTGGCCTCTGCGTTCATGGGGGCCTATTGCTATGTGCATCCCCATGTGTTTTCGGTGTCAGTCTTTACAGACCTGACAAACGGGCCGCGGGCCGGACTGTCAGAATCGGTGGATGCTCCGCCCCAAACTGACACCGGCTTGCCATTGGCCCTTTCTTTTGACGCCCCTTCATGCCTGTGTATTGGGTGCCCTGGCGTGCCTGCCGGCCATGCCCGCCCGTGCCCAGCCAGAGGCCTTTGCGCCTGCGGTGCCCGCTGCCCCCCCGATTTCCGCGCCTGCTGCTCGCCCCGCGCAGCCCGATGCAGGCACTGTGGAAATCCGTGCCGGCCGGCAAAACGACGACGTGCAACGTCGGGCGTCCACCGCTGCCAAGATCGTCATCGGCCGTGAGGAGATTGACCGGCAGGGCGATGCCACCCTGGGCGAGGTGCTCAGGCGTTTGCCAGGCGTGACCCTGGGCGGCGCCCCGGGCCGAGGCGGTGCGATCCGCATGCGGGGTCTGGGCGGCGGGTACACCCAGATCCTGCTCGATGGCCAGCGGGTGCCGCCTGGTTTTTCGATCGAGTCCATCACCCCCGAACAGGTCGAGCGCATCGAAATCCTGCGGGCGCCCACGGCCGAGACCGGGGCCCGTGCGATCGCCGGCACGATCAACATCATCTTGCGTGAAGGCCAGCGGGCCAGTCCGGACGATCTCAAGCTGACCCGGAGTCTGGAACACGGCGAGGCCAGTCATCAGCTGCAATGGGTGCACAACCTGCGCGAGGGGCCGCTGACGGGCAACGTCACGCTCTCGCTGAACGACCAAAACCGCCCCGATGCCAACGCCGTGCTCACCGAGGCAACGGGACCGGGCCAGGATGACGAAGTACGCCTTCGCAGTGCCCAGTGGCTGGGTCAGCGTCAGGCGCTGCACGCCAGTGCGCGGCTGCAGTGGCGAGGCGAGCAGGGCCGGTCGCTGTCACTGATGCCGTTCGTGGTGCACTCTGACTTTGACAGCCGGGGCCAGGTGCAACTGCAGCGGACCTTGTCACCGGCTCTGGGGGCATCCCTGATCGAGCAGGCCAGTGCCCGGGTGGATACCCGCAGCCTGTTTCGCATGGTGCGTCTGAACGGGATGTGGACCCAGCGCCCTTCGGGGGATGACCGTCTGGAGTTGCGTTTCGGGATGGGCCAGTCGCGTTACGACTACCGGCTCGACCAGGTGGCGGACCCGGGTGCCGCGCGTCTGCTGCCCGAGCAGTTCGAGACCCAGGATTTCACCGACAACACCCTGAGCCTGAACGGCAAATGGACGCGCGCGCTCGACAACGGCCAGCAGTGGGTCAGCGGCCTCGAATTCGAAGGCGTCAACCGCGACGAGGCGGCCAATCTGGCGGTCAGCGACGATGCGGGAGATCTGCAGGCGCGTACCCGGCGTTGGGCCCTCTACACCCAGCACGAGCGCAAGCTCGGCCCCCAATGGGCGGCCCACGCGGGCCTGCGGCACGAGCGCATCACCACCGAAGGCAGCAGCGAGGCTGGCGAGCGGCGCAACGAAAGTGCGGTTTGGACACCGCTGGTCCACGCCCTCTGGAAGCCGCAGCCAGAGAGCCGGGATCAGGTGCGCATCAGTTGGACCCGCAGTTACAAGACGCCCACGCTCTACAACCTGGTGGCGCGGCCCATGCCTTCGCGAGAGACCAACAGCCCCACGCGGCCGGACCGGGTCGGTAACCCGGATCTGCGGCCCGAGCTGGCCAGCGGTATTGACCTGGCGGCCGAGCGTTACCTGGCCGGCGGTGGCGTGCTCAGCGCCAATGTGTTTCACCGCCGCATCGCAGGTCTGATCCGGTATGTGACCCTGCAGCAGGACAGCCCTGTCTGGGCGCCAGGAGAGGCGCGCTGGGTCTCGACCCCGCTCAATGTCGGCGATGCCATCACCCAGGGTGTCGAACTCGAAGCCAAGTTCCGGCTCGACCAGCTGGTGGCCGCTGCCGCGCCGGTGGACATCCGCAGCAACCTCAGCTTCTTCCGTTCGCGTGTCAAGGATGTGCCCGGCCCCGACAACCGGCTCGACCAGCAGCCGGCCATGACCGCCAACCTGGGCGGTGACTACCGCCTGCGCAGTCTGCCCTTGACGGTGGGGGGCAACCTCAATGTCAACCCCGATTACGACACCCGCCGCACGCTGACCCAGTGGTCTTACCAGGGTACCCGTCGGGTGCTCGATGTGTATGGCCTCTGGCGCTTCTCGCCCTCGGCAGCCTTGCGCCTGACACTCAGCAATCTGGTGCCGCGTGCGCAAGTGAGCGGCACACGCTTTGAGGGGGCCGGCTTTGTCGAGCGGACCCGCACCGAAGGCAGCAGCTGGCGCACGGTGCAGATGCGTCTGGAAATGAAGATCTGAGCCGTTTTGATCCGCGGCCTGCGGCCGGGATGCTCAGCGCAGGCCGTTGCGGCGGGCGAGTTCGACGAACAGGCCTGAGTGGTCCAGATCGGCCAGGCCATGTTCGATCGCCTGGGCGTACAGTCCTTCAAACAGGGCCGTCACCGGCGCATCAAAGCCCAGGGCTTGCGCGGTGTCCAACGCGTTGCGCAGGTCCTTGAGCTGCACTGTCATGCGCGCGCGGGGCTCGAAATCACGCTCGACCATGCGCTGGCCGTGCAGCTCCAGAATCCGGCTTTGCGCAAAACCGCCGCCAATCGCCTCGCGCACCTTGGCCATGTCGGCGCCGCCTTTGGCGCACAGCAGCAGTGCCTCGGCCACGGCGCCAATCGTGATGCCGACGATCATCTGGTTGGCCAGTTTGGCCAGCTGGCCGGCGCCATGCGGACCCACATGCGTGGTGCGACCCAGGTGTTGCAGCACGGGCAGGGCGCGGGCCAGGTCACTCGCCTGGCCGCCGGCCATGATGGCCAGGGTGCCCGCTTCGGCGGCCACCGTGCCACCCGAGACCGGGGCGTCCACATGCGCGATGCCCAAGGCCGCCAGGCGGGCCGCATGGTCGCGGGCTTCGGCCGGCTTGATCGAGGCCATGTCGACGACCAGGGTGCCCCCACGCATGGCCTCGGCCGCGCCCAGACCAAACAGCACCTGCTCCACGACAGGGCCGTTTTCCAGCAGGCTGATGACGATGCCGGCTTCGGCCACGGCGCTGCGCACATCCTCGTGCACATGGGCCCCGTGGGCCTGCAGGGGCCGGGCCTTGTCCGGGCTGCGGTTCCAGGCGTGCACGGTCAGGCCGGCCTCGCACAGGCGGCGGGCCATGGGCAGGCCCATGCGGCCGATGCCGAGCACGGCGACAACAGGCAGGGGGGAAGCGGCGGGAGTGGTCATGTGCGGGTCTCGAAGGGGGAAAGTGTTTCAGCATGCGGATTGTGCTTGTGCCAAGATGCGGCTCACAACCTCACAGGAGACAACCATGCCCCTTCGTGATGCCGCCTGGCACGACCGCATGTACAACAACCGCGCCCTGGTGCCTGATTTTGCTGACCACTTTGCCCGCTGGCAGCAGGCCTCGGCACAGGCCCGCCAGCGCCTGGCGGTGCAGCGTGACCTGCGCTATGGCGAGGGGCCGGGCGAGACGCTGGACGTGTTTCCGGCCGCGCGGCCGGGCGCGCCGGTGGTGGTGTTCATCCATGGCGGTTACTGGCGCAGCCTTGACAAGGACGACCATTCCTTTGTCGCGCCGGCGATGCATGCCCTGGGGGCCTGTGTGGTGGTGGTCAATTACGCCCTGTGTCCCGGCACGCCCGCGCAACCGGTCACTGTGCCTGACATTGCCGTGCAGATGACGAGGGCCCTGGCCTGGGTCTGGCACCACATCCAGGTCCATGGGGGCGATCGCGACAACATCACGGTGATCGGCCACTCGGCTGGCGGCCATCTGGCGGCCATGCTGCTGGCCTGTGACTGGCGTCAGGTGGGCCCGGGCCTGCCGCGGGACCTGGTGCGCAAGGCGCTGTCGATCTCCGGCCTGTTTGATCTGGCACCGGTGCGTCGCACGCCGTTTGTACAGGCGGATTTGCGGCTGACCCCGGTGCAGGTCCGCATGGCCAGCCCTGCGCTGTGGCCGGCGCCGGCCCGCCGAACGCTCTACACGGTGGCCGGTGGCGATGAAAGTCCCGAGTTCATCCGCCACAACCACCTGATCGCACAGGCCTGGGGCCCCAGGGTGGTGCCGGTCTGTGAAGACCTGCCCGGCCTGAACCATTTCAGCATTCTGATGACCCTGACCGAACCCGGCCAGCGTCTGCACGGTCTGGCGGCCGAACTGATCGGGCGCTGAGGCCGCCGGGTGTCAGCCCGGTCTCAGTCCTGCAGGTAGCGCTGGACCAGCAAGGACCAGTAGGCCGAGCCGATGGCGATGTTGTCGTCGTGAAAGTCGTAGCCCGGGTTGTGCACCATGCAGGCGCCATGGCCATTGCCTGAACCGTCGCCATTGCCGATCAGCAAATAGCAGCCCGGCACCTCCTCCAGGAAGAAGGCAAAGTCCTCGCTGCCGGTCAGGGCCTTGCCCTGGGGCGTCACGCGCTCGGCGCCGACCAGCGCCTGGGCCACTTCGCGGGCGAAGGCCGTCTCGCGCGGGTGGTTGACCAGCACCGGGTAGCCGCGCCGGTAGTCCACATGGGCCCGCACGCCATAGCTTTGCGCCTGGGCGTGGGCCAGCTCGGTGATGCGCTTTTCCAGCAGTTCGCGCACCTGCGGGTTGAGGGCGCGCACGCTCAGGCTCAGCGTGGCCTTTTGCGGAATGACGTTGTTGGCCACTCCGGCGTTGAAGGCGCCGACCGTGATGACGGCTGTTTCCTGTGGGTCGACATTGCGCGAGACGATGCTCTGCAGCGCCAGCACCAGGGCCGCGCCGGCGACCACCGGATCGGCTGCCTGATGCGGCATGGCACCGTGCCCCCCCTGGCCGTCCAGCGTGATCGTGACGTAATCGGAGGAGGCCATCATCGGCCCTTCACGCAGCACCAGATGGCCTTGCGGATGGCCCGGCATGTTGTGCATGGCAAACACCGCATCGCAGGGGAACTGCCTGAAGAGGCCCTCGCCCATCATCCGGCGTGCGCCTCCCAGGCCTTCTTCGGCAGGCTGGAAGATCAGGTTGAGCGTGCCCGAAAACGACACCTGCTCGGCAATGTGCCGGGCGGCGGCCAGCAGCATGGCGGTGTGTCCGTCGTGGCCGCAGGCGTGCATGATGCCGGCGTTGCAACTGGCGTAGGGCAGGCCCGTGGCTTCTTCGATGGGCAGTGCATCCATGTCCGCGCGCAGGCCCAGCGACTTGCTGCCGCTGCCGCGCCTGAGCTGCCCCACAACGCCCGTGCCGCCCAGCCCGCGGGTGACCGCGTAGCCGAATTTCTCCAGCTGCTCGGCCACCAGGTCGCTGGTGCGGTACTCCTTGTAGCCCATCTCCGGGTGGCGGTGGATGTCGCGGCGAACCGCGATGAATTCATCCGCCTGCGCCTGCAGGGCGTTGAGCAGGTCGCTGGCAAAGGCTTCGCGGGGGGCATTCATGCGCAGACTCCTCGGGTGTTGGCTTACTGGGCCTGCAGGTTGATCGACTTGGCAATCGCCCGGTAACGTTCGATCTCGTTCTGGTAGATGCGTGCCAGCTCGGCCGGGCTGCGGGCGGGCAGGACCACATTGCCGCTGCCTTCCAGCGCCTTGCGGGTCTCGGGCATCTCGGCCGATGCATAGAAGGCCTTGTTCAGGGCGTTGACCACCGAGTCCGGTGTGTTCTTGTGCACCTGGATGCCGGCCCAGATGTCGAATTCCATGGCTTCCAGACCTTTCATGGCGGCCATGCCAGGGAACTGCTTGAACAGCGGGTGCGGAGCCTTGGACGTGACGGCCAGGCCCTGGACCTTGCCCTCACTGACGGTGGCCGGCACCGGACCGGCCATGGGCAGGAAGGCCATGTCGATCTGGCCACCCATCAGGTCGTTCATCAGCGGGGCAATGCCTTTGTAGGGCACATGCAGCATGTCGATCTTGGTCAGCTGGCTGAATTTCTCGCCGATCAGGTGGTAGAGCGAGCCGGGGCCGACGCTGCCATAGCTCAGAGGTTTGCCGGTGTTCTTGCGGGCATAGGCCAGCAGTTCATCCACCGTTTTGATGTTGAGCGAGTTGCGCACGGCCAGGATGGTGTTGGTGGTGGCAAACTGGGCCACCAGCTTGAAATCTTCGGGCTTGTATTTGACGCCCTGGATGGCCATCGGGGCCAGGACCAGTTCCATCGGGCTGCCCAGGCTCAGGGTGTGGCCGTCGGCCGGGGCGTTGGCGACCTTGCTCAGACCGATCGAACCGCCGGCGCCGCCGAGGTTCTCGATGATCATGGTCTGGCCCAGCCGGGCAGCCGCTTCGGGCTGAACCTTGCGGGCAAAGAAGTCGGACGGACCGCCGGCCGGGTAGGGCACGACCAGGCTGATGGACTTGCTCGGGTAGTTCTGGGCCTGGGCCAGGCCCAGGGTGGCGATGCCGATCAGGGCCAAGAGGCCTCTGCGCAGTGCGTTGAAGTGCATGTGTGTCTCCTCGGATGGGGTTTGGGGGGAACTGCGCGATGGATCGTAAAAAAGGGTTTAGGATGTGTCCAATGACTTATATTTGTAATTAATATTCATAAAACGAATACATGAACCTGCGTCACCTGCAACACTGGCTGGCCCTGGCCGAGACCGGCTCCTTCAGCCGCGCTGCCGACAAGCTGCACATCACGCAGTCGGCCCTGAGCCGCAGCATCCAGGCGCTGGAAGACGAGCTGGGCGGTCCGCTGGTCGACCGCATCGGCAAGCGCAACGAGCTCACGCCGCTGGGCCATGCGGTGCTGGCCCGGGCGCGCCGCATCGTGCATGAGGCAGCGGAGCTCAGGCAGGGGGCCCTGGCGTTGCAGCAGGGCGGACTGGGCAGCCTGCGGCTGGGGCTCGGTTCCGGCCCGGGCGCGATGCTGATGACGCCTTGGCTGGTCTACATGGCCAGACACCATCCCGGCGTCAAGGTGGCGATCACCCGGGGGCCTACCGAGCTGCAGTTACAGCAGTTACGCGAGCGGACCCTGGATGCGCTGGTGGTCGATGTACGGCGCGTGGTGCCCGCGCCCGACCTGCAGGTCGGTCCGGTGTTCGACATGCCCGCAGCGTTTCTGTGCCGTGCTGGCCATCCCTTGCTGGCGCAGTACCCGAATGGGCTTGCTTTTGAGGCCCTTCAGCCCTTTCCGATGGCAT
>Ga0255182_1000774_pt1 | contig 19006 bp, 22 predicted proteins | sample Atl_UVDOM_RepA_8_FD_188420 | JGI IMG/M metagenome (GOLD analysis project Ga0255182, IMG submission 188420) | Freshwater microbial communities from Altamaha River, Georgia, United States - Atl_UVDOM_RepA_8d | ecosystem: Environmental > Aquatic > Freshwater > River | place: USA: Georgia...
CTCGCTCATCTGCCACCAGCGTAGATTGACACATCAAGTGCAACACCCCGTCAGCCGTGATGGTACACCCAGTGAGGTGATCTAAAACCCAATCTTTTCCTTGGCCTCATATTTATTTCTCGCGCAACCTCGTCACATTCCTGCTGGGTTACCTTACTCAAACACATCCCCTTCGGGAAATACTGCCGCAGCAGGCCGTTGAAGTTTTCATTGGAGCCTCGCTCCCACGAGTGATAAGGGGTCGCGAAGTAGCATTTCACGGGGTAAATCTGCTCCAGAACGCCGTAATCATGGAACTCGGTGCCGTTGTCAAACGTGATCGTCTTGAACCGCTGGCGGTGCTCGCTGATGGCCATCAGCGCGGCCTGGTTGACCTCGGCCATCGAGCGGCTCGACAGCTTCTTGATGATGGCCAAGCCCGTCTTGCGTTCAACCAGTGTCAACAGGCAATGCCTCTTGTCGGCCCCGATCACCGTGTCACCTTCCCAGTGTCCGATTCGCTTGCGCCCTTCGACTTCTTTGGGGCGCTCACTGATGTGCCGCTTGCCCGGCATCACGCCTCTGTGATCAATGCTGCGGTAGCGCTTGCGGGCGAACTTCGAGATGATCCGCGTGTGCCGCCACAACGTGCCTCCGTTCTTCCTGTCGCGCAGGATGTGCCGGTAGATCGTCTTGTAGCTGATGTTGCGGCCCCAACACAGCCGCAGCAGTCCAGCGATCTGCTCAGGGCTCCACTTCTTGCGCAGCAAGCCGTGGATCAGCTGCCAGTCCTCGGCGTCGAACAGACTCCAGCGCCGACATCGTCGGCGTCTCGCTTGCGCGTACTGCTGCGCCTTCGACGGCCGGTACGCGCCGTCGTGCCTGGTGGCGTTTCTCGCCACCTCTCTGCTGATCGTCGAGGCACTGCGCCCCATTTCCTTCGCGACCATCCTCATACTCGCGCCACTGCGCAATCGCGTGGAAATGAAGTATCGTTCCTCTTGGGTGAGTTGGTGATACGTCATGGTTGCAACCCCTGTCTTGCCGGAAAGAGGAAGCAGCAGTATCTCCGCTCCCCACCTCACGAACAAAGGTGTTGCACTTCGGATGTCAATCCGCGCGGCCTAACAGTACGTTCAAGCCGACGCCAACCTTGCGGTTGGTTGACTCCACTCGCTTCGCTCCTTGCGGCGCGGCTTAGCTAGCGGGGTTAAGCCTTTTCTAAAGAGACGATCATGGGCTACTACTCAACGCTTGTTACGACCAATTTTGAATCAGCCATTGAACTTGATGATGAAGGCCATGAAGGACGAGAGCATGGCTTTAGAGATCTCGAGCAAGGCTCTTATTTACCACCATTCTGGACAGCGCTTTTCGAAATTACCGATATTTGCTCGGCGAATTCTGAATGTATCGAAGGGGGGAGTCGATACACTTTCATAGCACCAAAGAGGAAAGCTCTTGAATTGCTCATGCAGCGAAAGCAGGTGCTGCTTAATATTTTTGGCGCTCAGCATGCACGAAGAATTACTTTGTTCCATGATTTTATATCTAGCGGCAAAGGCAACAACGTCTTAATGGATCCCTCTCAATTGATTGAGGTGTCAGACCATCCACCATCCTTTCGAGATGAGCTTGTGTATTGCCTGCAGCGGATTAATGGCCTCACCCCCGAAGTGACAGAACTTCTAATACCCAGGGTGCCGACCAACCTCATCGAGCGCATTTTCCCAAAACCTCCGCATAGGCACGTTATAGGGACGGACCTTGGGTACACCGACTTTGCTGCATTTGTTGCTGACCCGGGTCTACTGACAGGTACGAACACCCAAGGCACACCGTGGGATAGCCTGTAAAGCTTGCGTCCTTCGGCTGGTATTGCGAAAGACAAGCCACAAAGCTGATGAGCAAACCATCGGCCGTCGCGTCGGTCACCAGCGTAGTTTCACACCGCGGATTTGCATCCGAACTGCAACGTCCATGAAAAATCAAGCAATGCTCATATCGAAAACCTTCCACTCCGCGCCTCAGCGTAACTGTCAGGTCAACGCGGACGCCAACATGGGCCATCGCTTCGCGATTTTGATGGCCCATGTTGGTACCCTCCGTCCTTACGGGCTCCGGCGCCGGTGAACTGGGCGTTAGGCCTTCAATTCAAGTGCAGCAGCGATGGCCTCGAAATCACACGTAATTAAACTCGGAATCACCACATATCGTGCCGCTTGCTTGGCGCTACTGTGCTTAGCTTGGTCCACGGCGGTACAGTCGCAGAGCACTGACATCTCAGGTCGAATCGACGTCCGAAATGTCAATTCAGGTGCCCTGCTTTATGCCATAGCAGAGGCCGTAAATTTCAACATAGTCGCACCTATAGCTAAAGGCGCGCCTACTGTTTCTTTGTCAACTGAATACTCATCCGTGGATGATCTGCTCCATAAGCTGGCAAATCAAGTTGGCATGCGTGGTGTCGTGCTCGGGCACCGGATCTTAGTTCTATCACCATGCCTTCACAATCAAGCCAGAAATACGCCTGCACTGGAGCAGGGGCCACTATCGCTTCGAGTTCCCGACGGAACACTCAGCGAAGTATTCGAACTCAGCAGCCCCAACCTTCCACTTGATAGCGCTCATCAAAGTGTCAAGGCACTTTCTAGCCGAGTAGCCCTTCGTTTGATAAACGTATCGCCTGACGATGTTCATCAAGCAGTTTCGGTAGCTTTTGGTGCAGCGGTCACCTCCGCCGGTCACAACAATTTTATTGTCCCGCCAACAGGAGCGGAAGGCTGCTCGGGAGCCGAGTCTGCACCACTTACAAATCAGCAAGAACAGTTGAAGTTGCTTCGCCATCGTGAGTCGAACTGTCCGTATCGAAGTGGCACCAATACCAAATCCTGTCGCCCCCTCGAATATTTCAGTTTGCGACAACTTCACTCAAGCGGCTATATTGAATCAGTCGGGCGGCGCTTTGCCTTTGTTGAGGCACCAGACGGACTCTTGCATGTTGTCAGGAATGGCGAGTACATGGGACAGGACTACGGAAAAGTTCTTGACGTAACTCGAAGTGGTATCCAACTAAGAGAGCTTATTGACGACCCAGTTCATGGCTGGATGGAGTCAACGTCTGAAATCCAGCACTGGACAGCGTTACGTATACCTCAAAAAGAAGCGAGTAAAGCCATTCATGAAACCAATGCTAATTCAATCTCAAGTGGCAATCAACAAAGTCAACACCATGAGTAACTCACTTTATGCAGCAACTGCCACCAGCCTAAGGAAGGTCTGCACAAACCGCTCAGACATGTGCCTGGCCTCGACCTGATTGCCTGAGATCATTAAGCCCATGAAGCAAAGCAGCCTTGGATTGGGAACCGCGACGAAGCGCACGCGCCGTCGCGAGTTCCTCGACGAGATGGACCGGGTGGTGCCGTGGTCCGCCCTGGTGGCAGAGATCGAGCCGTTCATGCCCGAGGGCAAACGCAGCCGCCCGCCGTTCCCTGTGGAGTCGCTGCTGCGCATCCACTTCATGCAGCAGTGGTTCACCCTCAGTGCTCCGGCGATGGAAGAAGCGCTGCACGACGTGCCGCTGATCTGCGACTTCGCGGGCCTGGGCGGCTGGGATGACCGGCTGCCCGACGAGAGCACGATTTTGCGCTTCCGCCATGTGCTGGAGAAGAACAAGCTGGCCGAGCGAATTCTTGCGACGGTCAACCTGCTGCTGGGCGCCAAGGGTCTGATGCTGCGCAGTGGCACGATGGTCGATGCCACGCTTGTTTCGGCGCCAAGCTCGACCAAGAACGCCAGCGGTGAGCGCGACCCGGAGATGCACCCAAGCAAGAAGGGCCAGCAGTGGTTCTTTGGCATGAAGGCGCATATCGGTGTGGACGCCGACTCGGGCCTGGTGCACACCATGCGTGGCACATCGGGCAACGTCAACGATGTGGTCGAGGCCAACAGTTTGCTGCATGGGCAAGAGAAGGACGTGTTTGCAGATGCGGGCTACCAGGGGGCGGACAAGCGACCTGACGTCAAAGAAGATGTGCAGTTGCATGTGGCCATGCGACCGGGCAAGCGCAAGTCGCTGGAGAAAACCGATCCGGTGGATGCGCTGACCGATCAGGTCGAACGCATCAAGGCCAGCATCCGCGCGAAGGTGGAGCATCCGTTCCGTGTCATCAAGCGCCAGTTCGGGCATGTGAAGGTGCGCTACCGCGGCTTGGCCACGAACACAGCGCAGTTGCACACGCTGTTCGCGCTGGCCAACCTGTGGATGGTCCGTAAGCGTTTGACGGGGAGTCTGGCATGAGTGCGTCTGCAGCATGGGAAATGGGTGCGAAACGCGCCCAAAACGCCTGCCAAAGGTGCGTCCAGCCGCCTTTTTGGTCATGTCAGCGCCCCCAATCATGGTCAGCGCTCATTTGTGCAGACCTTCCTTAGGCACTCATAAAATGGGAGAAAATGTGTCACATAGATTATTAAGAATAGTATTTTGGTCTAGTCTCATGCTGACCTTGGCCAGCCTCTTTGCTCTCGCGGTCATTGACGAGCACCTCAAAAATACAGCATCACCGTTGGGCATAGTCTCATTCGAGCTATGCGCATTTCAATTCAATTGCGCCGCAATACCAGCGTCGTGGAGTTCAGAGGCCAAAGTTTACGCAGCCATGAGTCTGGGGCTCGACTATCTTTTCATGCTAGCCTATCCAACTGCCATCAGTTGCGGCTTATGGCTCTTGGCAAAAATAAATCCATCGAAATTGCAAAGACCCATGATTCTCATGGCATATATGATCTGGCTCGCCGGCCTCGCGGATGCGATCGAGAACTATTACTTATTTCAAATGCTCCTCGGACAATCGATCGTCAGTCATCAGTGGCCTGCAACTCTTTCAGCGACAGCAAAGTTCGTTTGTCTTGTGCCGGCTTTAGTCTTGTGGCTTTTTGGCATGACCCAGTCGGCGCTATCGAGCAGAAAAGGGGCTGCTGCATCAACATAAAAAATTCACGCCTGCAAACGCCTTGCTTGCCGATTGCCACCTGTAGTGCAATACACAAAACCACAAGCTGTCCTAATGCGAAAACCCTCCAATCCGCGCCTCAGCGTATTTTCACAGCCTGACTGTACGTTGCACTCGGAAGCAAAAACCGGCCATGCCTTCGGCATTTTCATGGTCGGTTTTTGTGCCCTCCGCCCTTGCGGGCTCCGGCGCCGGTGAACTGGGCGTCAAGCAACTTAAACCATGCGTTTCGACGGAATAATCAAATCGTGGAATGATGATCGCGGCTTCGGCTTCATTGAGCCAACTCAGGGTGGTCAGGAAATCTTCGTTCACATCAAGGCATTCAACGGTCTTCGTGAGCGCCCTCAGATCAACCAGCGAGTTAGCTTCCAGGTTGAAATGACCCCTCAGGGCAAGAAGCGCGCGATCATGGTCGAGCTTGCGCGCGCGGCCCGCCTGACACCCGAACGCGCACCCAAGCCCAAACACTCTGCGCAGTGGGGAACGGCTACTCTTTTCGTCATCCCGGCCTTCAGCTTGGTTCTGCTCGCCGGCTATACACTAGGTCAGCCTCCACGTATCTTGCTGTGGACTTACCTGGGCGTCAGTCTTCTCACCTTCGTCTTGTATGCATCAGACAAAGCTGCAGCACAACGAGGCACATGGCGCGTCTCTGAAAGCACGCTGCATCTTCTCGCAATGGCTGGCGGCTGGCCTGGTGCTTTGGTGGCACAGCAGATACTGCGACACAAATCTTCCAAACAGGAGTTTCGCACCACATTTTGGGGGACTGTTCTGATCAACGTCGCCGGGTTCATTCTCCTGGCCTCGCCCTATGCAAAACATTTCACCGATTATTGATATCGCAACGCCGCTGCCGACTTTTACGTTGAAAGCGGACGCAAAGAGCACCGGTACGCCAGAATATTGCCGTCAACAATGATCACTCGCGCCTCGCTCGCTTGGCTGCGTCGATGTCCTTGTTCGTGAACTGCACAGGAGGCAAGCTGGCACGCAATTCGCTAGCACGGGCCAGTCTGACGCCCGGCACCACACGGTTGGGCATCAGCACCGACTCAAGGCACACAATGGCCTCGCTGTTCAAGCTACGGCGGTGCAACTCAGCAGCGGCCTTCAGTCGCACATACACGGCATCCAGGATGTGTTTCAGGGTCAGGGATATCGGCATTACACAGGCTCAATGCAACCCAAACAGTGACGTTTTGTCGCATCCAGTCACCGCTGGAATCCGCGTGCGGCATCGATTGGCCCATCCAGTGCAACACCCCCGTCAGCTGTCGTGTGAAGGCGTACACGGCGCCTTGCAGCCTGACTCAGACAAGCTCCAATGACGGCCGCTGAGACCGCGATCCTTCCCTTGATGGCCCCGCTCGGCGGTGGTGTGGCGTCACTTCGGCTACAGGTGCCCTGTGACCGGCCACCTGACCACGGCGAAGGCGGGATCTTGCTGGCGAGCTTGTGTCACCTGGGATTAACCTGGGTGTCTTGGCCGAGGCTCGCACTGCGCGGCAGGCCGGTGCTCTCGGCTTTGCCCACCCACGACTTCAACACATTCACCTTGAGCCAAAACCCCTTCTCCCCACCCACAGCGCCCGTCACGCAGTCTGCCCACGCACCAACCCTCTGGGCACGCCGGTCATGGGTCATCCTGGCCCTGCTAGCACTGCCCGTGTTCTGGCACCTGACATCCATGAACATCCAAGCGAAAGCGGGCTGGTTTTTGATCCTGCGCCCACCTGCCATCGGCCTGCTGCTGCTGTCCTTGCCCTTGGCCGTCGCCAGCCTCACGCAGTTCGTTGCGACCAAGTTCCTCGGCTACACAGACAAGAACGTCTTTTGGCGCACAGTCGCCATATCGTGCTGGCCGCTCATCGGGCTGCTGCTCATCTTTGGTGCGGGCTTGTTGCTCACTGAAGTCGCGCCCGGCTGACGTCGCTCCCCCGCCCAGCCACAAGCCTCTCTATCGCCTGCGTCTGCAACGCCGTCAACGCCGTCAACGCCGGCTCATTGCAAAATAGACTTCAGACACTCAGGGGGACGCGCACGGCCGCGCAGGCTCGTCGCCAGGCTCGCCCCCTCGGTGTCCACACCGAGCCACCCGTGTCACGGACCGGCTCGAATCACCCAACCAACCGAGGTCCCTCTCTCATGAAGAAGTTTTCAACCCTTGCGCTCGTCATCACCCTGGCGGCACTGTCCGGGTGCGCATCGGTCGACATGGCGTCCAAGGCCGAATCGGCCAAGGCGAAGGAATTCAACCCACCGTCGACCGGCAATGCCGGTCTGTACATCTACCGAGACAGTTTCGTGGGCAAGGCGCTCAAGAAGGACGTCTGGGTGGATGGCAAGTGCATTGGCGAGAGCGGCCCTGATGTGTTCTTCTACACCGAGGTCGCGGGTGGCAAGAAGACCAAGATCGACACCGAGTCCGAGTTCTCGCCCAACACGCTGGAGCTCATGACCGACGCCGGCAAGCACTACTTCGTGCGGCAGTACATCAAGATGGGCGCCTTCGTGGGCGGCGCCGGCCTGGAGATCATCCCCGAGGAACAGGGCAAGGCAGCCGTGGCCAAGCTGGAGATGGCCAAGCAGGGCAAGTGCAGCGACTCTCAGTGAGCCTGACCCCGTTGGACGTCTGGGGCCTCGATTGCAGGACAATCGGGGCCCGCATCATGAGGACTCCACCATGACGATGAAGAAGACCGATCTCTACAAGGCTCTGGCCAAGAAGGTCGGCGGCCAGCAGAAGGCCGAGCGCACGCCGGACCGTTTTGGCAAGGCGGCCAAGGCCGTGAAGGCAGCAGCCACGGCGAACGACGCAGCCCCTCAGGCCGCACCCGTCAGCCCCCCCAAGCCGGTGCAGGTCACCTTGCGCCTGCCAGCCACACTGGTGGCCCAGTTGCGCGAGCGCGCCCTGGGCCATGAGGCGGGCATCAGCGGTGTGGTGGCCGACGCGCTCGATCAGCATTTCAACGCCAAGCCGGCTCGCGCGGCACGCAAGAAGGCCGCCTCCGCGCCGGCCGCCGACTGACGCGGCGGGCTTGTGACGACACGTCGGTGAGCTGGCTCCCCTCCACGATCGGGTTGCGCCGCCTGCCGGCGCCGCCCGTGGCACCGCCCCTGAGGCCGGGGGCGCGGGTGCCGGACGTCCCCTCCTTGCCCCTGCCGCCACACGGGCGGTGCCTGGTGGCGTTCATCCGGCACGTCGGCTGCCCGTTCGCCGAAGCCGCCGTGCGCCAGTTGCGCGACTGGTCCGAGCTGCACCCCGACACCCCGGTGTGGGTGGTCAGCCATGGCCGAGAGGACGTCACCCACCGCTGGCTGTCGTGTATCGGGGGGGCCGGTGGCCTGCACTGGGTGCAGGATTGTGACCGCCACCTGTACGCGTCGTGGGGCCTGGGCGAATCACGGTTCTGGCACTTCGCGGGGCCCGCCTCCCTGCTCGGTGTGATGCGCCTGTGGCCACAGGGCATTCGCAACCGCATGGCGTCGGGCACGAGGTGGCAACGGGCCGGCATGTTCCTCGTCGACAGTGGCCACATCGTGTGGTGCCACGTTCCCCGGTCGGCCCAGGAGCTGGTGCTGCCACCTCGGTGATCGGGCACAATCGGCACGCGCCGGCCACATCGGTCGGCGATGAGCCCATACGAAATCACCCCAGGGATGCCTCCATGAGCGAACACAACCCGTTTTCCCCGCCCCGCGCCAACGTCGATGCCCCGCTGGCCCCGGCCCAAGGCGCAGCAACAGCCCGCCCCGCTCTGTGGAATCCCGGTGCGGCCGCCGCCTGGAGCCTGCTGTTCAGCCCCATCTTCGGTGCGCTCATCCACATGAAGAACTGGCAAGCCCTGGGTGACTCGGCCAAGGCGGCCGAGGCGCGCACCTGGGCGCAGGGTTGCGGCGCCTTCATGGCGCTGGCCATGCTGTCGGCCGCGTTGTTGCCCGAATCGCGTCTCATCGACGTGGCCGTGCAAGGCGCCGGGCTTGGCTTGCTGGTCGCGTGGTACACGATGAGCGCCAAGGCCCAGGTCGCTCTGGTGAAAGCCCGCTTCGCCACCGACTACCCGCGCCGGGGCTGGGGCATGCCCATCCTCTACGCCATCGGCCTGTTCGTGGCCGCCATCGTCGCGCTCACCGTGGTGCTGGTGATCGTGTCGCCCGAGGCCTGAGCGCACTCGCGTCGCCATGCCCCACACGCCCCGTCGCTTCGGTCTGCGTCGCGCCGACCTGGTCGTGCGCATGCGCCGCCGCATCGAGCGGGACTCGTTCCCGCGCCTGCAGATGATGGGGCTGGTGGGGCTGACCGGCCTGTCGGGCTGGTGGGCCTCGCTGGGGCTGCTGGCTCTGGGGGTGGACGCGATGGCCGTGCGCTACCCGCTGGCCCTGGGTCTGGCCTACCTGGTGTTCCTGGCCTTGTTGTGGCTGTGGCTGCGTACCCGCGACGACCCCACCGTGGACATTCCGGACCTGAGTGGGCTCGTGCCATCGCGCACCGCCGACGCCGGCTCGGCCGCGTGCCCCCAAGGCTTCGACGCGGGCGGCGGTGGCAGCTTTGCAGGTGGCGGAGCCCAGGCCTCGTTCGCCGACTCGGGCGGCAGCGCAATCAGCCCATTGAAGGACCTGGGCGACGTGGCCGGCGCCGCCACCGATGCCGACGAGGTGGTCATCCCCCTGGTGGTGATCGCTTTCGTGATCGGGCTGGCCCTGTCGTCGCTGTACGTGGTCTGGATGGCGCCCGCCTTGTTTGCCGAGCTGATGGTGGACGGCGCCCTGTCAGTGGCCCTGTACCGCCGGCTGCGACTCGAAGACCGCAGCCACTGGCTGTCCACGGCCGTGCGCAAGACCATCGTGCCGCTGCTGGTCACGGGCGTGTTCCTGGCCGGCATGGGGGCCGTGATGAGCGCCAGCGCGCCACACGCCCGCACGCTGGGCGATGTGATCCGTCATCACCAGACGGGCGGTGACGGCCCACAATGAGGGCGTCATGCCCGCGTCCTTGTCCCCTCTCACGCCCAGCCCTGAGGCGGCCCGCCTCTGGTTGCGTTCGGCCTTCAAGGTCTTGCGCCGGGCCCTCGACGATGTCGACCGCGCTGCGCCGGGCGCCGACACCGAGCCCGTGCACCGCTTGCGTGTGGCCACGCGGCGTTTGCACGCCGTGCTGCAGGTGTGCGCTCCCTGTCTGGGGGCCAAGGCCCGGGCGCGTGCCGAGCGGCAGGTGCGTCGCCTGCGCCACCGGGCGGCCGAGGCCCGCGATGTCGATGTGATGCGCGACACCCTGCGCCACCTGGCGGGCCCCCGACCGCCACGGGCGTGGCGCGACACATTGGTCAGTCTGGACGGCACACTCGTCCGCCAGCGACAGGCGGCGAATGCCCGGTTGCTGGGGCCGGTGCGCCGCGCCCTGGCGCGCCATCGAGACCGCCGTCACGACCTGCTGGCCGCCGTGCGGCCGCCCCAATCCGCCGACATCACCGACGCCCGCACGCTGCTGGCCCCCTTGGTGGATCACCATCTGGCCGTGCTGGCTGGCACACCGTTGCCCCCACGACCCCAGACCGACGCACTGGCGGGCCTGCACGAAACACGCATCGCCGTGAAGCGACTGCGCTACGCACTGGAGCTGTCGGCCACGCTGGCCGACGAGCCCGCCACGTCCAACGAGGCGGCCTTGCAGGCCTTGAGCGCCCTGCAGGCTCGCCTGGGTGACGTGCACGACCTGCAGGTGTTGCAGGCCTGGCTTCGCGAGCAGGCGATCGATTCGACCGCCCTCCAGGCCCGACTGGAACGGCGCCTGGGCCAGCACCTGCGCGGCCTGGCCCGACTCTGGCAGGCGTGGCTACGTGCAGCGCCCCACCTCAAAGCCTGAGCGGCGCGCAGGGGTTTATCGCACGCACCACCGTTTTAAGACGACTGGTCATATTATTCGCCCATGCCCCGCACCGCCGACAAGACCGACATCCCCCGCCGCCTGGCCACCGCCGGCTACGAGCTGTTCAAGCAGAACGGCTACAACGCCACAGGCATCCAGCAAATCACGGAACGCGCCGGGGTGCCCAAGGGCTCGTTCTACAACCACTTCGACAGCAAGGAAGCCTTCGCGCACCAGATCATCCGCGACTACGCGGCCTGGATGGAGCGCCAGTGGGCCCTGTGTCTGGCCGATGCGCCGGCCGACCCGCTGGACGCCATTCGCCATGTGTTCGGCAAGTTCATCGCGCACCACGAGCAGTCCAGCTGCCCGGGCTGTCTGGTGGGTAACTTTGCCGCCGAAATGACCGAATCGAGCCCGCTGTGCCGCGACGAGCTGTCACGCGTGATGCGGATGTGGCAGGTGAACCTGGCCGGGCTCATCCAGCGCGCCCAGGACGCCGGACGCGTGCGGCGCGACCTCGATGCACTCACCCTGTCGGCCTTCTTCTGGGACACCTGGGAGGGGGCCTTGCTCCGTATGAAGGTCGAACACGATTCCCGCCCGCTGCAGGACGCCCTGGCCCTGCTGCTCGACAAGTTCCTGCGGGCCTGAAGCCTCAAGCACCGCCCGCCCCCCCGCCCAACCCTGACCTGGAGAACCCCATGGCAAGCACCAACATCTTCGAACCGTTCCAGCTCGGTGACATCACCCTGGCCAACCGCATCGTGATGGCCCCCCTGACCCGCAGCCGTGCGCTGCCCGGCAACGTGCCTGGCCCGCTGACGGTCGAGTACTACGCCCAGCGCGCCGGCTTCGGCCTGATCGTGGCCGAAGCCACCCAGGTGTCGGCCACCGCCCAGGGCTACCCGAGCACGCCCGGCATCCACACCGACGAGCAGATCGAGGGTTGGAAGGCCGTGACCCGCGCCGTGCACGAGCGCGGCGGCAAGATCTTCCTGCAACTGTGGCACACCGGCCGCATGTCGCACACGGCCTTCCAGCCGGGCGAGCAGGCCCCCGTGGCCCCGTCGGCGATCGCAGCCAAGGCCAAGACCTTCGTGCCCGGCCAGGGCATGGTCGACACCTCGGTGCCCCGCGCCCTCGAAACGCACGAGATCGTGGGCATCGTCAACGACTTCCGCCAGGCGGCTCGCAACGCCATCACGGCGGGCTTTGACGGGGTCGAGATCCACGGCGCCCACGGCTACCTGCTGGACGCCTTCCTGCGCGACGGCTCGAACCAGCGCACCGACATCTACGGTGGCTCCATCGAAAACCGAGCCCGCTTCCTGCTGGAAGTGATGGCCGCCGTCATCGGCGACATCGGCGCGGCCAAGGTGGGCGTGCGCCTGTCGCCCGTGTCGCCCGTCAACGATTCGAGCGAGAGCGACCCGCAGCCGCTGTTCGAGCACGTGGTGCGCGAGCTCGACAAGCTGCACCCGGTCTACATCCACGTGGTCGAAGGCCACACGGGCGGCCCACGTGACAACGCCCCCTTCGACTACGAGGCCCTGCACCGTCTCTACACCGGGGTCTGGATGGTCAACAACGGCTACAGCAAGGACATGGCTCAGGACGCCGTGAGCAACGGCAAGGGTGACCTCGTGTCCTTCGGTCGGGCCGCCATCCCCAACCCGGACCTGGTGCGCCGCCTGCGCGAAGACCGCCCGCTCAACGAGCTGTTCAGCGACGTGGGCCTGTACGGCGGCACCGGCGCCCACGGCTACACGGACTACCCCGCCCTGGCCGACTGACCGCTGGCCACCGCCGTCAGGCAGGCCGTGTCGCCCAGCCCCAGGCTGGCGCGCACGGCCTGGTCCAGTGGCGTGTGGGGCTCGTCGCCCAGCAGGTGCAACAGACGGGCGTTGTCCAGCCGCAGCGGCGTGTCCCAGAGGTAGCGCATTTCCAGGATCTCGCGCAGCACCGGCACGACCCACTGCCCCAGTTGGACCACCCGCCACGGGAACGGTCGCACGGGCAGATCCGGGTGGCCCAGGGCCCGCGCCACCGCGTGCGCCATCTCGACGCCACGGGGCAACCAGTGCCCACCGAAGTGCAGCACCTCGAACGGGGCCAGTCGGCCCGGGTGCTGGCGGTCGGTGTCGAGCACCCGCGCCATGGTCTCGGCCAGATCCGGCAGGTAGGCCCAGGCATGGCCGGTGTCCGGATCGCCTGGGTAGTGCAGCCGGCGAGGCACCTCGCCCTTGTAGCGCCACAGGTGGTTGAACCACGAACTCTCGCCCGAGCCCCCGAAAAAATCGCCGGCCCGCACGACCAGGCAGCGCGTGCCGGCACCGGCGGCATCGGCCATGCGCTGCTCCATCTCGACGCGCACGCGCCCCTTTTGAGTCAGAGGATGCTGGGGCGAGATTTCATTCACCACAGCGCCTGCATCGGGCCCGAAGTTGTACACATTGCCCGGCAACAACAGCCGGGCCCCATGCTGGCGTGCCGCGGCCAGGGCGTTGTCCAGCATGGGCAAGGCCAGTTCACGCCAGCGCCGGTAGCCGGGCGGGTTCGCCGCGTGCACGATGGCGTGAGCGCCCTCGGCGGCCTGAAGCACATTGCCGGCGTGCATGGCGTCGCCCTTGATCCACTCGATGGCCGGATGACCCGGTTCGTCATGGCGGGTCAATGCCCTCACCTTCCAGCCGTGCTGGGTCAGGGCCATGGCCACCGCATGGCCCAGGTTGCCCGTGGCCCCGATGACCAGGGCAGTGGCGACAGGTGCCATCGGCAGCATGGTTCAGCCTCCAGGGGTGTGGTGGTTCACAAGCGCCGACTGTGCCCGACGTTCATGACATTTGTAACCATCCTAGACCCTGTCCAGGGTCGGTCAAGCACCTGAACGCGGGAGCGCCAGATCACTTCTGACAAGGCGGGTTGTCAAACATGACTACAATGCGGCGTCCGACCCACCCACCACGGAGACTCCCGATGTCGATTGCCAACACCTGTGTCCTTGCCGCCTGCCTGCTGCCCATCGTCACCGTGGGCATGGCCAAGTTCACGATGCTCAAGCGCCCCAGCCAGGGCGGCTACGACAACAACCACCCTCGCGAGTGGGAAGCCAAACTGACCGGCTGGCGGGCCCGCGCCAACGCGGCGCAGAACAACGGTTTTGAAGCCCTGCCCTTGTTCGTGTTTGCCGTGCTGGTGGCCCAGCAGGCCGGCCTTGATCAGGGCCGCACCGACACGCTGGCCCTGGCCTTCATCGGCATCCGCCTGGTGTACATCGCGCTGTACCTGGCCAATGTCGCCGCCGCCCGCAGCCTCGTCTGGGCTGCCGGTCTGGGCGTGACCATCGCCATCATGGCGCCGACGCTGTCGTTCTGATCAGCCCGCCAGGAACAGGCCCACAGCCGCCAGCACCGGGGTCAGCAGGCTGACGCCGACGTTGAGCCCCATGGCCGGCAACAGGCCTTCGACCCGATCGGCCTGCTCGCGCGCCACCCACCAGGCCCGAGCGGCCATCGGCGCGGTGAGCAGGCCCAGCAGGCTGGCCGCTGGCCACAGTTGCCAGAGCACGCCGGCCAGCAGGCCCGCGTAGGCCGCCACGTACTGCAGGCCCAGCACGCGGGTGGCCGCCGGTCGGCCCAGCACCATGGGCAACGTGCGGCGCCCCACCGCGCGGTCGGCCGCCACATCGGGGAACTGGTTGAGCAGCAGCAGGTTGTTGACCAGGCAGAAGGGCAGCCACGTCCAGGCCAGATCGGCCGCTTGCCAGGGCCCCGGCAACAGGACGGCCATGGTGCCCAGGCCCATCAGCGGGCCGAACCCCAACCCGGGGGCCACAAGGCACAGCCAGGGCTGGCGCGTCACCCAGGGGGTGTAGGTCACCACGAGGACCAGGCCCATGGCGCCGAGCGGGGCCAGGCGCCACCACAAGTCGGGTTGCCGCCACAAGAAGTACAGGCCGATGAGCGCCGTGAGCCCCAGCGCACCGACCCCCATGACCAGCGCCACCGGGGCCAGATCGGGACGGGCCGGCAACACGCCGCTGCCACCGCTGAAGGGCGTGCGCTGGGCCCGGGCATCCAGGCCGGACCGAAAGTCGTGATGCTCATTGAGGGCATTGACGCCAAGGTGGGCCGCCAGGGCCCCGAGCACGGCCAGCAGCGCCGAAACCCCATCGAATGCACCGCCCTGCAGGCGGGCCTGCCACCAGCACCAGGACACGGCCATCGCCATGCAGGCCGGTGTCAGCAGCAGGAAGGGCACGCGGGCGGGGCCCCACCACGGGTTGACGCGCTCGTACAAGGGACGGGTGGCCATGGGGTCAATCGGTCAGCAGCTTCTTCCAGCCCTCGGCGCCCAGCGCGCGCAAGGTGCGGATGTTGGTCTCATAGATGTCGGCCGCATCCGGAAACGCCTCGACCGCCCGGTCGATGCTGGCTTCGCGCAGCAGGTGCAGCGTGGGGTACGGCGCCCGGTTGGTGCAGTTGGCCACGTCGTCGGGCTCGGCATCGGCAAACTGGTAATCCGGGTGGAAGTCGGCCACCTGCAGGATGCCGTCGAGCTGCAACTCGACCAGCAGGGCATCGGCCACGTCCAGGAAGTCGTTGAAGTCCATGAAGTCGGCCAGCGCGACAGGCAGCATCAGCAAGGTCGTGTCCACGGCTTCGGGGTCGGCTTCGGCCAGGAACTCCAGCTCGCGCGCCAGGTCCTGCACCACGCCCTCGGCATCGGTGGCGTCGGACACCACGAAACGGATCTGCTGCTTGACCTCGACGGCCTTGGCGAAGGGGCACAAGTTGAGGCCGATCACGGCGCGGGTCAACCAGCGGCGGGTGTCGTCGATGACGACGTCATGGGAAGGCATCTGCATGCCCCCATTGTCCACCGTGGGCCGGCCCCCATGGTTCAATGCCGGCATGAACGCCCTGCCCTCGCCACTCTCGAACCCACCCAGCCTGCGGGAGCTGTCGACGCGGTTTCCACACGCCGGACGCATCGAGACCATCGTGCTGCGACCGGCCCGACGAGAGCCCGCCTTGGCCGTGCCCCGTGCGGTGGCGGTGGTCGACCAGGGGCTGCTGGGGGACCGCAGCGCGGCCCGCGCGCCCAGCCGCCCCGGAGGCTCCAAGCGCCAGGTCACCTTGATCCAGGCCGAACACCTGCCGCTGATCGCGGCCTGGAGCCGGCTCGACACCATCGACCCGGTGCTGCTGCGACGCAACCTGGTGGTGTCGGGTCTGAACTTGCTGGCGGCCAAGGCGCTGTTCAAAGACACGCCACTGCGCCTGCGCATCGGCCTCGATGTGGTGCTGGAGGTGACCGGGCCGTGCGACCCGTGTTCGCGCATGGAAGACCTGCTGGGCCCGGGCGGCTACAACGCCATGCGCGGCCACGGCGGGCTCACCGCCCGCGTGCTGCAAGGTGGGCCCATCCCTGTGGGGGCCGAAGTGCGTTGCGAGCCCCTGGGCTAGACCGGGCGACGCGGCACCGCCGCCATCAGGGTGCGCGTGTAGGCGTGGGCCGGCTGGCCCAGCACCTGCAAGGCCTCGCCCTGCTCCACGATGCGGCCGGCCTGCATGACGGCCACGCGGTCGGCCATGTAGGCCACCACCCCCATGTTGTGCGTGATGAACAGCAGCCCCAACCCCAGTTGGGCCTGCAGGTCGCGCAGCAGGTTCAAGATCTGGGCCTGGACCGACACGTCCAGCGCCGAGGTGGGCTCGTCGCACACCAGCACTTGGGGCTCGACGGCCAGCGCGCGCGCAATGGCCAGGCGCTGACGCTGCCCCCCGGAAAACTCGTGGGGGAAGCGGCTGAGCACATCGGTGCGCAGGCCCACGCGCTCGACCAGCTCGGAGACCCGGGCGCGTCGCTGGTCGGCCGACCAGTCGGGGCGCAGGGTGAGCAGACCTTCTTCGAGGACGTCGACCACGCGCATGCGCGGATTGAGCGAAGCGAACGGGTCCTGGAACACCATCTGCACGGCCCGGCGCGCCGCCAGCAGGTCGGCCCCTTGCAGGCGGAACAGATCGGCCGCGGGGTGGCCGTCGGCGTGCAACCAGGCCTCGCCGCTGACGCGGATGTGGGGCTGGCCGCGCAGCAGCTGGACGATGGCCCGCCCCGAGGTGGTCTTGCCACAGCCCGATTCACCCACCAGCGCCAGGGTCTGACCAGCATGGATCTGGAACGACACGTCGGCCACGGCCTGCACCTCGTGATGCCGGCGCAACCAGCCTCCGCCCGAGCGGAACGACACGCCCAGGCGCTGCACATCGAGGAGCAGGCGCGCACCGGCCGACGACGGCGCGGCCGATGAGGCACCGGCGCCCTCGGCGTGCATCGGGGGCGGTGTGGCCACGGGCACCGCGGCCAGTTCGGCCGGCGTGGGGTCGCCCGGCTCCACCAGCGGATACCAGCAGCGGACGCGGCGGGCGTCCTCACCCGCCAGCTCGGGCGGCAGGCTGTGGCAGCGGTCCTGCGCGCGGTCGCAGCGTGGCGCAAATCGACAGCCCTCGAAGCGCTGCCACAGCGGCGGCACGGTGCCCCCGATGGCGCCCAAGCGGTGGCCACGGCGATCGACATCGGGCAGCGCCTGCAGCAGCAGGCGCGCGTATGGGTGGGCCGGCTGGCTGAAGAACTGGTCGGCCGGAGCCTCTTCAACGATCTGGCCCGCATACATCAGCGCCACCCGGTGGGCCATGTCGGCCACCACCGCCAGGTCGTGCGTGATCAGCAGCAGGCCCAGTTGGCGCTCACGTTGCAAGGTCTTGAGCAGGTCGAGCACCTGCTTCTGGATGGTGACGTCCAGTGCAGTGGTCGGCTCGTCCGCAATCAGGAACTCGGGCTCGGCCGCGAGCGTCATCGCGATCATGACGCGCTGCTTCTGCCCGCCACTCAGCTCGAAGGGGTAGCTGTCGATGCGGCGCTCCGGTTCGGGGATGCCGACCCGTCGCAGCCACTCGGTGGCCCGGGCGCGCGCCGACGCACCCTTGAGGCCCGTGTGGGTCTCGATGGCTTCGACGATCTGATCGCCCACCCGCATCACCGGGTTCAGGCTGGTGGCCGGCTCCTGGAAGATGATGCCCACGCGCCCGCCCCGCACGGCCCGCATGTCGACCTCGGGCAGGCCGAACAGCTCGGTGGCGGTCTGACCGCCCCCCCGGCCGCCCAGGGTGATGCGGCCGCCGGCCACGCCCCCGTTGTCGGGCAGCAGGCGCATCAGGGCCAGCGCCGTCATGCTCTTGCCGCACCCCGATTCACCCACCAGGGCGTAGGTCTCGCCGCGTTGCAGCGTCAGGCTCAGGCCGTCGAGCGCCCGCACCAAGCCGGTTTCGGCCTCCAGGTGCACGTGGACATCATCGATCTGCAGCATGCTCCACGTCCTTTCAGGCGGTGGGCGCGGCGCGGCGCAGGCGCAGCGGTCGCCCGACACGGGCTCGGGGGTCGAAGGCATCGCGAACGGCATCGGCCAGCAGGTTGGCCGCCAGCACCAGGGTCACCATGAAAGCGAAGGCCGACAGCAGCGACCACCACACCACCGGGTCGCGCGACATCTCGACGCGGGCCTGGTTGATGAGCCCCCCGAACGAGTTCATGGACGGATCGACTCCCACCCCCACGTACGACAGCACGGCTTCGTACAGGATCAGGCTGGAGAACTCGATCACGGTGGTGATGAGCACCAGGTGCATCACATTGGGCAGGATGTGGCGGCGCATGATGCGCCAGGGCCCGGCGCCGAAGGCCTGCGCGGCCTGCACGTACTCCAGCTCGCGCAGCTTGAGGGTTTCAGCGCGCAGCAGGCGGCACAGCCCGGCCCACCCGGTGAGGCCCAGGATCACGCACAGCATGAAGATCTTGATGTCGGCGCGCTCCAGGCTGGTCTCGAAGAGTTCGGGGTGCTTGTCCAGGAAGACCTGCATCATGAGCACGCAGGCGGCGATCAGCAGGATGTTGGGCACCGAGGACAGCACGGTGTAGACATACTGGATGACATCGTCCACCCAGCCCTTGAAGTACCCTGCCGCAATGCCGAGCACCAGGGCCAGCGGCAGGGTGGCCACGGTGGCCAGCCCCCCGATCACGAAGGCGGTGCGGATGCTCTTGAGGGTGAGATAGAGCACGTCGTTGCCGGTGCGGT
>Ga0255182_1000776_pt1 | contig 18983 bp, 36 predicted proteins | sample Atl_UVDOM_RepA_8_FD_188420 | JGI IMG/M metagenome (GOLD analysis project Ga0255182, IMG submission 188420) | Freshwater microbial communities from Altamaha River, Georgia, United States - Atl_UVDOM_RepA_8d | ecosystem: Environmental > Aquatic > Freshwater > River | place: USA: Georgia...
AGCATCTGTTATAAATCTTCAGGATATTGTTTCATTTGAGGAGATTCCTTACGAAACAACATATGACATATCGGTAGAAGATAATAACAACTTCTATCTGGCAACACAAAAAGATCCAATACTGGTACATAACTCAGGTAAATCAACTCTTGCTCAGGATATGTTTATGATCCGGCCTATAGAGTGGTATCTGAAGAACAAGGATGAGAATATCAAGTTGAGTATCATTCTGTTTGGTATGGAGCGTAAGATGTACCAGTATAGTGCACGATGGTTGGCTCGTAAGATATTTACTGAGCAGGGTATTGAGATACCACCAAAGAAGATACTGAGCCGGCAGAAGAATTTCAAGATGGACGATCAGGAGTATCTTGTTGTACAGAAACACTACGATATACTCAATGAGTGGGAAAAAGATGATCTCTTGATTGCATGGGAAGGTAGTAAGAACCCATCGGGTATCAGTGCTTACCTTGAGGCATTTGCAAGAAAGAACGGTACAATCGTTGATAAGGATAAGACAGACAAGAGTATGGAGAATATCCTTGCTGATCGTACTTACATACCAAATCATCCTAATCACATAGTACTGGTTATTGTTGACCACATTGGTATCTTGAAGCCGGAGAAGGATCTTGAGAAGTCTAAGGGGCAGATTGATAAGTTCAGTAGTGTAATGAGACAAGCTCGTGACGTATACGGTTTCTCACCGGTTATCATTCAGCAGTTGAATCGTAGCCTGGCTGATGTATCAAGGCTGAAGCTCGGTGACTTGGCCCCAAAGCTGAGTGACTTTGCTGACTCGTCTCAGACACAGCACGATGCTGACGTTGTTCTGGCATTGTTCGAACCATACCGGCATATCGTAGGTGATTTGGATGGACATAAGGAGAATGGTTACACACTGAAAGGTTTCAGAGATGAGTATTTCAAAACCTTCTACAGATCCTTACACATCCTGAAAAACTCCTTTGGTACTAACGGTGTACAGTTTCCTATGGCATTACAGCCGGAGTATGGAATATTCAAAACTTTGCCGAAGAAGAAAGATAGTACAGATGCTATATACCAGGAAGTTACTACTGGTCAATTTTTTCTTGAAGATTAAAAACTAAAACATGAGTCAAACAGAAACCCATATTGGGAAACTTTACAGAATTGAGTGTACCTCACAGGAAGAGAAAGCAACAGAGTTGATGGCATCTAAAGGTGAAAGACCTTCTTACTACAAAACAAATTTGGAGTGGTTGCTGGGTGAATATGAGGCCTATGTAAGTACACCAACAGGATTGTGGGGTATAATAGAGCACAAGGAGCTGGATGGAGACGATGACATAAACAGTATGAAAGAAAATGAAGACGGTACAATAAGCTTTGTAACAAGATTCTACAATGGTGGAACACATCTTACAGAAATGCTTAAGGATGGTCTCAAGGAGCTGAATAAGTAATCAAAAACCAATTATATGAGTGAAGAAAAAAGTACAGGTATTGTATTACCGAAGACTGTATCCAAACCAAAAACATCGAATCCAAGAACAATGGTTCTTTATGGCAAGCCGAAAGTAGGTAAAACTACAGCAGCAGCTAAGTTGCCGAACTGTCTTCTTATAGATGTCGAGAGGGGTAGTGATTTTGTAGAGGGTATGATAGTAACACCTGTAAAGAACACACCGGTTGCGAAGTTTATGTGGCTGAGAGAGCTTGCAGCAAAAATACGTGAAGAAGGTCATCCTTATGACTACGTAGTTATTGACACACTTTCTCAGCTTGATATGGATGCAGAATGGGTAGGTACATGGAACTACATGAACTCTGTTATAGGTAAGAAGTTCAACAGGGATCAGAATGGTAACATGCTGAAGCCAAGTGATCCTAACTATGAGAGTGTTGTTACACTTCCTAACGGTGCCGGCTACAGATATACCAGGGATGCAATCATGGGTATCTATGATGAGTTGAAGGATCTTGGTAAAATATGTACCATCTTTATTTGCCACGTAGCAGATAAAATGGTTGGTGAGAAGAATGGTGAGCTTGTGATGGTAAAAGATCTTGCACTGGTTGGCAAGACAAGGGATATTATCCCACGTTTATGTGATGCAATAGGTAATGTGTGGAATGAGGATGGTAAGATGATGGTTTCGTTTGTAGGTAACAGTGAGAAGATTGGTGGTATCAGATCACCGCACCTTCTTGGTTACAAAGGTGAGCTTGATTGGAATAAGATCTTTGTAAAAGATTAGTAGAATTAAAAAGAAAGAAGTATTTATTAATTGAGTATTAAAAACAAGAAAAATGAGCGTTCAAAAGAGAGAACCATTTCAGAAAAAAATGTACACCGGCTTCTTTTCAGGTCGTGTTATTGCTGTAAATCCTACAAAGGAAGAACTTAGTGAGATTTTAGGATTTGAACCAAAGGAAGAACCTGTTTATATCGAAACAAACAAGTTCAATAACAAAGAGCAGGCATTGATAACTTTTTGGATGGAGGTAGATCATCCGGAAAAGTTAAAAATCAGCCATACTTTCTATCTCATAAACGAGGTAGCAGTAGGTAGAAATTCTGGCAAAACTCAGTTTGTAAATCAGTCAGGTTCGTATTCATGGGTTTTCCAGAAAGAAGATCTTGTGTCTTGGTTCAGGAACTTTGAAGATAAGAATGGTGAAATTATTGATGAATGTGAAGTAAGACCTGCTATCCAGGGTGAAGCAGACCTGTATAACTTCCTTCGTTCATGGTACGGCCAGGCAAACTTCAAATCAAAGAATACCAACATCCTTATAGATGTAAACAAACTGTTCCTGGATCCTGTGAAGTATGCAAAGTCTGAATATGGTACACGTATAGAACTTGAGAAACAATATCTTGCAGAAACTGATCCGGATGTACGTGAAGATCTTAATAAGAAAATAATCACTACAAACGTAACAGGCTTGGCTACTGTACGCATTTCTGAAAAAGAAGGTTCGATAAATTATTACCAGCATATTTACAAGGAGTTTATTCAGAATTACCTGGTTAAGAAACTTCGTCTTGCAGTGATGAACAATCTTTGGGATCCGAAAAATGGTGCAGACAAAGCTCTTGCTAAGTTTTATGACGGCCTTGTAAACAAAAACGGTACAAAGGATGCGTATAAAATACAGATGCTGGCACCTTTCAAAGAAGAAGATCATCCACAGACAAGTAACGAGACAATAATCAATAGTGAATCTAATTCAGGAGTAGACTACTAAAGAATAGAAGATGATAAACCTTAGGTTAATAGATGACTACGTAATAAATGTTATTACGGACGAGATAGTATTTTACCGTAACGATGTAGACCCTGAAGTTGTTGAGAATTGTCTCAACATCTTCAACCGTCTGCAGTCAACAGAAGAAGTGGATGAGTATTTACTCAATGAAGAGAAAGTAAACAGTGACGAGAGAGAATTTATAATTGAAGCATTAGCAAGTTTAATAAAAACAGAAACAGAAACAGACATGAATCCAGAAACAGTACATCAGGTACCGGGAACAGGTACAGGAACAGTTACAGCAGCAATTATGCCAGAACCGGCAGCAACAAAACAAACAGAGGCACCTGCACCAACGGTGACACCAGATCCAACTGCAGGAACAGCAGCTCCTGAGAAGCAGAAAAGGCAGTGGACAAGGAGAATTACAGATGGTGGCTCAAAACCTACACAGAGCACTTCTGAGTTCATCAAAGTAATGGAAGAGAAGATTGAGATGGTAAAGATCCTGGATCAGGTATCTATGCCGGAGCTCCCGGGCGGTATGACTAAGACAAACCGTGATATCATGGTGGAGTTCCAGAAGGAACAAGCTGCCCTGATAGCTAAGTTTATGGAACGTATCCAAAAAGCATAGTATGCAGATAACAAAAGAACAGTACGAACAGATGGCCGAGGAGATTTCTTCGGCCTCTGTTTCTTTATGGGACGATAAGTTAGAGGATACAGAAGAAGCTATTACGCTTGATGATCTCTGGCTGATATTAGATAAGTACTTAAAACCAAAAGAAGATGGCAAAGTATCTAATTGAAGTAGAAGTTGATGAGGATAAACTATATGATGCAGTAGGTGGTATACGACATCAGTTTGTTGTATCTGATGGGATAGTTCAAGAGATGGGTTGGGCACATGATTCAGGTATTTATGTAAACTCTGTAAAAGAAGTTGAATCAGATGTTACTGGTGAGTACCAAGAGATAACAGGTCCGTGGGGTTTTGTTGAGAAGTATTATCCTGATTATCATCGAAGTGATAATATTGCTACAGAAGGAGATCTCTGTAAACTTAATGAAAAAGAGTACGAAGAAGGAGATTGTGCACATGAGTTATTGATGGATTGGTATAACGGAGATATAAATCATCCGGACATATACAAAGATTGGAAAGTGTACTTGTGTGATATTTACGAAGTGGCTATTAATGCCTACATTGAATCAATAAAAGAGAAAAAGAATGGGTAAACAAGAAGCAGTATTTGTAGAAATTGATATAGTTGGTCTGGCAGATTGTCTTGCTGAGGATAGGTGGAAACAGATAACAGAATCTGAGCCGGAGAATAATCTTTATCAGACTGTAGTGAATGCTAATGGAGAAGTGGAAAAGGTTGTGAATGATCACTGGACCCGGGAGTTCTTTACACTGAAAGAGATATATCTCATGCTGATTAGTAATTTTACAAAACCAGGAAACGATGCCAGTAGAGAAGAAGAAAGAACCGGTGAGCTTACAACTGATCTATAGTAGGATCAGTGACTATGACATATACCGGTATGAGATCGGGAACTTTACAATAAATCATGCATTTTGTAACCCCTTGCGTAAGGATAACAATCCAAGCTTTGTTATCTATATGAATGAATCAGGTCAGTTACGTCATAAGGATTTTGCAGACTCTTCTTATTCCGGTAGTGGTATTGAATTTGTGCAGCAGAAGTATGGATTATCCATAGGTGATGCAATGAAGAAGATTGCAAAGAACTTTGGTTTGCTTGAACAGGATAACAAGATTTATAAAGAAGTCTTGTCAACCTATACAAAGCCGGTAATGGATATAAAGAGATACACTTTTATCCAGATAAATCCGAGAAAGTGGGAACAAAGAGATGCTGATTACTGGAAACAGTTTGGCATTACTGTAGATGAGTTGAAAAATGAGAAAGTGTACCCACTGAAAGAGTTATTTATCAACCGGAAAAGGGAACAGTTTCCTCAGAGTGAATTGGTTTATGCATACCAATATGAAAGTGGATTCAAAATATATTTTCCACAGAGAGAGAAGGGTGAGAGATGGAAGAGTAACATTAAGACAAGTATTGTTGAGAACATCAAAATACTGCAGGAACTTGACCCGGCAGTAGTTCTCATCACAAAGAGCAAGAAGGATCGTCTGGTCCTGAGCAGGTATTTCCCATATGTAATGAACGTACAAAACGAGAGTAGAAGTTGCTTTACTCCGGAGTTCGTAGAGATGTTGAAAGGTAGAGATGTGTGGATCAATTACGATTCCGATGAGGCCGGTGTAAAAAACTGTACAAACATTACATCTGAATTTGGATACAAGTACATAAATGTTCCAAAGAATTATCTACCTATAAAAGACTTTGCAGATCTTTACAAAGAACACGGAGAAGAAGAAGTAATAAAAGTACTAAAACAAAAAAATCTAATATAATGGGAAAGAAAACTTACTACCTGGGCTACAGCCGACTGAAGAAAGAAGTAATCGTTTACGGAAATGCTGATCATGCAAAAAACTCCGGCCTTTGGACAAGAGAGGTTGAGGCATTTGACATCCTTACAGCAAAGAACAAGTTTCTGGAAATGTATCGTGAAACACATCAAGAAGAAGAATAACTATGGGAAGGTTTCAGGAAGTCGATCTTAATAAACTCGTCTGTACCACATGTGGATCAGATGAAGTTGAGCAACGTGCTTGGATTCAAGTAAACAGTAAGAAGTTTATGGACTGGTACGATGAATCAGATAAAGGTTGCTATTGTCCTAATTGTGGCCTTGATGGAGAGCTCACTACTTTACGTGAGTACAAGAACAAACAGGAAGCTATTGATGACATTGAAAATGAAGAGTAATTAAATTAAACAAAAACAATTAGATATGAAATACAGATTAGAGTATAACGAACAACAAGCCGGTTGGCATTATGAAGATCCAAGTACAGATAATGTCGGTACACATGGTTGGGTAACTATAGCTGAGGAGGAAGAAGAAAAGAAGATAAACATATTTACATACATGATGGATGCTGTTTTATTAAACTTGAAGGATATTGATGATAGTTCTTTATCAGTAATAGATTTAATAAAAGATGCGTGGGAAGCTTTTGATGATATGTATCAAAAATTAGGTTTTTCTGTATTAGTAAAAGACGAAGATGAAAATAAGTAGTGAACGTACACATGACATTCTGATCAAAGCTACAGTTTGTTCTGAATGGGATAGCTGTAATGCAGCTTTAGTACAGAGTGTTACACAAAAAACACTGGAGAGGTGGGAAGGTAACGACAAGATAGCAACTGATCTGAAAAGTGGTGCACGATGGGATGATTTTGCTCATCTTGCTATCTATGAAGATTGTGACTTTCTTTATCTCAATGATGAGATTGTAGAGGAGTTAGAAAAGAAAAACTGGTATTACGTTGAAGATGTTACTGATGAGGATACAGATCAGAAACCGGAGCAGAAAATAGATGTTATGTTGATGAAGTTTTACGGAAATGGAAACATTCAGTTTGTGGGATATGGTAAACATACAAGTGAAGAGTTTTTTACAGAACGATTTAATCTTTACAATCTTTTATGATCTACGACATTCAGTATAGAGACGGTGCAAATTATAAAAAGTGGCTTCGGGCAGAGATCAACACCTTTCCTTTAAATGCAGGAAGGGAAGAGATAGAGATGGAAGAGTCGGGTTTGACAATGCATGAGTTTTTTGATCACATGGGGTGGGAATTTTGTGCTGAACTGGATCACAATAAACTTGAGATCCTTGGATTGAGTGATGATCAAACAAGTGAACCAGAAATACGTTTTATAAATTAAAAGAAAAAACAATGGAATTAACAGCAATAGAAGCAATAGCAGAAGTACAATCAACAAAGGACTTTTTGAGGGCAATGCCTTTGCCGGCCCAGACATCGTACTACAAACCGGTAGGTCATGGTCAGCTTATGGATATTACTCTGGAGAGTATAGATAGGTGTAACTTTCAGTTGAGGAGTGAGCACTATACACATGCTGCCGGTGGTGCCAAAGCAAATGGTAAGTACCATCTTGACTATGGTAATGATCCGGATATGAGTATCATGATAGCCTGGCAGAATAGCTATAACAAGCAACTCAGTCTGAAGTTTGCTATCGGTGGCTATGTCTTTATTTGTGAGAACGGTATGGTACGTGGTGATCTTGGTACATTCAGAAGCAAGCATATGGGTGAGATCCAAACGGTAACACCAAAGCTTTTGAGTGAGTACATATCTCAAGCAGGTGAGACGTTTGAGAAGATGATCATTGAGAAGAAGAGGATGCAGGAGATAGAAGTAACCAAAAAGACCACTGCCGAGCTCCTGGGACGTATGTATATTGAAGAAGGTATCATCACAAGCACTCAGCTCAATATCATCAAGAGCGAGCTTACAAAGCCTACATTTGACTATGGTCATAAAGACAGCCTGTGGGAGCTGTACAATCATACTACGTATGCGTTGAAATCAGCAACACCTACAACATGGCTGCAGCAGCAGATGGATAATCATCAATTTTTCACAGAGGAGTACGGTATAGCAGTGCCGGCATAATATGTTCTACAGATTTTGGGATAAACAATGTAACCGGTACATGTATACCGGTTACAATAGTCCCTCTAAGGAGGAGGCTAAAGAAGCAATACTGGCTTACATATCATTAGAGCCGGATGAGGAAGTGTCAAATGAGTTTCTGAAACAGGAAACATTGGAACATATATGTAATCTGTATGAGTTTGAGTTGGAAGAGAGTGAAACAGAATTTGAAGAACAAGAAGACTTTTAAAGAGTATGCAAGTAACAGATGTAATTAAAGAGAGATTTGGTACATGGTTGCCGTATTTCCAACCGTTTATTGAATCAGCAGAGTTTGATAAGATATTTGAGTTTCTGAAAGCTCAGAAGTCTTTATCAAGGATAGTGTTGCCGGAATCGAAGAATGTGTTCAAGTCGTTTGAGTTGTGTGATGCCAGTAAAGTGAAAGCTGTTATTGTGCTTATGGATCCTTATCCATCAGTAGCAAAGGATGGAGTAATAATTGCAGACGGTGTACCGATGTCTTGTAACAATACAGGAGTAATGCAACCAAGCCTTGAGATATTCTACCAGGGTATTGAGCATAGTTACTTCGGTACCAATCCTGCTATGGATAAAAGACCGGATTGTAGCTATCTGATGACAGAGGAAGGTGTGATGCTTATAAACAGTAGTTTGACTTGTGAGAAGGATAAGCCGGGCAGCCATGCATCTGTATGGACTCCGTTTATGAAGTTCTTCTTTGAAACAGTACTGGATAACTTCAGTGGACTACCTATTGTCCTCTGTGGTGCACAGGCACAAAGGTTTGAGAGATACATCAATCCTTTACGTCACTATATCTTTAAGGTAGAACACCCGGTAGCAGCAAACTATTCAAACAGGGCCTGGGACTATAAGGATATGTTCAAGTGGTGCAACAGTATCATCAGCAACAATAATGGCAAGGAGTTTATGATCAAGTGGCACAGGATGAGGCCCGGTACAGAAGAATCAGATACTACAGAGAAATGCAACGAAACAAAGAAACCGTTCAGCACGAACAAGGAACCACTGAAGAGTGCAGAGGATCTTGGCTTACCGTGGAAGGATTAAGTCATCTTCCAGAAAAACAAATTAATCAACTCATAGAAGAGGAACCGGAGATAACCATAAAAGGTTATCTCCTTTTTCTTCGTGAGATTTCTGACATTGAAAAATCAACAAATGATGGAACAGAAGGAAATGACATATGATGACTTCTTAGAAAAGTATACTCCTATAAAGAATCACATATGCAAAACAGCACCACTTGATGGTTGTATGTTTGAGACAATTCGTGGGGAGTATGAGTTTGTGAAGAACCAGGATCCGAAGAATGTGTGGACACTTATTGATTGTGATGGTTGGTATGGTATAGCTGCAGGTTTTCATTTTATAAACCGGTTAGGTTATGTTATAACAGAAGAACCCTGGGAAAGTGTAGAGGAAGAGTTTACAATATCTGATGAAGGGCCGGTGAATGATTGGTTCTGGAGCCTTAGTATCGAAGAGAAGAAAAGTTTGTTTCCTCATTTAGAGTTGAATCCTAATCTGCATGAAGAGGATCAGCTTGAAGATGAGTGGCATGACAACTGTGTAGATGAGAAAGAAGAGATCATGATGGATTTTAAAAACAAAAACAATGAAACAACAGATAGAAAAGAAGCTTGAGTACTATAAGAAGCAGTACAATGCTGCTATAGATCGTTACATGGAAAGCAACAGTCGGAAAGATAAAGAGAGTGCCATCAGGTGCAAGGAGCGTGTGAAAACTTATGAAGAGGTCATCAAAATGATGTAACATGAACTACGAATCAATTGAATACAAAGGTTACACAATAAATGTTGAATATGATCAAGACCCGGCAAACCCACGTACTGAATGGGATAATGTTTGCACTATGGTTTGTTTCCATAGTCGTTATAATTTGGGGGACATGGAACGGTTTGGAAAAAGCTACCGATCCATCAGTGAGAATTACTATGAACCTATAGATCTTCTGTACGAGCTGGCCGGGGTAGATAAAGATCAGTATCAGGAAGAGAATGACGGTGAAGATATGGATTCTGCTGATCTGTATAGATTGATAGAAGAGAGGGGAACATTAATTTCCTCTCTCTATCTATATGATCATAGTGGTATCACAATATCAATGAGTGGTTTTAGCTGCCCTTGGGATAGTGGTCAGATAGGTTGGATATACGTAACAAAAGAGACGATTGAAAAAGAGTGGGGTGGTGATGTAGAAAGTGCAAAGAAATACATGGAAGGTGAGGTTGAAGTATATGACAACTATCTTACCGGTGAAGTGTATGGTTTCAGAATAGAGGATCCGGATGGTAATGAGAAGGATAGTTGCTGGGGCTACTATGGAGATGAAGGTAGAAAAGATATGGTCAAAGAGTGTGAAAACACAATTGATTACTATCTGGAGAAAAAAGAAAAGAGAGATTTAGCATTAGGTATTCAACTTGAATTAGCATTATAATGGCAACGAGTTTACAGAAATGGAATGAGATGATAGCAGATGATGTGCAGGTAATGCACAGTATGCTGGATAAGATAGTGGAAAGGATGAGTAATCATCTGAATGGTGAAGAGAAGTACCGGTACATTGTGCCGATAAAAAATATGATTTACGAGGCATTTTTAGATATTACAGAGAACAACGGAGTGCCGACATTTACTACTTACGTTAACGCATCAAAACCAACAGATAATTAATATGGAAACAACAAACAAAAGAGTCAAGAGAGTATTCAATAACATTAGTGAGGTTGCACACGTCTGGGCCTACCAACAACAATCAGATGCAAGGTGTCGCAATGCTTACTTTGAAGGTGATACAATATACAGCTATGGGAGACATTTTCCCATAGCTCGTATCTATAACAAAGATGGAAAGAAAACAGTGTTCTTTACTACAAGAACATACAGCTCTACTACATCAAAACATGTACGTGATGTATACATGGCATGTCGTCATATGAATATCTTGTACATGCACAATGTTGTAAGCTATGCAACATTTGGAGAACTGGACTACGACCACAAAATAAATATTAATAACTTCTTAAATAATATATCCGAATCCTTAAGAAGAGTTGAAAAAGGAAGAACATCAAAGAGAATATATCTTCGTGATGCAAGAGACTATGGCAGGCAGCTTGAAGCATACCTACAATTCTTCAAACTGGAAGAAGTTGTAGGAACTGAATTTAAAGAGAAGATAGCTGAAGTATTATCTGATAAGTGGGAGACCTATATAAAAGAGTTTGAGGAGAAGGAAGCAAAAAGGTTAGCTGATCCTAAGCTACAGGAGAAGAGAGAGAAAGCTCAGAAAGCAAGGGATGCTAAAATACAGAAGGAAGATGAGGAGCAGTTGACAAAGTGGAGAAACTTTGAAGCATATAATGCCACTATAAGTAGAAAGTGGAGCAGTAGACGTGGATATGGATATAGCTCATTGAGCTATCTTAGGTACAATGCAAACAAAGAAAGGATAGAAACATCTCAACATGTTGAGGTGCCGGTAGAGACAGCACATCTGTTCTACAGACATATTCAGGTAATGTTGAGGAAAGGTGGTTGTAACTCAGCACAATGCTGTGATTACAAGTTGTTGAATACCTATACTGTAACAGAGATAACTCAGGATAGGATTGTAGTTGGGTGTCACAGGATCCCAATGTCAGAAGTTGAACTAATTGCTAAACAATTAAAATGGATATAACATGGCAAGAAAGTATGTAGATTTTAAAGTTACCGTTTGGTGTCGTGCTCATCTTGATGATGTAGACATGACTGAAGTAGTAGAGGCAATGAAGAAAGGAGAAGGTTCTAATTATTTATTTGCAGAAGAATTAGCTTATGAATGGGAAACACTTAGTGGTACAGAAGAGCCGTTATCTGTAGAAGAAAATCAAGGAAACTGTACAGTAGAGGTATATGATGGGGATGAATTAATTTGGGACAACACTCAAAAAATAGTATAACTATGATAGAGAATTTTGAGAATGAGACGTATGAACTCTCTGAGAAAGAGAAAAAATTATTACCGGCACTGGTAAACATTTTACAGAATCATGTGGGTAAGAATAACGCTATTAAGAACTATCAGATATGTGAGTTCTTAAACAAGTACAATTTACCTGTAAAAGCACAAGATGCAAGAGTAAGAAAGATGATAAACTATATCAGAAACAATAATCTTGTACCTTGTCTGATGGCCACTTCAACAGGTTATTATGTAACTCGTGATCCTGAAGAACTTGAGTCATTTATTCGTTCACTCAATGGTAGAATTGATGCAATTAAAAAGGTAAGAGATTCAATGCTTGAACAATTAAACAATTTGAAACAATGAACAGGGAAAGAATAAAAAAGAAACTAAGTGTCTTAGAACGGCCCGGTTTTGATGAAGTACTCTTTGATGCACTAAAGGTGTATATACAGGAAGCAAGAGGAGAAGATGCAGATGATTTGCATATTGCAGATATGGCAGGTGCTATTGCTTTTTCACTAAACAATCAGTACCTTAGAGAGCTTCCTGCCAAACAACCAACGGTTAAGAACCGGGATCTCGAGGATCTGATTAAAGAAATCAAAGATGGTCAAAGTAACGACTAATTTCTACTCCCTGAAGATAACTATAGATGGCTACACTCATCTTAAGGTAAAGATGAAAGACATCTATGGTTATCAATCATGGGGTAGCAGGGAAAGTAATTATTCAATCGAGTATTACTGTAAAGACGGAAATATTACCTGTGAGTATGAAGACAAAGAGTTGTGGAAAGAGATACTAAAACAATTGGAACCAATAGAATTTAACTAAGATGGAACAACAGAATAAATACTATACCCCAGACATTTCAGAGCTATATGTTGGGTATGAATGTGAACATAGTAGTAACATGAGTGCCTTTATTTGTGAAGACTTAGATGATGTAGTTAAGGATAAATTAACAAGTACTGATCTTAAATGGTACATAACTTGGGGAGAAGAAGAAGGAGGTTTAGAAAAATTTGTTAGAACCAAATACCTTGATCGAAGTGATATAGAATCATTAGGATGGGAGTATAGGGAAGATTCTTTTCACAGAAAAGTAACTGAGGAAAAAGGTGAAGTGTATGTACCTACTCACTATTGGTTTACTAAGCCAGATACACAAATGACTTTAACATGGTATCCTGGAGAGAAAGTACATATAGAAAATAGTGACCCAATGTGGATGTTACCATCTGTGAAATACTCAGGAGAATGTAAATCTATTAATGAACTCCGGAAGATTATGAACTGGTTAAACATCAAGTAATATGGAACAGAACAAAATAACAACAGCACAAGCAGTAGAGCAGTTACGTAAAGCCCTGAAAGAAGATCAGGCATATTGGGATGGATGGGTTGCAAATATTGCAATGTCAGTATACGATGAGTATATGGAGAAGCTCCCAAATACCAATACTGTAGTAAAAGGTGCATTGCTTGAGATATTTAATAATGGTGCAGATAGATTTCTGAAACTTTTGACAGCAGAAAAAACAACAGACAATGAGTAAAGAGAAAAAAGTAATTCTGGCAATTGATCAAGCAAGTCACTGTGGCTGGGCCTTGAGCAAAGATCTATATGGAGTATGGGATCTTACAACAAAGAAAGATGAGGATATGGGTATGAAGCTCATCAGATTCAGAAACAAGCTTAAAGAAGTATGTACATCAGAAGGTGTAGAAATGATTGTTTATGAACGAGTAGCTGGTATGCATACAGCATCTATTATTCATGCAGCCAAGATGGTAGCTATCATTGAAACATTCTGTACAGAAAATGGCATTAACTATACTGCATTTTCTGCTCAGGAAGTTAAAAAGTTTGCTACAGGTAAGGGTAATGCAAATAAAGATGCTATGGTAAAAGCTGCTCAGGAACAATATGGATATCCAGGTACAGATGACAACGTAGCAGATGCATTGCATATCTGGCATTTAGCAACTAAAAATTTTAACCAATAATGAGAAAAGAGATAGCAGACATCAAGGCATTTCAAAGAGCATTTGAATGCAACGTGTTACCGGTCCCGACAATGCCGGCAAAGGAAATACAGGAGCTGAGAGTAAGACTCCTGCAGGAAGAACTGGATGAGCTGAAACAGGCAAATGAGGATAATGACATAGTAGAGGTAGGTGATGCACTTACTGATATTCTGTATATCCTGCTTGGTACGGCATGTGAGTACGGATTAATAGACAAGATGGAAGACATGTGGGACCTGGTGCACAGGAACAACATGAACAAACTGTGGCCGGATGGTAAGGTACACAAGAGGGAAGATGGAAAGGTGATCAAGCCTGAAGGGTTTGAGAAAGTTGAACTTAAAACATTGTTTCAATAATGACATTAGCAGCAAGAGTAGAAAAGAATCAGATATCTGAGAAAGAGTACCGTAGTCTCAAGGACAGATTGAGCTATTCAGCATTGAAAACATTTGATGCAGACCGGAGAAAGTTTTACAACGAGTTTATTCTTGGTAATCCTAAGGAAGATAAAGAAAGCAGTGCAACTATCATGGGTAGTATTGTACACTGGCTTTTGGCCGGAGAAAAGTTTGATGACAAGTTTCATTTGTTCGAAGCAGTAGAGCCGGTGGGACAAATGAAAGATCTTGCAGATGCGTTGTATAAACGTAGTTTGAAAGGTATGGTAGATGGTGTACAGACACATGACTTTATTAATATTTTCGAAGATGCAGCAAAATCAGTGAAGCTTGATAAAGATGAGAAGGAGATTGCTTTTAAGGGTAAAGATATACCCAAGATGCTGGAAATGTTTAAAGGTAGTAGTGCTGAATTTTACTATGAAGAAAAATTAAAGGCAGTTGGAAAAATTGTTGTTACAGCAACTCTTGCAGGTTTAGCAGAAGCTCTTGTTGAGAAACTGAGAAGACATGCTTATACCAATAGACTGGTAAATGCAAAGACTCAAAATACAGATGTCTTTAATGAGGTTAGTATCCTTTTTGAAGTCAATGGTGTACCATACAAATCCTTAGTAGACAGGTTGATAGTTGATCATACAAAGAAGACAATACAACCGGTTGATTGGAAGACATCCTGGGATAATGAGGATCCTACAAGAGCTTATCTGAAGTTTGGTTACTACCTGCAAGCCGGCCTGTACGACTTTGCAATAAAGAAATGGAAAAATGAACATGAGCTTACCGATTATGCAGTACTACCGATGCTGTTTGTATTTGGTGACACATCGGGCTTTGCTGATCCTGTTATCCTTGAGATACAACCAAAGGATCTTTCTGCAGCATGGGCCGGTTTCTACATTCGTGGTTACTATTACCGGGGCCTGACAGAACTGATGAAGGATATAGCATGGCACGTAGAGACCGGTAATTGGGCAACTGCCAAAGAGATCTTTGATGGAAAAGGTTACGTTAAAGTTGACGTGCAATATGAAACAAGTCGGTAAACATCTTCGTAAAGATGGCTCAATAGATTGGAGAAAGACAATCTTCTATGTAGTCAAAAGATTACAAGATGGTGTAATGTGTAAGACTATTGCTGCTGAGTTGGATGTAACACAAAAGACTCTGGCCGGGGCAATGACGTTTTGGAGACAAAGAGGTGTACCTTTGCCAAACATGCACTATGTAGCTCCTGAAGGTCATATCAGAACCAGATTACAGAAAGGTATACGTTACAGAGAGATGAAGGTGAATGATAAGTGGATACAGTTGGGTAGAGCAGAAGGTCAGGAACACCTGAAGAGAATACCTACTGTGAAGAAAGAGCCGGTAATAGTAAAAGTACCGGCAACGAAAATAATCAAAAGAACAAAGAAAATGCCGAGTCCAAAACCACCGGAAAAGAAGATAGATAAGTTTCCGGACAAGAAGGTAGATCCTTCAAAAATGAAGAGTGTAAGGGTATCAAAAACTACCTATATACAGGTACCTATAGATGTGTCTGATGAGGAGGCAAAAGCACGTTGGGAAGAGAAATACCAACGATAAATATCTGACAAAATGCTTGGAGAGGGGTAGATTTTTTTGTAAATTTACTCCTCTTCTTTTTTAAAAAATCAAACAAATTTTATGGCAAAAGCAACAAAAACCGTGGAGGAAAAAGACCTCTTCCTGGAGAAGGTAGCGGCTCTTGAAAAGAAATACGGAGCCGGTACAATCATTGTAGGTAACAGTGTAAACCAAGAGTTGGAGGTAGTTCCAAGTGGTTCACTGAATCTTGACGTAGCTACGGGGATCAAAGGTCTGCCAGTAGGTAAACTGATCGAGATCTTTGGTCCCGAGTCATCTGGCAAGAGTACTATTACTCTTCATATAGAAGCTAATTTCCAAAAACTACCGGGTAGATGTATCCTTATTGATTTCGAGCATAGTTTTGATAAGAAGTATGCAACAACATTAGGTGTTGATGTATCAAAATTGACTATTATTCAGCCGGACTGCATGGAGGATGGTTACAACATTGCTCTGGAGCTCATAAAGACCGGTGAAGTACGTCTTATTGTTATTGACTCACATACTGCAGCTATCCCTAAGGTAGTAGTAGAAGGTAACGTAGGTGATGCCACAATCGGTATGCAAGCCAGGATCAATAGTGTTGCCTTGGGTAAGATCAAGCCACTGCTGACACCAAACAGGTGTACAATGATCGGTGTATCACAGCTCCGTACAAAGATCGGTGACTATGGTGATCCTGAAAAGCCAACCGGTGGTAATGCATGGAAGTTCTACTCCGACATGAGGCTGAAGGTAAGCAAGGTACTTGACAAGGTAAATAACCTGAACAAGACTGCAGTAGAAGTGATCAAGAACAAGTGTGCACCACCATTCGGTAAAGCTGAGTTCTGTATCAATTGGGGAACCGGTATTGACAGACTGAAGGAGATCATTGACCAGGCATGTGTATTTGGTTACATACAGGCAGGTGGTGCCGGCTGGTTTACAATCGGAGAAACAAAGATGCAAGGTGCTGACAAGGTGAAAGCATTCCTTTTGGATAACCCGGAGTACCTGGAACAACTGGAAAAAGACATAATGGAGAAAATGAAAGGTGCGTAAACGTGGATTATGGAAGAGCAGAGTAGGAAAGAGTCGAGACTTCGGAATCTGTATATCCAAAGGGATAAACTGCAGGTAAAGATAACTCGTACTGAAAGTGAGAAGAGAAAGATAGACAAGGAGTTGGAAGATCTCAATTCAAAGTTGAGAGGTGTAAATGACGGGATAGAGAAACTGGAGAATAGAAAGATCCTTATATCGACTCACTTCATTGCTCGGTACGTACAAAGAGTCGGGCCGGCTACTGAAGAAGAGATACGTGAGAAGATCATTACTCCTCAGTTTGAGAAGATGGTAAGAACACTTGGGAATGGAACATACCCTGCAGGAGATTACAGAGTTGTGGTAGAGGATAATAAACTTTTAACAATAATGATCAACGAGTAATGAAAAGGACACCGTTAAAAAGAAAAGCTGCACTGAAAAGAAAGGGGCCGATAAAAAGGCCCCCTCTCAGAAAAGTCATAGATACAGAAGAGAGAGACAAGATGTGGGATCTGTTCATGGAAATCTGGAAAGAGAGACCTCACAAGTCCCAGGTATCCGGTGCAGTGCTATGGTCAGAACCTAAGACATGGATGTTCGATCACTTATTAGAAAAAAGTAAGTATCCGGAATTAAAATACGAGAAAGAAAATATTGTGTTGGTGACGTTTGAGGAGCATGAAAGAAAGACAAATGGTTTTCCGGATGAAAGGCACCGGGAGCTTATTGAACAAGCAAAAAAATTGTATGGCCTATGATGATAGATGGAAAAGAAGTAACAAATAGTACAATATTCATACTACCAATGTTTGGATTACCCAAACGAGTGTTTGATGATGCTGGTTTTGCCAGTTCCTTTGTAAAGTATGGTGATCGTATTTATGGTTCACCGGTATTGTTTCTTGTATTTTACACAAGAGAAAGGTATGCAGAAAATCTTGAGGACATAATCACAATGATGGATTCTCTTGTTTTGGATATTATTCCTTTTAGTGATACTGTAGGTGTAGTTGTATTGCAAATTCCTAAAATATTCGAATGGGATTTTGATCACATTATACACAGTCACTATAGTAATGTTTCAGAAGAATACCGGCAGATTGTAGGAGACAGAACAGAGACCAGAAATAAACTTTATAATGAACATGTGGGCAAAAGATTACCTTTGCTTATTGCAGAAAAAGATCCATTGATCAAAGAGTTTATTCAAAAAGAGTACGATATTGTTTTGGATCTTGAAACTGAAGTCTGGGAAAGATTTGATATTCAAAAGGAGACTCTTACTGAAGAAAAGCTCAAAAAGATAATGTATCATGTTCACAGATTTCCTAAACAGATTGGTAAAAATAAAGGTGATTCAATATGACAATCAGGGAAAAGTTTCCGAAAGCTTTTGAGATGTACAAAGAGTACATCAAGGCCGGCATCCGTAAGAACAGCAATGATTTACAATTACCGGAAGAGTTTATTGTTCAAATGGTAAACGATAATGTTGTAGATATTGCTATGACCAAATCAACAAGAGATCTTTATGACTTCCTTGATTCCATAGGGATTATTGTATCCGTATGGCATGATGGTATGGCATGGAAATACCGGGTAGATGATGGAGTTTTCCCTACTACTGCAAACGTAGGAGGTGGTAGAATTGCTACAGAACAAAGGGCTTTTGAGGATGCTTTTGGTAGGTTAGAAAAGAAATAATATGTATCTTTGATACATGTTGAAATTTCTTGAAGAAGGCCATAAATATGAGAGTGTAACACCCGATGGACGAAAGTGGTTGGGTGTTACTACTCTTATATCAAAATACAAAAAACCATTTGATTCTAATATCGTTTACAAAAACGTAGCCGACCCTGACTCAAAGTGGTACGGTATGGATCCACAAGAAGTTCTTAAGATCTGGAAGAACGAAGCCAATCGAAGTACAACTGTAGGTAGTGCATTCCATAAAAAGATGGAAGAGCGTGAAGTAGATGCAATCAACTGCTGTCCTATTGAAAAAGGTTGGAAGTATGCAGGTGATCAAGTGCTCCGGCCAGGTGTCTACCCCGAG
>Ga0255182_1000779_pt1 | contig 18941 bp, 17 predicted proteins | sample Atl_UVDOM_RepA_8_FD_188420 | JGI IMG/M metagenome (GOLD analysis project Ga0255182, IMG submission 188420) | Freshwater microbial communities from Altamaha River, Georgia, United States - Atl_UVDOM_RepA_8d | ecosystem: Environmental > Aquatic > Freshwater > River | place: USA: Georgia...
CCGAAGTCTGCAGCAAGACGCATGAAGAGAATATGGTGAAGGGTGCAGTGCGCACCGACTTCATCCTGTCCGCCGAAATCATGGCAATCGCCCTCAATGAGGTCAAAGGCCTCGCCGAAACCTCGATCTGGCTGGAGGCTGCGGTTCTTGCCTTTGTTGCCGTGGCCATCACCATTGCCGTCTATGGTGTCGTCGGTTTCATTGTGAAGATGGACGATATCGGCCTGCACATGGCCCAGCGCGAAAATGGCACTGCGCAGGCATTCGGTCGCGGGCTGGTCAAGGGAATGCCCAAATTGATGGCGTTGCTCTCAACCGTTGGCACCGCGGCGATGCTGTGGGTAGGTGGGCAAATCATCGTCCACGGCTTTGGCCTGCACCCGGCCGAATGGTTTGGCCTGCACGAAGGCGCGCTGGCGTGGCTGGTCGATGCCGGACTGTCGGGCATCGCCGGGCTGGCAATTGGTGCAGTCATCGTCGGCGTCCACCATCTGTGGGCGGCTCGCAAGAAAGCCTAGGGTACGAGGACCGTATCCTTGGCATTGGGCAACAGGTCCGGATAATCGAGCGTGTAATGCAGCCCGCGACTTTCTTTGCGCGATAGCGCGGAGCGAATGATGAGGTCGGCAACCTCAACCAAATTGCGCAGCTCGATAAGGTCAGGCGTCACGCGGAAGTGGCTGTAATAATCCTCAACTTCTTGCCGGAGCAGGTCGATGCGGTGCTTGGCGCGCTCGAGCCGCTTTGTTGTGCGCACGATTCCGACGAAATTCCACATGAACTGGCGGATTTCGCGCCAGCATTGGGCGATGACCACTTCCTCGTCGCTATCGGTGACCCGGCTTTCATCCCATGGGCGGATCGCGGGTGGCGGAGGCAGTTCATCCCAATGCGCGTCGATATGCGCGGCACAGGCATCGCCGAAGACGAAACATTCGAGCAGGCTGTTCGAGGCAAGGCGGTTGGCGCCATGTAGCCCCGATTGAGTGACTTCACCCGCCGCATAGAGCCCCGGTGCATCGGTGCGCCCATCCAGATCAACCAGCACGCCGCCGCAGGTATAATGCTGCGCGGGAACAACCGGGATCGGTTCCCGAGTGATATCGATGCCAAGCCCCATAAGCTTCTCATAGATGTTCGGGAAATGCTCGCGGACGAATTCCGGGTCCTTGTGGCTGATATCAAGATGGACATAGTCGAGGCCATCGCGCTTGATTTCACCGTCATTGGCGCGGGCGACGATATCGCGTGGCGCAAGCTCTGCCCGTGCATCATAATCGGGCATGTAACGATGCCCGGTCTTCGGATTGCGAAGGATGCCGCCTTCGCCGCGCACCGCCTCGGTAATCAGGAAGTTCTTGACCTCCAGGTTGTAGAGGCAGGTCGGGTGGAACTGCATCATTTCCATGTTCGACACGCGGCAACCCGCACGCCAGGCCATCGCGATGCCATCGCCGGTCGCACCGCGTGGAGCCGTCGAATAAAGGTAGGTGCGCCCTGCCCCGCCCGTCGCCAATATCGTGGCCCGCGCAGTGAACGCCTCTACCTTTCCGGTGCTGCGATTGAGCGCGTAGATGCCGTGCACCCGCCCACTGGTGGAAAAGCGTTCCTGATGCCGTCCGACAATCAGGTCGATCGCCACCATATCGGGGACAAGCGTTATATTGGCATTGTCGCGCGCCGCAGCCTCAAGCGCCTGTTGCACGGCCCAACCGGTTGCATCGTTGACATGGACGATACGGCGATGGCTGTGCCCGCCTTCGCGCGTCAGGTGCCAGCTTTCGCCAAATTCATTGGTCGGTCCACCCAGATTGAACGGCACGCCAAGCTTTGCCAGTCGATCAATCGCTTTCGGGGCCTGTTCAACGACGAACTCCACCGTGGCTCGGTTGTTGAGGCCAGCGCCGGCCACCATCGTATCTTCGATATGGCTATCAAAAGTGTCGCCAGGTTCAAGCACCGCAGCAATCCCGCCCTGTGCCCACGCCGTTGCGCCGTCGGACAAGGCCCCCTTTGCCAGCACGACAACCTTGTACTTCTGCGCCAGTTGCAAAGCGGCGGTCAGGCCGGCGGCGCCAGAGCCGATGATCAATATGTCAGCTTCTTGAGTCACAGTCGCCTCCCTGTGCCTTTCCGCTGTTGCTGTCAATCACTGGGACATAATGGCCGACTGCACAGGTAAAATACCGTAGAGTCAATCAGTTGAACTTTGAACCGCGCGTTCCCAACTGGTGAAGCGGGAGAAACAGGGATGTACTGCCGGTGTGGCGCATCCTGCTGACCGACTTCAGACCAGATGGAGCTCGCTCAATGAACTTTCTTTCAAAACTATTCATAACTGCCGCGACAGCGGTTGCTGCAACCTCTCCCGCCTTCGCTGAAGACAGCCAAGGCAAAATCCAGGTAAAAGCGTTTGCAACGTTGGTGGATCCCAGCGCCAAGATCACGAAGGTCAATACCGATGCCATCGGATTGGCTGCAGGTTCCCAAACCCGTGCTGATACCAATGTTACGCCGACAGTCGCGGTTGAATATTTCGTCTCGCCCAATTTTTCGATCGAAACAATTGCCGGGGTGACCCAGCATGATGTCGTCGGCGCAGGGGCACTTTCAGGTGCAAAACTGATTTCCAACGCCAACATCATTCCAGCAACAGTAACAGCCAAATTCCACTTTGATCTCGGAAGCGGAGTGAAGCCCTATCTTGGTGCAGGGCCCAGCTATTTCATGATTTTCGGTGAAGATCCGGATTCGACGGCGCAGGCTTTGGGCGCAACGCGGGTGGATCTGTCGAGCGAATTCGGATTTGCATTGCAGGGCGGAGTTGATGTGCCTCTAAACGATGGCGGTCTTGGCCTTTCGATCGATGCGAAGCGCTATTTCATGAACACCACCGCCCGGTTTTTTGCTGGGAACACATTGGCGCTGAGCACAAAGCATGAGCTCGATCCGTGGGTCGTGAGCGCAGGGATCAGCTATCGCTTCTGACCAAACTCCCCTCCTCCGCAAAGGGGGAGGGGAACCTTATTCCGCACCGCCGCTGGTCAGGCTGAGGAATACATCTTCAAGATCGGCTTCCTTGGTGGTCACATCAATGATGCCCAAGCCCAGGCCTTGGACCGCGGCGAGCACCTCACCGGCGTTCATCCGGTCCTTGTTATAAGTGATCTCCACCGTCCGGTCTGCGACAAGCTCGGCTTTCTCGAACGCGTCATGCGTTGGCGCAGTGGCGACATCGCGATCGAGCGTCAGTACCACGGCCTTTTCGCGTGCCATGCCAACCAATTCCTTGGTAGGCTTGTTCGCGATCAGCTTGCCATGGTTGATGATCGCGATGCGGTCGCATAATTGCTCGGCTTCTTCGAGATAGTGCGTGGTCAGCACGACAGTGGTGCCTTGTTTGTTGAGTTCGACCACATATTCCCAGAGCTGTTGGCGCAATTCGATATCGACGCCCGCCGTAGGTTCATCAAGGACGATGACTGGCGGCGAATGCACCATCGCCTTGGCGACCAGCAACCGACGCTTCATCCCGCCCGACAATGTCCGTGCATAGGCATCAGCCTTGTCGTCAAGGCGTACGGCCTTGAGCAGGTCCATCGAATGCCGCTTTTCCTTGGGCACGCCATAAAGGCCGGCGAACAGTTCAAGCGTTTCGAGCGGGGTGAAAAAGGGATCGAACATGATCTCTTGCGGCACGATGCCAATCGATGCTTTCGCATTGCGAGGGTTGGCATCGATATCGAAACCCCAGATGCTCGCTTGGCCCGATGTTTTTTGCACCATTCCGGCAAGGATATTGATGATCGTGGATTTGCCTGCCCCGTTCGGCCCTAGCAGACCGAATATCGAGCCTCGTTCAACATCAAAACTGACACCGTCGAGTGCCTGCTTCCCATTGGAATAGCGCTTGGTAAGATCGCGGATCGATATGGCTGCTTGCGTCATGGTTGTTAGCGATAGCGGAGCGATTATCACCGCGCAACGCAAGGCTTTGCATCAATGGGTTAAGTTTCGTTAACCATGATCGCTAAGCTAAATTTGCGTTATGCTGTGCCAAAGAGGGTGCATGTGTGGGCCAAAGTTTGAGTATCTTTGTGCGCGATTCGCGCTGGCTGCGGCTATGTTTGCCGCAGCCAGCGTACCAGCGCACGCCGAAACCGAACAACTGAACGCACAGCTTAGCGTCGTTTCTCCGGGCAGTTTCTACAAGGTGGAGGACCTGCATTTCGGAACGATTGTTTCAAGCAATGTCGCCGGAACAGTAACGATTGCCCCCAATGGCACCCGCACTTCTACCGGCGGCGTCACGCTATGGGGCAATGACCACCACCCCGCACAATTTGCCGGGATGAGGCCCACCGCAGCCAACCGGCCGGTCCGCATGCGCGTCGGATCGAACAGCATCACTTTGACCGGCCCCGGTGCGCCGATGACCGTCGGGCTGTTTCGTGGTAACACCAACCCGGCGACCGCGTTGACCGCCACCCCGCGCAATTACCAGGTGCAGCAGACGACCAATGGCGCATTTGCATTGTTCGTGGGTGCCACACTCAACGTGAATGCAAATCAGGCACCCGGAACCTATTCGGGCACCTGGACGCTGACGCTCGACTACCAATAATCCTGCTTATCCGGTTGACTGCGATTTCAACGTAAGCCGCTGTTTACTATATAGTTATAACTTAAAGCATATACCGATTTGCATGTTGAGCCGCATTCGCCTTATGCACACAATTTCCATAGCTGGTTTCGCCAGCCTGTGGCCGTGCACGAGTGTGCTGGCACAAACCGCGGTTGAACAAGGCCAATCACAAGTGGGCGTCGTTACGCCGCTCAGCTTTATCCAAACCGAAGAATTGTCGTTCGGCCGAATACTTTCCAGCAATACTGCAGGCACCGTCACCGTCGCCCCCAATGGCACACGCACACGCAGCGGTGGTGTTACCCTGCATGGCAACGACCAGCAGGCTGCAGTGTTCGCAGGTCTTGGCGCGGTCAACCAGCGCGTACAAATCTCTCTGGGAAGCAATTCGATCTTCCTGACAGGCCCGGGAGTCAGGATGCGTGCCCGCAATTTCGTAATCGGCAGCACACCGACGGCGGTACTGAGCACCACACCACGGGTGTTTCGCATTGCGGGAGCAAATGGCGGTTTCAGTTTTCCGGTCGGGGCAACGCTTGATGTAAACGCCAACCAGGCACCGGGAACCTATCGGGGTACATGGTCAATTACACTGAACTATCAGTGAAAAGCCCCGTTGCTAGACAGCAAGCGCTTTGCTAACGGCGGCGCATGATCGAAGCGCCTGAAACCATTCTCGTCCGTACCCACCGTATCGCCTGCGACGGTAGCGGCGAAGGCGTGCCTGCCGCGCTCGGCCATCCGCGTGTTTGGCTCGAAATCGACGAAAGCGGCTTGGTCGAATGCGGCTATTGCAATCGCCGTTTCGTGCTGGTTGGTGGGCCCGCAGATAACGGGTCGACGAATAAGGGCTGAATACCCTTCCGTTCCGCGCCACAGCGCTTATATCGGCGCTATGAGCATCACAGATCCGCGCAGCTTTCTCTATCAACCCGGCCTTCTTGATCCCGATGGCGCGATGCGTGTCACGCGCGAAGCGTTGAAGGCATGCGACGATGGCGAACTCTATTTGCAATATAGCGCGTCGGAAAGCTTCGGGTTTGACGATGGCCGTCTCAAAATGGCGGACTATTCGACGGCTTCCGGATTTGGCCTGCGCGGGGTTTCAGGTGAAATGACGGGCTTCAGCCACGCCAATGACCTGAGCGAAGGCGCGATCCGCCGCGCAGCGGAGACTTTGCAGCTGCTCGATCCTGCCAAGGGACAGGCCGCGCCGCCGCCGCGCAAGAATAACCGCCATCTCTACACCGATGGCAATCCGCTCGACCTCGTTCCCTTCGCCAAGAAGGTTGAACTGTGCCAGAAAATCGATGCCGCAGCGCGCGCGCGCGATCCACGCGTGGCGCAGGTTTCGGTCTCGTTGGCTGGCAGTTGGTCGGTCATCGAGATCGTTCGCGCAGACGGCTTTGTCGCAACCGATATTCGCCCCTTGGTGCGGCTCAACGTTTCGATTGTCACTGAAGAAAATGGCCGCCGCGAAACCGGCACCTTCGGCTTTGGCGGGCGCAAGCTTTACGACGACCTGTTCGAGGAAGCTGCCTGGAACCGCGCAATCGATGAAGCGCTCGCACAGTCACTCACCAACTTGCGGTCGGTCGACGCCCCTGCTGGTGAAATGACCGTTCTCCTCGGGCCGGGATGGCCGGGCGTTTTGCTGCACGAAGCCGTAGGCCATGGCCTTGAAGGCGATTTCAACCGCAAGGGCACCAGCGCTTTTTCCGGCAAGATCGGCCAGCGCGTTGCCGCGCCTGGTGTCACTGTGGTCGACGATGGCGGCATTGCAGACCGCCGCGGTTCGCTGTCGATCGACGATGAAGGCACACCCACGCAGGAAAACATCCTGATCGAAGATGGTATCCTCAAAGGCTATATGCAGGATCGTCTCAACGCGCGGTTGATGGGCGTCGCACCCACCGGCAATGGACGCCGCCAATCCTATGCCCATGCGCCCATGCCGCGCATGACCAATACATTCATGAAGAGCGGCAATGACGATCCAGCCGAATTGTTGAGCCGCGTGAAGGACGGGATTTTCGCCAAGAGCTTTGGCGGCGGACAGGTCGACATCGTATCGGGCAAATTCGTGTTCAGCTGCACCGAGGCTTATCGGGTCAAAAATGGCAAGCTGGGTGATCCGATCAAGGGGGCAACATTGATTGGTGATGGTCCCACGTCGTTGACCAAGATTATCGGCCTTGGCAATGATATGGCGCTCGACGAAGGCATCGGCGTCTGCGGCAAGGGTGGACAAAGCGTACCTGCTGGGGTCGGTCAGCCGACAACTTTGGTCAGCGCGCTCACCGTTGGCGGCACGGCTGGATGATCGACGACGAGAGCGATAATTTTTCCCCGCCCGAAAATTGGGCCGACCGGATTCTCCATTTCTGGTTTGTCGAGCACGGCATGGCCGATTGGTTTAGGGGCGGCTCCGAATTCGATGACAAAGTGACCGAAGGTTTTGCCGGCTGGCGCGATGCGCTTCGCGAACAGCCGGCTAGCGCTTTTGTTGAAAGCGGCAAAACCGCACTGGCAGCAATTATCCTGTTCGATCAGGTACCCCGCAACGCCTATCGGGGCGATGCCGAAGCCTTTGCAACCGATCACCTTGCGCTCGCCATCGCCAAGGCTGCAGTCGAGCATGGTTTTGATCGCGCATTGTCAAAGGACGAACGGCTGTTTCTTTACCTACCATATGAGCATAGCGAAAATCGCGAAGACCAGCGTGAATCCGTTCGCCTGATCAGCCAACTGGGTGACGGCGACCTGCTGCAATATGCGCTGGACCACCAAGCAATGATCGAGCGTTTCGGCAGGTTCCCCCACCGCAACAAGGCATTGGGACGTGCTGATCGCGCAGGCGAGGCTGAGGCGGTGGCCGCAGGCGGCGGTTGGTAAAAGCTTGCACCTAACCCACGCAGGCATATAACCAAAGCAACAAGAATCGGGTCGCATGGGCAACTGGGGCAACCGCACCAGCAGCAGGAGTACGACCATGCGCTTCACCTATCGTTTCGCTTCACTTGCCGCGCTCGCCGCCACCTTGGCGGTCGTCCCCGGTTCTGCACAGAAAACCACGGGCCCCAAGGCCACATATGCAATGGACGTATCGACGATGTCCGGCATGGGTATGGGTGCCATGATGGGAGGTGGTCTTGGCAGCCTGTTTGGTGGTGGTGGCGGCGACAATTACATGCTCGAATTGCGCCTTACCTCTGCAACACCCTCTCCTACCCAACCGGAAAAAGGTGACCATTTCTTCCTTCCCATCGCCAAGATGGGTAAGTCGGTTCCGCTGATCGGTGACGCCCCAGGCGAAGCCAAGCCTGATCGCGAATACGACCCCAACCAGACGATGGAGAAACCCAAAGGACGAATCCTGATGTTCTGGGGCTGTCACGCCAATGCCCCCAAAGGTCAGCCATTCATCATCGATTTTGCGAAGATGCCGACGGCGAAAATGCCAGCCAATATGCCTCAGCAGATGCAGCGCTATCAGGCGGAGGCCAAAGCGCGTGATGCCAATGCGGCATGGTGGCCCAATGGCAAAAACGGCAAACAGCCCAGATCAGGCTCTTCGCTGCGCGGTGAACATCGCATCACCAGCGGTTTTACCCCTGAAATCAAGTTCAGCCTGATCAATGATTATATGGCCTCGTTGAACGTCAATCCCAATGACTCGGCTGCGTTCATCCAGCTCAACTGGAACAGCGTGCCCACCGCGACCGGATATGTCGCATGGGCAATGGGGGGCATGGAACGCGCTGGCCAGGGCGGCGACATGGTGATGTGGACATCAGCCAATAATCGCGATTTCAGCGAAGGCATGGGCTGGCTGTCACCGGCAGAGGTGCAACGCCAGATCGGCCTAAAAAATGTGATGCCGCCGTCACAGACAAGCTGCCAGATCCCCGCCGAGGCCAAAGCGGCAGCAGGCGGTATGATGTTTGGCAGCATGAACGCCTTTGGCCCCGAGGAAAATTTTGCCTTCCCGCCCAAACCCGCCGATCCCAAAGCGGTGTGGAATATCGAATGGACGGCCAAGGCGCGCTTTCGTGCTTTCGCCAGCTTCATGACCGGAATGGGCAGTGCAGGCATGGGCGGAATGGGCGATGGCGGCACGGCACCCGCGCCCAAAAAGAAGAAGCCATGCAAAGGCCCGCTCGGGATACCCATTCCGGGCACAGAATGCTGAAGCCTGTCCTCCCCTCCGGCTTGCGGGCGAGGAGTGACCATCTCAATATAGCTGGACCAGCAGCCTCCGCTTTGGCACTAACCGGGGATGTCCGAATTTTTCGATGCATTGAATGACAAGCATGTCGAGATGATCGGCAAACAACCGGTCTTCTTTGTCGCCACTGCAGCGAAGGATGGACGCATAAATCTCTCCCCCAAGGGATATGATGCCTTTCGCGTGCTTTCCCCAAAACGCGTCGGCTATCTCGATCTTGGCGGATCGGGCAATGAAACCCATGCCCATTTATCGGTCGATGGCCGCATCACCTTCATGTTCTGCAACTTCGAACAGCCGGCATTGATCCTGCGCATCTATGGTCGCGGGCGAGCCGTGCTGCCGCAAGATGCGGAATGGGGTGAATTGGTTCAACACTTTGAGGTGATGCCGGGTACGCGGCAGATTTTTGTTGCCGATGTGGAGAGCGTCCAGACCAGTTGCGGATGGGGTGTTCCATTCATGGCCTTTGACCGTGAACGCGACACGTTGAAAAAGGCGCATGCCGGGATGGAACCCGATGCCTGGCTCACCCGTGCGAAGGGCCGCAACAAAAGCATCGATGGAATACCGACCCGCGCAACCGATCGTTATTTCGGGCCAGCTGACTGACCGTGCAGTCGATCAAGGTAGCGACCTATAACATCCGCAAATGCGTGGGCACTGACCGTCGCCGCAATCCTGAACGTATTTTGGAAGTCCTCGACGAAATCGGCGCGGACGTCATCGCTTTGCAAGAGGCCGACCGGCGCTTTGGAAACAGGCTAAGCGCAATCCCGCACCATTTGCTGCTCGAACATGGAACATATCGCCCGGTTGAAATCGGCGGTCGCCCACAAAGCATAGGATGGCACGGCAATGCCCTGCTGGTTCGCAATGGAATAACCGTTCGGCACAGCGAAATCGTTCCACTGCCAACGCTCGAGCCGCGCGGCGCGGTGCTGGCTGATCTTCTGATCGAAGGGCGTGCCTTGCGCGTCATCGGCACGCACCTCGATCTATCCGGATTATGGCGCAGGCGGCAAATCCGTGCGCTTCTGGCCCGGCTTGATGGCGCAGAGCATCATCTGCCGACGGTATTGATGGGCGATTTCAACCAATGGAGCGATCGAGGCGCGTTGTCCGAATTCGCATTCCATCACCACCGCCTCGTCAAAACCCCGCCCAGCTTTCACAGCAACCGGCCTGTGGCGCGACTTGATCGCATCATTGTGAGCCATGAAATCGAGGTGGAAGAAGCCGATGCGCATGTGTCGGACTTGTCCAGACGTGCATCGGATCACCTGCCGCTGTGGGCCAGAATAAATATTGCCTAATTTTTATACAGCATATTTATACTGATTATTATTTAAGCATATTACGATTGCGGATCGCCGCTGAATCTACGGATTCCGTGACTTTCAAAAGCTGGCACGGCCTTTGCAAAGCATGCCCCACAACCACAATAGGGGGCGTGCATGAAGTATATCATTGCCATTATCAAACCGCACAAGCTGGACGAGGTGCGTGAAGCACTCGCCGGATTGGGCGTTTCGGGCATGACAGTTTCCGAAGTAAAAGGCTTTGGCCGGCAAAAGGGCCAGACCGAAGTTTATCGCGGTGCCGAATACACCACCAACATGGTGCCGAAGATCAAGATCGAAGTCGCCTGCACCAGCGAAAGCGCAGGTGCGGTCGTCGAAGCAATCCAGGCCGCAGCCGCAACCGGCTCGATCGGCGATGGCAAGATCTTCGAAATCGAGCTCGCCTCCGCAACGCGCATCCGCACCGGCGAAACCGACGGCGCGGCGCTGTAACCAGAAAATCCGGACTAACCAGGGAAGAAAGCACATGCTGAAAACAATGAAATGGGTTGGCGCGACGGGGGCGGCGATATTTGCCGCACTGCCCGCTTTCGCGCAGGAGGCAGCCGAAGCGGCTGCAGAAGGGGCTGCCGCTGCAACCGCTGCGGTGGCCGACGGGCCGATCAAGGCGCCTACCGTCGAACAGATGGCTGGCATGGTCGACAAGGGCGATACCACCTGGATGCTGATCAGCTCGGCACTGGTGCTGCTGATGTCGATCCCGGCACTCGCGCTTTTCTATGGCGGCCTTGTTCGCACCAAGAACATGCTGAGCCTGCTGATGCAGGTGTTCATGATCGTATCGGTCGCAGCTCTCGTCTGGGTCAGCTACGGCTACAGCCTCGCCTTCACCAGCGGCGGACCTTTCATTGGTGGGTTCTCCAAGGCGTTTCTTGCTGGCGTTGATGCGACCACACTTGCCGCCACCTTCAGTAACAATGTCTACATTCCGGAATATGCCTTTGTCGTATTCCAGATGACCTTTGCCTGCATCACCCCGGCGCTGATCGTCGGTGCCTTTGCAGAGCGCATCAAGTTCACGCCGCTGATCATCTTCACTGTGCTGTGGCTTACCTTTGCCTATTTCCCCATCGCGCACATGGTGTGGTACTGGGCTGGACCGGACTTCCTGCCTGACGCACCGACCGATTACGGCCTGCTGTGGGGAATGGGCGCACTCGACTTTGCTGGCGGCACCGTCGTCCACATCAACGCGGGTATCGCTGGCCTTGTTGGCTGCCTCATCGTGGGCAAGCGCATCGGCTATGGCAAGGAAGCAACTCCGCCGCACAGCCTGACCATGACCATGATCGGCGCCTCATTACTGTGGGTGGGCTGGTTCGGCTTCAACGCCGGCTCCAACCTTGAAGCCAATGGCCTGGCTGCCCTTGCCTTCATCAACACCTTCGTCGCCACCGCTGCAGCTGCCGTTGCCTGGTGCATCATCGAGCAGTTCCACCACGGCAAGCCCTCGCTGCTTGGCGCGGTAACGGGCGCCGTCGCAGGCTTGGTGGCCATCACACCGGCCAGCGGGTTCGCAGCACCTATGACCTCGATCCTGCTTGGCTTCGCAGCGTCAGCGGTCTGCTACCTCTTCGTCGCAGTGGTGAAGAACAAGCTCAAATATGACGACACGCTCGACGTGTTCGGCGTACACGGCATCGGCGGCATCGTCGGCGCCATCGGTACCGGCATTGTTGCAGACCCGGCGCTCGGCGGTCAGGGCTTCTTCGACTACACCGTGTTCCCCGCCGTACCGGGCACCTATGACATGGCTGCACAGGTGATCACTCAGATCAAGGCGGTCGGCATCACCGTGGTGTGGACCGGCGTCGTCTCGGCCGTGCTCTTCTACGCGCTCAAATTCACCCTCGGCCTGCGCCCGAGCGAGGAAGCCGAACGCGAAGGGCTGGACCTCTCCGAACATGGAGAGCGCGCCTACAACTACTAAGGTTTATGGAGGGCGTTGCTGGGTAGGCGACGCTTTCCACCAAATTCAGAGCTTGGCGGCGGGGTTTATTCCTCCCTCTCCCAAATCCCGCCGCCTCCCGATGTTCCTCCCGCGAACGTCCAACTTCCAAGCCCGGGTCCGAAATGGCCCGGGCATTTTTTGTTGCAATTATGTTACAATTGGCGGCTTTCTTGCCACAAAGTCCGATTGGGGGTGCCAAGTGGCACCCAATAGCGCGTATAAAAGGACCACTACGGAACCAGTTAACCGTATGGATCTTCGGGAGAAGGAAATGAAAAAAATCAACAACCGCCAAGCGGCGCGCCGCTTTGTCCAACTTATTGCGGGCACTTCGCTCGTCGCCCTTGTTGCGCAGGGTTCGGTTGCACAGGACGCAGCTGACGAAACTGATGAAAACGTCATCATCGTGACCGCAACAAAGCGCGATGCAAACCTGCAAGACATTCCGTTTTCAATCAACGCGCAGACCGCCGATGATATCGAAAAGACCGGCGCAACGACGCTGGAAGACCTTTCGCGCAACGTTGCAGGCCTGACTGTCCAAAACCTCGGGCCCGGCCAAAGCCAGGTTTCGATCCGTGGCGTTTCCGCTGGCCAGATCGTCCGCGACCAACCCGGCGTCAAGGAACAGGTCGGCGTCTATCTTGATGAGTCGGTGATCTCGCTGTCGCTGTTCACCCCCGATCTCGACCTTTTCGACCTCAATCGCGTTGAAACGCTTCGTGGTCCGCAAGGCACGCTGTTCGGCTCCGGATCGGTTGGTGGCACCGTTCGCTACATCACCAATCAACCCAAATTGGGCACAACCGAGGGTTCGGTCGAGGCCAATGTCAACCTGGTCGATGGCGATGATTTGGGCGGCCATGTCAAAGGCGCGGTCAACGCACCTTTGGGAGACAAGGCAGCGATCCGCGCGGTTGGTTATTTCACTCGCTATGGCGGCTTCATCAATGCTCGCCGTGAAGGCGGTGGCATCACCGAAGACATCAACGATGGCGAACGTTATGGCGGCCGCATTGCGCTGACATTCGAACCCAGCGAGAATGTCTCGATCACCCCGCGCGTAATCTACCAGAAAATTTCCACCGATGGCTTCAACCGCCAGGAAGTTTTCAACCTCTACGCCAATCCGTTCACAACTACGCGCCCCGCGGTAACGTTCAAGGAACGCGAACAGCATCTTCTGCTGCAAGAAGGTTTCGAAGACGAAACGATGATCGCTGATGCCACCATCAAAATTGGCCTCGGCGGCGTAGATCTGACTTCGGTCAGCAGCTACACTGATCGCGACATCCTTGTCAGCCGTGATGCCAGCGCACTTACGGGCAGCGTCTCGGTCGATCTTGGTTTCCCGACTGCAGGCGTTCTGCTGCCATCGAACCTGCGCGACACCACCAAGGTGAAGTCGTTTACGCAGGAAATTCGCTTGAGCTCAAACGGCGATGGTCCGCTGCAATGGGTATTGGGCGGTTTCTATTCGAACACCGATCGCGATTACGCACAGCGCCTGCCGACACCGGGTTATGATGCCTTCACCGATGCACGTTTTGGTGCGGGAACATCGGTTGCGGTGGCCAATGGCTTCCCGCTGAATTCGCCTTACAATGCCGATATCAATTATGACATCAAGCAAAAGGCGGTGTTCGGTGAAGCCAGCTATGCCTTTGGCGAGAAGTTCACTCTAACCGCAGGAGGTCGTTACTACGACTTCTCGGAAGATCGCCTGTTCCAGTCGGGCGGCCTGTTCTCGAATGGCGACAACCAGACGGGTAGCACCAAATCGGACGGCTTCACGCCGCGCCTGTTGGCCAGCTTCAACGCGAGCGAGAGCGTGACCATCAACGCGCAAGCGTCGAAGGGTTTCCGTCTGGGCGGCATCAACGATCCGTTGAACATTCCGCTCTGCTCGGGCGGCGCCAGCGGGGTTGACGCCCTCACCTATGGCAATCGCCCGCGCTATGATGACGAAACGCTGTGGAACTATGAATTGGGCGTGAAATCGCAGGGTCGCGGCTTCACCTTCAATGCCGCTGCTTTCTACACCGACATCAAGAACCTGCAGGTTACTGCCGATGCCGGTAGCTGCTCGTCGCGTGTTGTCTTCAACGTGCCGAAGGCGCACACCCAAGGTATCGAATTCGAGCTGAGCGCAAGCCCTGCTCAAGGTCTGGACCTCGGCATTTCGGGCAGCATTGTAAGCGCGAAGTTCGATTCATCGGTAACGACCACTGCGGGCGCGGTGATCGCGGGTATCCGCGATGGAAATCGCCTGCCGACCGTGCCGAAATTCCAACTTTCGGCCAATGCGACCTACAGCTTCCCGGTAAGCGATGGTGCAGAGGCCTATGTTGCAACCTCAATCCAGCATGTCGGCAACCGCATCACCCAGCCGAGTGACCAGGAAGGCAATCCGCGCAGCTTTGTTTCGGGTCTGGCCTTTGCCGGTGCACCCGGCACCAACGCGACCACGCTGAACCTCGTCCTGCCCAGCTACCAGCTGGTCAACCTCAGCGCTGGCGTGGATTTCGAAAACGGCCTGTCGATCATCGGTTATGTCAACAACCTGTTCGACGAAAACGCCTTGCTCTCGTTCGACCGCGAACGTGGCGGACGTGCGCGCCTCGGTTTCTCGACCAACAGCCCGCGCACCTATGGTGTCACGGTTCGCAAGTCGTTCTGAAGCACGATTAGATAATCAAAGAAAAGGGCGGCTCTCGGGCCGCCCTTTTTGTTTTGGATTGTCGCCGGCCATTAAACCCGCATCGGCATCAACACGTAGAGCGCGGGTGACTTGTCATTCTCCCGGATCAAAGTCGGCGCACTGGCATCGGCCAAGTGCAGTTCCACAGTGTCGCCTTCAATCTCCCCCAATATGTCGAGCAGGTAGCGCGCGTTGAAGCCGATTTCGAAGCTGTCGTCCGAATAGCTGCCCGGAACCTCTTCCGCCGCCGTGCCGTTTTCGGGCGACGTGACCGATAGCGTGATCTTGTCCTTGTCGAGCGCCATCTTGACGGCACGGGTCTTTTCGGTGGCGATGGTTGCCACGCGATCGACGCCCTCTGAAAAGCTCTTCGGGTCGATCTTGAGCAGCTTGTCATTCGCTGTCGGGATGACGCGGCTATAATCGGGGAAAGTGCCGTCGATCAGCTTCGAAGTCAGCACGGCGCTGTCAAAGGTAAAACGGATTTTCGACGCCGACAGGTCTATCTGGATCGCATTGCTGCCGCTTTCGTCGAGCAGCTTGCGAAGCTCGGCAACGCATTTGCGCGGGACGATGACGTCCGGCATTCCCTCCGCACCGGCTGGGCGCGGCAGGGTGACGCGGGCAAGGCGATGGCCATCAGTCGCCGCAGCCTTCAGCATCGGGTCGGCGTCATCCGTGACGTGAAGGAAGATACCGTTGAGATAATAACGCGTCTCTTCGGTCGAAATCGCGAAGCGGGTCTTGTCGATAATCTGGATGAGCGAAGCAGCCGGCAGTTCGAAACTGGTCGGCAATTCGCCTTCGGCAATCATGGGGAAGTCATCGCGCGGCAGCGTGGCGAGGCTGAAGCGCGCGCGTCCAGCATTCACCGCCATGCGGCCATCGGCAGCATTCAGCTGGACCTGGCTACCCTCGGGCAGCTTGCGTGCAATTTCAAACAGCGTGTGCGCGGAAACAGTGGTGGCGCCGGGGATTTCGACATCGCCCGCAATGGTTTCCACGATTTGCAAGTCAAGGTCGGTAGCGGTCAGGCGGATGGCGCCATTATCGCTAGCCTCGATCAGCACATTGGAAAGGATGGGGATTGTATTGCGCCGTTCCACCACCGATTGCACATGGCCCAGGCTTTTCAGCAGTGTGGCGCGCTCGATCGTCGCTTTCATTGTCCGGTCTATCCCCTAATGCCTCGCCCCCACGGGTCTGGCGCGTCTTCCCAAGTGCCGAAAGGCCCAAAAGCCCCAATTTCGGCGAATCTTCCTTAACAACTCCAGCCCCTAGGGCAAGCCGATTGGCTTTACAGCGCGGATTAATCTGTGGAAGAAGGCTGCCAACACAAAAGGGGTTAGGAAATTGAGCACAAACGGAAAAAGACTGTTCATTGCGCGTCACGGCGAAACCGTGTTCAACTCGGTTGCGCGGATGCAAGGGCAGCAGGCGGTACATACCCCGCTGACACGGGCAGGATTCCTGCAAGCAGACGCCATGGGCCGCGCATTGGCACCTTGGTTTGAGGGCCAACCGGCACCGGCATTGTGGTCGTCGACCGCCGGCCGGGCTTTACAGACGCTAGCCATTGTCGCCGAACATGTCGGAGCCGACTGGCACCAGACGCGCGCGGATGACCGGTTGCAGGAAATCGATGTCGGCGATTGGTCAGAACGAACTTATGCCGATATCCATGCCGAAATCGGCCCCTTCGTCGATCCCGACGTCGGGCTGTTTACCGTTCGGCCGCCCAATGGCGAATGGTATGACGAAATTGCCCACCGCCTTTCCGATTGGCTGGCAGAGGCAACCGCCGAACCAGGCGACGCCATTGTCCTGATGCATGGTATTTCGGCCCGCGTGTTACGCGGCGTCCTGCTTGGCCTGCCCGTCGATCCGATGTTCGGGGCGCCTATTGCCCCAAGCCTGCCGCAAGGGAGCATGGTAATGATCCGCGATGGCAAGGAAGAGATTGTCACACTCGGCGAAGGCGCACTGGAACGCGCGTGAAACGCATTTTCTGCCTTGCCTTGCTGTTGCTTGCTTCCCCCGCAATTGCGAAGGAGAGGCTGGGCGCCTGGCAAGGCTGGGCTGCATTCCGCGATGCACAAACACCTCGTTGCTATGCCATCGGCGCCCCACGTCAATCGAGTGGTGACAATGGTTATGTCTCGATCGGTTTCTGGCCGAAAAAGGGATTGGGCCACCAGGTCTATGTACGGCTTTCGCGCGAACGCTCGGCGAATAGCGGCATCACATTGAGCGCGGGCGGAAGGCGCTTTCGCTTGATTGCCAATGGTAATAGCGGCTGGGCCAAGGACCGGCAGACCGACATAGCGATCATCGCAGCGATACGATCAGCTCAATCAATCAGCGTTACTAGCGTCGCTCGCGACGGCCGCACGATTGTCGATGCCTATGCGACTCGCGGCGCTGCATCGGCAATCGACGCGGCAGCGCTTGGCTGCGCAGGGCGCTAACCAGCCAAGACTCGCTTTTCGGCCGCGACCTCCCTATATGGCCGCGCATCATGCAAATTCCCGGCCACATCGATCCTGTTGTCACTTCGCGCGCCATAACACCGCGCGCCGATGGTCGTATCGACCTGATGGGCCTGTCGCACCTGCAGATCAGGCAGCTTTTCCTCGAAAGCCAGTTGGACGAAAAGGCCGCAAAGCTGCGATCCAAGCAGGTGTTCCACTGGATTTATCACCGCGGCGTGACCGATTTCGAAGCGATGACCGATATCGCCAAGACCATGCGACCCTGGCTCGCGCAGCGCTTCGTCATTGGGCGACCGCAGGTCGTGGAAGCACAGGTCAGCAGCGACGGCACGCGCAAATGGCTGCTACGTACTGATGACAATCAGGATTATGAAATGGTCTTCATTCCTGATGCCGATCGGGGAACCTTGTGCGTTTCTTCCCAAGTGGGTTGCACGCTCAACTGCCGTTTCTGCCACACCGGCACGATGCGACTGGTGCGTAACCTGACGCCGGGGGAAATTGTCGGGCAAGTGATGCTCGCGCGCGATGCGCTGGGCGAATGGCCCAAGGGCAATATGGCGGGTGGCACCGAGGACGAGGATGATGAGAGCGGTCACTATACCGCCGATGGCCGCATGCTGACCAACATCGTGATGATGGGCATGGGCGAACCGCTCTACAATTTCGACAATGTTCGTGACGCGTTGAAGGTTGTCATGCACGGCGATGGCCTCGCGCTCTCCAAGCGGCGGATTACGCTTTCGACCAGCGGAGTGGTGCCCATGATGGCAAGGGCGGGCGAAGAAATCGGCGTGAACCTCGCCGTCTCGCTCCATGCCGTGACCAAGGAAATCCGCGACGAAATCGTCCCGCTCAATCGCAAATATGGCATTGAGGAACTGCTGCAGGCATGTGCGGATTATCCGGGTGCCAACAATGCCCGTCGCATCACGTTCGAATATGTGATGTTGAAGGACAAGAATGACAGCGACGAGGATGCGCGCGAACTGGTGCGGCTGATCAAACAGTACAAGCTGCCAGCCAAGGTCAACCTAATCCCGTTCAACCCCTGGCCTGGCGCGCCTTATGAATGTTCGAGCCCCGAACGTATCCGCGCATTCAGCAACATCATTTTTGAACATGGCATCAGCGCACCCGTGCGCACGCCACGCGGCCGCGACATCATGGCGGCGTGCGGCCAGTTGAAATCAGCGGCGGAGAAAAAGAGCCGGGCAGAGCTCGACCGACTAGCCGAAGAGAAACAGGCCGCTTTGGGCTGATCCAGCAGTAATTGCTTGCTTTCAGGCCGACAATTCGGTCCACTAAACAAACGGGGGCACCGCACGGGTTACGGAGGCTCTCATGGCGCTCATCGAACGTCTGCTTGCCGGAAAGATAAAGCATGGCACGCTCAGGATCGAGCGCGCCGATGGCAGCTTTACCGAATTGGGCAGCAAGCACGCTGGATGGCCCGATGTCACCCTGCGCATTCACACCGCAGCCGCCGAACGTCGCATACTACTCAACCTGCGTCTCGGGCTGGGAGAAGCCTATATCGACGGCGGCGTCTCGGTTGGC
>Ga0255182_1000780_pt1 | contig 18913 bp, 16 predicted proteins | sample Atl_UVDOM_RepA_8_FD_188420 | JGI IMG/M metagenome (GOLD analysis project Ga0255182, IMG submission 188420) | Freshwater microbial communities from Altamaha River, Georgia, United States - Atl_UVDOM_RepA_8d | ecosystem: Environmental > Aquatic > Freshwater > River | place: USA: Georgia...
AGGGGCGATCACCACAATCGGGTTGTCCATGAAGGTTTCATCGATTAAGTCCATGTCTGCGGGCGGCATGGACATGATGTAGAGGTCGTCGAGGTTTTGGCGCAGGCGCTGCACCACGTTGTCGCGGTTGAGAATTTCCAAGGCCACATCAATTTGCGCGTGCTTGCGGCAAAAAGAGCCAATCAGGCGGGGCATGAAGTACTTGGCTGTGCTCACCACCGCAATGCGCAATTTACCGCGAGAGAGGCCTTTGACGCTGTCGATCGATTGCTCAAACGCCTCCCATGTTTGGGTCATGCTGCGTGCGGTCTCTGCCAGTTGACGTCCCACATCCGTGAGGTAGAGCTTTTTCCCCACGACCTCATACAAAGGCAATCCCACCGATTCCGTGATCTCCCGCAACTGCATAGAGGCGGTGGGCTGCGTGACATGCATGACGCGCGCAGCCGCGCTCACGCTGCCCGTGTCGGCCAACGCCATCACCAAACGCAATTGACGGAAAGTCAGATGCATAGATTAAATTCTATGTATAAAGCCATTAGAATTGATTTTACACAGATGCTCGATTTCCCTAGGATCACGTCATATTCGAATCCTTGGAGCCCTCTGTGCAAAACCTGCTCGACCCCGCCATCTTGTTCTTTGTGTTCGGCGTGCTCGCTGGCGCCCTGCGGTCCAATTTGGAAATTCCGCCGGCCATCGCCAAGTTTCTCTCGCTTTACTTGCTCATGGCACTGGGCCTCAAAGGCGGTTTCGCCTTGGCCAAGTCTGGCCTCACGCCCGAGATCATGGTGAGCTTGGTCGCGGCCATGGTCATGGCTTTTGTGGTGCCCGTGCTGGGCTATGCCTTTCTCAAGAACCGCATCGCCCGCTTTGACGCGGCTGCTGTGGCGGCTGCCTATGGATCGGTGAGTGCCGTGACCTTTGTCACCGCCGTGCAGACGCTGGAGAACAGTGGTCTCACGGTGGGGGGGCATATGGCCGTGGCCATGGTGCTGATGGAGTCGCCCGCCATCATTGTGGCGGTCTTGCTCGCCAACACCTTGCGCGCCGCCGCCCCGTCTTCAGCCAACCTCGTGATCTCGGCAGGTGGCACCGCTGCGGTGGGAGGCCTCTCGGCAGGGCCGTCCATCTCGGTGGGCAAAATTCTGCACGAGTCCCTCACCCACGGCGCGCACCTGCTGCTTTTGGGGTCGATGCTGATTGGCTACCTCAGTGGCGAAGCAGGCAAGACCACCATGCAGCCCTTCTCGGGCGATCTCTTCAAAGGCATGCTGGCTTTCTTCCTGCTCGACATGGGCTTGATGGTGGCGCGCAATTTCAGCGACGCTCGCAAGGCCTCCCCTGTGCTGATCGGCTACGCCGTTCTGGGGCCCTTGGTGCACGCCACACTGGCGCTGGGTTTGTCCTGGCTACTGTCGCTACCCGTCGCAGACGCGGCCCTGCTCATGGTGCTCTCGGCCAGCGCCTCCTATATTGTGGTGCCCGCCGTGTTGCGCTACGCCATCCCCGAGGCCAACCCCGCGGTTTATTTCGGCCTCAGTCTGGGCATCACCTTTCCTTTGAACATCCTCTTTGGCATCCCGGTCTACACGACGGTGGCCCAACAAGTCTTGGGCTAAGGCGTCCCCCCAAAGCGCCGGCCAATAGACCAGTGACGGGGCAGGGGAAAGCCCCGTCATCGTCTGCACAAGAGGCCTCTTTGGCCTAGCATGAGGCCTCTTGAATTCAGAAGGAAGAATTGCTCATGCGCAGAACGGGTATTGCACGCACGGCGCTGGTATTGGCCCTCGCGGCCACGGGGGTGGTCACGGCCCAAGTGGCCGACACCGTCACGGCCTCCCGGGTAAGTGCAGCCCCGGCGCAAGCCCACCCCCTCCTGCCCGCGAGTCGTCTGCAGGGCGAAGCCCTCTTGCGCTTTTGGGGGTTGCGCATTTACCAAGCGCGGCTGTGGCTCGCGCCAGAGGCTCGCCCGAACAACTGGAGCGAACACCCCTTGGCCTTGGAGCTGGCCTACTTGCGCGACCTCAAAGGCCGCGCCATTGCCGAGCGCTCGATCGAGGAAATGCGCCGCGGCGGCACGTTCACCGAGGCGCAGGCACAAAGCTGGCTCACCCAAATGCAAGCCCTCTTTCCCGATGTCGCCTCCGGAGACCGCCTCACGGGCATTTACCTGCCTGGGCAAGGCGCGCGCTTTGCCTTTAATGGCCGCATCGTGGGACAAATCGACGACCCGCAATTTGCCCGTTTGTTTTTTGGCATTTGGCTCGCCCCCACCACCTCCGAGCCCGAAATGCGCCTGAGCCTTTTGGGTCTCGCTGCCAACCCATCCCGCTAAAACCCTGGAGCCTTCCATGACCCCCTTCATCCTCCGCCGTCGTGCTGCCTTGATGGCCTTCATCGCGTCTGGCGCGCTCATGCTGGGCGGGTGCGCAAGCCCCGACATCGCCTCCTATGCGAAGGAGCGCCCCGTGCTCGACTTGGCCCAGTACTTCAATGGCAAGGTCACGGCGCACGGCATTTTTCAGGACCGCAGCGGCCAAGTGGTGCGCCGCTTTACGGTGGACATGGATTGCCGCTGGGAGGGCAACCAAGGGGTGCTCGACGAGCGCTTCACCTACTCCGACGGTAAAACCGAGCGCCGCGTCTGGCGACTCACGCGCCATGCCGATGGCCGCTACACCGGCACGGCCGATGACGTTGTGGGCCAAGCCAGCGGCCGCACCGTCGGCAATGCCTTCCAATGGGCCTATACCTTGCGCTTGCCGGTGGATGGCTCCGTCTACGAAGTCCAGTTTGACGATTGGATGTTCCTCATCGACGACCGTGTCATGCTCAACCGGGCCACCATGAGCAAATTTGGCATTCGTTTGGGCGAAGTTTTACTCTCCTTCCAGAAGTAATCGCACCCCTCACCCGGGCCCGTAAGGGGCCCCGTGCCTGCGCGCGCCCTTACCACCCGTCTTCGACAAACCCCCCTTGTTTCCCCCCACTTGCCAAAAGTAACCATCTGGTTATCATGGTCTGAAAAGAGGCCTCGTTCCATTCGAGGCCGCCAAAAGGTGAGAGGAGACCCGCATGCGCATGCACACCCCTGGCATGGAAGCCCAGCACGCCGCCCTGGCGGCGCTGTCCTCGCGCTACGTCAATGTCGAAGCCATCCCCTGGCAAGACACCGCCTTCCCTGGCATCCGCATCAAAGTCCTCATGCAAGACCCCGACACGGGCTTGCAAACCATCCTCACGCACATGGCCCCAGGGGCTGTCCTCACCGACCACACCCACACCCAGGTGGAGCAAAGCTGGGTGCTCGAGGGCAGTTTGGTCGATCACGAGGGGGAGGTCACGGCCGGTAACTTCGTGTGGCGTCCGGCGGGCAGCCGGCACACCGCGCACGCCCCCAACGGCGCTTTGGTGTTGGGGTTTTTTCTGCAACCTAACCATTTTTATTGAACGCACAGGAACGCTGGCATGAAATTTGGAGACTTCGTTAAAGTCAAATCCTTGGCCAGCCCGGCCGGGTTCAAAGAAAACCTCGAGCGGTTGGGCTTGGCCATGCCCTGCGATGAAACCTTGGAGTCCGGACCCGAGGCGGTCATGTCCCAGCCCCTACAAATCGGGCGCTTGCGCGTGGGCAACCGCTACGCCGTGCACCCCATGGAGGGTTGGGATGGGCAGGCCGATGGGCACCCCAGCGAACACACCCAGCGGCGCTGGCGCCATTTCGGCCTCTCGGGCGCCAAAATGATTTGGGGTGGCGAAGCGGTGGCGGTGCGCCACGATGGTCGCGCCAACCCTAGGCAGTTGGTGATCAATGAGAAAACCCTACCCGCGCTGGGTGCGCTGCGCGAGACCCTGGTGCAAGCCCACCGCGAAGCCATGGGCGACGACCGTGACCTCGTCATTGGCCTGCAACTCACCCACTCAGGTCGCTTTTGCAAACCCAATGACGATGCGCGCATGGAGCCCCGCGTGCTCTACCACCACCCCTTGCTCGATGGCAAGTTTGGCCCGCGCGAAAACATCGTCGTCATGAGCGATGGCGACATTCGCCAACTGATTGACGATTTCGTCCTCGCCGCCAAACGCGCCGCACAGGTGGGCTTCCAATTCATCGACCTCAAACACTGCCATGGCTATCTGGGACATGAGTTCCTCTCGGCCAAAACCCGCGAGGGAGATTTCGGCGGTTCTCTGGCCAACCGCACGCGCTTCCTGCGCGAGCTTGTGGCGGGCATTCGTGCGGAAGTGCCCGGCATGGAGCTGGGGGTGCGTCTCTCCGCCGTCGACTTTTTGCCCTACAAGCCCGATCCGAATTTGTCCGACGCCGAGTCCTTGGGGCCTGGCGTACCCGTGGATTCCAGCGCTGCCATACCCTATCGCTACGGGTTTGGCGTGGACGAGCAAGACCCCACCCAGCAATGCGTGGACGAAACGGCCGAGTTTCTGCAGGTCTTGACCGAGCTGCAAATTCCCATGGTCAACATCACCATTGGCAGCCCCTATTACACGCCCCACGTCACACGCCCCGCGCTCTACCCCCCCTCGGACGGCTACCAACCGCCAGAGGATCCGCTCGTGGGCGTCATGCGTCACCTCGCCTTGGTGCGCGACCTCAAGGCGCGCTTTCCGCACCTGTGCTTTGTGGGCAGCGGCTACACCTATTTGCAAGAGTTCACGCCCTACGTGGCCCAGGCCGTGGTGCGAGCAGGATGGACGGACCTCGTGGGGCTTGGCCGCATGATGCTGTCCTACCCCGAGCTGATTGCCGATGTCTTGGCCGGACGTCCCCTCCAACGCAAGCGCCTCTGCCGCACCTTTAGCGATTGCACCACCGCCCCGCGCAACGGCATGATCTCAGGTTGCTACCCCTTGGACGCGCATTACAAGAAGTCCCCTCAAATGGTTCGCCTCACCCAGGTGAAGAAGGACGCCAAACTGGCGTAACCCGCATGTCGACCCGTCGCGCCTCCGCCAGTCCCCGCGATCCGGCCCAAAGCCGCCAGCGCATCCTGGCAGCCGCGCGCAAGGAGTTTGCACAATACGGCTTGGGCGGCGCACGTGTGGATCGCATTGCCACCCAAGCGGGCATCAACAAGCGCATGCTCTACCACTACTTTGGCAACAAGGACGCCCTCTTTGGCGCGGTGCTGGAGGCCAACTACGCGCATAAGCGGGAGTCCGAGCGCGCGCTCGCGCTCGAACAGGACGAACCCCGTGAGGCCATTCGCAAGTGGGTTGCGCTCACTTGGAATTACTACATCGAGAACCCCGAGTTTCTCAAGCTGCTCAACAGCGCCAACCTGCACGAGGCACGCCATGTCTACGCCTCCGCAGAGGTGAAAAAAATGCGGGCTCCCTTTGTCAAGATGATGGGCGCCATCCTCGACAAAGGCGTGCGCCAAGGGGTCTTCCGCGCACAGGTCGACCCCGTCCAGCTCTACATCACCATTGCCGGGATGTCGTATTTTTATTTGTCCAACCAGCACACGTTGTCGGCCATTTTTGGCCGCACCTTGTTGAGTCCGCGCGCGCGCAAGGCGCGCTTGGATCACATGACCGAGGTCGTGCTGGCTTACTTGGAGCGCCGAGAATGATGTCACACCCGACGCGATTCACCGACGTCGCGCAGCTCGAAACCGTCATGAGCACGCCCTCACAGGCGCTCGTGGCCGATTTGAAAAACCTCGAGGGTGATCTTTTGATCCTGGGCGTGGGCGGCAAAATGGGACCCACTTTGGCCCGCATGGCCAAACAGGCCGCGCCGCATAAGCGCGTGATTGGCGTGGCCCGCTTCAGCGAGCCTGGCTTGCAGGCGAGCTTGACCGCGCACGGCATTGAGTGCATCGCCTGCGATTTGCTCTCACAAGAGGCGCTGCAGGCCTTGCCCGATGTGCCCAATGTGGTCTTCATGGCTGGGCGCAAGTTTGGCTCGCAGGGCAGTGAATGGCTCACCTGGGCCATGAACGTGCATGTTCCCGCCTTGGTGGCGCAACGTTTCGCGCGCTCGCGCATCGTGGCGTTTTCCACCGCCTGTGTTTACCCCTTTGTGGAGGTCACGGGGCCAGGCGCACCCGAGTCCCTTGCCCCCACCCCCGTGGGTGAATACGCCAATTCCTGCGTGGGGCGTGAGCGCATGTTTGAGCACTTCTCGCACCAGTACCAGACACCGGGGCGCCTCATCCGCCTCTCCTACGCCATCGACATGCGCTACGGCGTCTTACACGACTTGGCGCAACAAATTCTGCAACGCCAGCCCATCGATCTCACCATGGGGTATGCCAATCTGATTTGGCAGGGTGACGCCAACGAACGCAGCTTGCGCGCCCTATGCCATTGCACCAACCCCACGACGGGTCTCAACCTCTCCGGCCCCAAGGTGGCCATTCGCGAGGCGGCGCAAGGCTTGGCGCAAAGGCTGGGTTTGGAAGTTCGCTTCACGGGCACAGAAGCCCCAACCGCATGGCTGGTCGATTGCCGTGAGGCCGATGCCCTCTGGGGGCCGCCGCCAGTGGGTTTGGCGCAGATGCTCGACTGGACGGCCGATTGGGTGGCCCGAGGCCAACCCAGCTTCAACAAACCCACCCATTTCGAGGTTCGAGATGGCCAATATTAAAGCCGCCTACGATTTGCTCGCGCGCGGGACGGTCATCCCCGCGCACTTGCTCGCGCTCAACAGCAAACGCACCCTGGATGTGCAGCGCCAACGTGCGCTCACCCGCTACTACCTCGACGCCGGCGTGGGGGGGCTCGCCGTGGGCGTGCACTCCACCCAATTCGCCATTCGCGAGTGTGGGCTCTACCGTCCGGTTCTGGAGTTGGCCATGGAGACGGCGCACCACTGGCAGCCCATTGGCGGCGTGCGCCCCTTGGTGATGGTTGCGGGCCTGGCTGGCCCCACCGCGCAGGCCGAAGCAGAGGCCAAGCTGGCGCGAGATCTGGGTTACCACGCGGGTTTGTTGAGCTTGGCTGCGCTGCGAAATGCGTCCGATGAAGAACTCCTCAACCACTGTCGCCGCATTGCGGCGCACATCCCCCTGGTGGGGTTTTACCTCCAGCCCGCAGTGGGCGGGCGCGTGCTCTCGGCCGAGTTCTGGGAGGCCTTCGCCCGCATCGAACAAGTCGTCGCCATCAAGATTGCCCCCTTCCATCGCTACCGCACCCTCGATGTCGTGCGTGGGGTGGTTGCTGCCGGGGCCGAGGATCGCATCACCCTCTACACCGGCAACGACGACCACATCGTCCTCGATCTGGTCACGCCTATGACCGTGATGCGGGGCAACGAAGCGGTGACGGTGCGCATTCGCGGTGGCTTGCTGGGTCACTGGAGTGTCTGGACCGAGCACGCCGTCGAACTCTTTGCCCGCTGCCAAGGGGCGGCTGCGCAAGCCAGCGTGTCGGCCGAACTCCTCGCCCTCGACGCGCAAGTGACCGATTGCAACAGCGCCTTGTTTGACGTTGCCCACGATTTCGCCGGTTGCATTGCCGGCTGCCACGAGGTGCTGCGCCGCCAAGGCCTCTTTGAGGGCATTTGGTGCCTCGACCCCGAAGAGGGCTTGAGTCCCGGCCAAGCCGAGGCCCTCACGCGGGTGATCACTGATTACCCCCATTTGTGCCATGACGGATTTGTTCAACAACACCGAGAGCGCTGGCTTGCCTGAAGCGCCATTTTTCCATTTCACACCACACCACCTAAGGAGACTTCCATGAAAAAGCGCCAAACCCTGAAATGCCTTGTTGCTGCCATTGGTCTGGGACTGGGCCTCGCCAGCGTGGCCCAAGCGCAGGCCACCTGGAAACCCAATAAACCGATCAACCTCATCGTGCCCTGGGCCGCAGGCGGATCGACCGACCAAGTCAGCCGTATCGCGGCAGCAGAACTGGAAAAAGTGCTCGGCCAAAAAATCGTGGTGGTCAACCAGCCGGGCGCGGCCGGCTCGATTGGCACCAAGAATGCCTGGGAAGCACCTCGCGATGGCTACACCTGGACAGCCGGCGCCGCGCAAGATCTCGGCGCTTATCAGTCGCTGGGCATGCTCAACGCCAGCATCAAGGATTGGCACCTTTTCCTGCATGTGGCCAATATTCCGGTGATCAGCGTCAACCCTGGCACCCCCTACCAAAATGCCAAGCAGCTCCTCGATGCCATGAAGACCAAGCCCGACCTCAAAGTCGCCACCGCGGGCGTCACCTCGGGCGGTCACAACGCCATGGAGGCCATCTCCCAAGCCGCTGGGGTGAAGTACCGTCACGTGACCTATGACGGGGGCAACCCGGCAGTGGTCGCGACCGTCTCCGGCGAGACCGACATCACCACCCAGCTCGCGGTGGAGCAAGCCGAGATGATTCGCGGCAAGCGCTTGCGCCCCTTGGCCACCGTTTCGGACAAGCCCCTGGAGATCGAGGGTTTTGGCGTGATCGAGCCCATCTCCAAAACCATTCCCGGATTCAAGGCCCCGGCCAACTTCTTTGGCATCTTCATTCCCAAGGGCGTTCCCGCCGAAGTGGTGGCCACGGTGGAGAAGGTTTGGGCTGACCACATGATGCAAAACGAGGCCATCAAAAAGTACGCCGTCAACCGTGGTGCATTCTTTGGACCGTCCTATGGTGAGGCGGCTCAGACCAATGCCTTCCCGGCCGTGCAAGCCAACGCTTGGTTGCTCCACAGTGGCGGTAAGACCAAGGTCGCCCCTGACACCGTGGGCATTCCCAAGCCATGAGTATGGAAATCGAAGAGGATCGCCCCGTCCCGCCGCGCATCGATCTGATCGCGGCGGTGGTGTGGATGGTGTTCGGCGCGGCCGTGGCCGTCGGCGCATGGCGCATGGACCGGCTCGAACACCTCAACATCAACCCCTACGAGATTCCGGGCCTCGTGCCCTTTGTCCTAGGGGTGACCATTTTTTTACTCGGTGGCGTGCTTGCATGGCGGGCCTTGGGTCAAGGCGCGCTGCAAAGCCAAGCGCTGGCACCCCCAGAGCCCACCGATCCCGCGCTCTTGCGCCTCATGGCCTGGGTGTTTGGGCTCATGCTGGGCTATGCCTTGATCTTGGTGGGTTCGGGTATCCCGTTCTGGCTCGCCACCTTGCTCTTCATCGCCGTTTTCATTGGCGTGCTCGATCGGGAGCGTCAAGAGGTCTTGGGGCGAACGCGTTTGCAACAGTGGGTGCGAGCCTTGGTCTATGCCAGCGTCTGGAGTGCGGTGGTCTCACTCTCCTTTGAGCACGTGTTTCTCGTGAGGTTGCCCTGATGTTTGACGGACTGATTGCCTTTGGCCATTCCATCGCGTCATTCATGACGCCGGAATCCATCTTTTTCGCGCTGGCCTCCTGCCTGGTGGGTGTCATCATCGGGGCGTTGCCCGGGCTCACGGCCACCATGGGGGTGGCCCTCATGACCACGCTCACCATCAAGCTGCCTTCCAACCAAGCGCTGCTGATTTTGATTTGCACCTACGTGGGCGCCATCTATGGCGGCAGCCGCAGTGCCATCTTGCTCAACATTCCAGGCACCCCCGCCTCCGCGGCGAGTTGCCTCGATGGCTATGCGCTCGCGCGCCAGGGGCATGCCGGACGCGCCATGGGCATCGCCACGACGGGCTCCGTTTTGGGTACCTTGATTGGGATGTTTTTCCTGGCCTGGTTCACACCCCTCTTGGGCGACTTGGCGCTCAAATTTGGCGCCTACGAGTTCTTCTGGCTGGCCGTCTTTGGCGTCATCATCTCCGCCACCCTCAGTGGGGGGGATCCCCTCAAAGGTTGGATCTGTGGCATTGCCGGCTTGTTCATCGCCACCATTGGTCAGGACGGGATTCACGCGTACGAGCGTTTTGCCTTTGACAATCGGGATTTGGCGGGCGGCTTTGCCTTGGTGCCCGCACTGGTGGGCGCATTTGGCTTCGCCGAAGTCCTCATCGCCATGAAGGAGCGCCGACCCGTCCCCCAGATCAACCCCTTTGACACCGTGATCCCCAAAATCGTCGATGTGCTCAAGTATTGGCGGACCGTGTTGCGCTCGGGCGTGATCGGTACCTTCATCGGCATCGTTCCCGGGGTGGGGGAGGACGTGGCAGCTTGGTCGTCTTACGCGGCGGCCAAACGCGCCAGTGACGAAAAGGAAAAATTCGGTAAAGGCTCGATTGAAGGGCTCATGGCCGCCGAAACCGGCGACAACGCCTGTGTGCCGGGCGCCATCATCCCCGTCTTGACCTTGCAAGTGCCCGGCTCTGCGCCTGCGGCCGTGCTCATGGCCGCCATGCTGATCCACGGTGTCAAACCAGGCCCCATGATCATGATTGAGTCGCCCCAGTTCGTCTACGACGTCGTGGCCATGATGCTCTTTGCCACCATCGGCATCTTCATTTACGGCTTGGTGCTCACCAAGCTCTTGGTCAAGGTGCTGCGTGTGCCTACCACCATCATCGTGCCCATGTTGTTTGTACTCTGCGTGGTGGGGACCTACGCCTTGTCATCACGGCTCTTCGATGTCTGGACCATGCTCCTCTTTGGCTTGTTGGGCTATGTGCTGCGGCTCTACCAATTCCCAGTCGCCCCCCTGGTGCTCGGCATCGTGCTAGGGGACCTGATGGAGAAAAGCCTGCGTCGTGGCCTGGTGCTCTCCGACGGCGATCTCCTGCCCTTTATCTCACGGCCGATTGCCGGCGTGCTGTTCGCGGCCATTGTCATCACCGTCCTCATGCGGGTTCCTGCCGTGCGGCGTTTGCTCAAAATGGACCGCACCACATGAACTTCGCCCTGTGCAACGAGGTTCTCGCGCCACTGCCGTTCCCCGAGCAGTGCGCGCTGGCGCAGCGTCTGGGCTACAGCGGCTTAGAGCTCGCCCCATTCACGGTGGTGGAAGACCCGCTCACCTGGCGCGAACCCCAGGCCCGCGCGCTGGCCCGCATTGCCGCTGACCATGGGTTGCGCATCACGGGCTTGCATTGGTTGTTGGTCAAACCCGAAGGCCTCTCCATCACGCATCCCGATGCTGCGGTGCGCGCGCGCACCTTGGCCTTCATGCAACACCTCTGTGAATGCTGTGCCGCGCTCGGGGGCGAATACCTTGTGCACGGTTCGCCCCAGCAGCGCCTTGTCCACGAGGGGGATCGCCATGCGCAAGCCTTGGCCAGAGCCACCGAGTGTTGGGCGGCGGTGGCCGACACCGCCCAGCGCTGCGGGGTCACTTACTGCATCGAGCCCTTGTCACCCGACCAGACCCCCATTGTCAACACCCTCGCCCAGGCCGTGGCCATCCTCGAGGCGGTGCGTCACCCGCATCTCAAAACCATGCTCGACACCAGCTCGGCAGGACTGGCGGAAAGCCTGGCGCTGCCTGCACTCATCGATCAATGGTTCCCCACAGGCTGGGTTCACCACGTGCAAGTCAACGACCCCAACCGCCAGGGGCCAGGGCAGGGCGACATGGCCTTTGCCCCCATCTTGGCGGCCTTGCGGCGGCAACGTTACGCCGGCCCCATCGCTGTCGAACCCTTTGTGTATGTCCCAGATGGTCCCGGTTGCGCAGCGCGTGCCATCGGCTACCTCCAAGGTTTATCGGAGCAGGCATCATGAGCGTTTCTTCCGCCACGCGGTTTCGCATTCGGGAAATCGAGTTACTGGAAATCCCCGTCGTGCTGCGCATGCCGTTTCGCTTTGGCGTGGTCACCCTGCGTCAGTGTTTCCAAGCCTTTGTGCGAGCCCGCATCGAAACGCCGCAAGGCCAGACCGCCTGGGGGGCTGCCGCCGAGATGGTCGTCCCCAAGTGGTTCGACAAAAACCCCGCCTTGAGCGACGCAGATAACTTTGAGCAAGAGCGCACCATGTTGCGCTGGGCTCGCGAAGCCTATTTGAGCGATGCCCAACCCGAGACCGCATTCGGTCATTTCGCCCGTCATCACCAAGCGCACCTAGACCGTGCGGCCACCGCAGGCTTCAACCCCTTGCTCGCCAATTACGGCCCCGCCTTGATCGATCGTGCCGTCATCGACGCCTTGGGGCGTCTCACGCACCAGTCTTTCTATGCCCTCATGCAGCACAACGCGGTGGGCATCGACGGCCGCCACCCGGCCTTTGCCGAGCACGACTTTGACGCCTTCTTGCCCACGCTTACCCCCGCCCAGCGCATACACGCCCGCCACACCGTGGGCTTGGTCGACGCCATCACCCGCGCCGACGTGATCGAGCCCGTCAACGACGGTTTGCCCGAAACCTTGGAAGAAGTCGTGGCCCAGTATGGTCACCGGTACTTCAAGCTCAAGGTCAGTGGCCAAGTGGCTGCGGATATTGAACGCCTGCGTGCCATCGCCAGCGTGCTCGACACCATCGCCGAACCCTACCATTGCTCCTTGGATGGCAACGAACAGTACCCGGATGCCCAAGGCTTGCAGGCCTTGTTGTTGCAAATGCGCGCCACCCCGGCTTTGCGTCGCTTGTGTGAGAGCATTCTCTTCATCGAGCAGCCCATCGCCCGCCAACAAGCCCTCGCCGCCGATCTCACCAGCATCGATCTCGGTTGGCCCGTCATCATCGACGAATCCGATGGCGAACTCGACGCCTTCGTTCAAGCCCGGGCCTGTGGCTACGCGGGTATTTCCAGCAAAACCTGCAAGGGCGTTTATCGCTCCATCCTCAATGCCGCCCGTTGCGCTCAATGGAACCAAGGCGCCGGCCGCCGCTATTTCATGTCGGGTGAAGACCTCACGGTGCAAGCGGGCCTTTCGTTGCAGCAAGACCTCGCCTTGGTGAACTTACTCGGCATCGACCACGTCGAGCGCAATGGCCATCATTACGTCAACGGCCTGGCCTCACGACCCGCCCATGAACAGCAGGCCTTCCTCGCCGCCCACCCCGATCTCTACACCGATCGCCACGGCGCGGTTCGCTTGCGCATCGAGGGCGGGCAGCTCCAAATCGCCAGTCTGGCTGCGGAGGGCTTTGCCAGCGCCACGCTGCCGGATTTTTCTGCCATGTCACCCTTGGGGCAATGCCCCTGATCCACCCATGACCTCCCTCACCCTCGTCAACCGCCAAGGCCAGCTCGAACCCTATGGGCTGGTCGGCACGCCCCAGCCGGCAAGTCCGGTCGAACCCTTTAATCGCATTGCGTATTCCGCGGCCCATGTGGTGGCCGACGCCCGCGCCCCGGGTGACCCTTGGCTTCAAGCCGCCATCGATTGGGACACCACCTTGGCCTACCGCCACCACCTCTGGTCGCTTGGGCTTGGTGTGGCCGAGGCCATGGACACCGCCCAGCGCGGCATGGGCCTCGACTGGGCCGCTTCGCGTGAGCTCATCTCGCGCACGCTGCAAGCGGCGCGCACGGTGCCAGGCGCACGCGTGGCCAGCGGCTGCGGCACCGACCATCTGGATTTGGCGCAAGTCACGCACCTGGATCAAGTGATCCGCGCCTACGACGAACAAATCGAGGCCATCGAGTCCATGGGCGGCAAGCTCATCATCATGGCCAGCCGAGCGCTGGTGAAGGTTGCGCGCTCGCCCGCCGATTACGAAAAAGTCTATGACCACATTCTGAGCCAAGTGCGCGAGCCCGTGATCTTGCACTGGTTGGGCGATATGTTCGACCCCCAACTCGCCGGTTACTGGGGGCACGCCAACCTCGACCTCGCCACCGACACCGCCTTGGGCGTGATGCAGTCGCACGCGAGCAAGGTCGATGGCATCAAAATCTCCCTGCTCGACAAAGACCGCGAGATCGCCCTGCGCCGTCGCTTGCCCAAAGGCGTGCGCATGTACACCGGGGATGATTTCAACTACGCCGAGCTGATCGCGGGAGACGGCCAAGGCACCGAGGAAGTGCACCGGCACAGCGATGCGTTGCTGGGCATTTTCGACGCCATCGCCCCCGCCGCCAGCGCCGCCCTGGGAGCCCTCGCGCGTGGCGACAGCGCCCGTTTTCACGCCATCCTCGCGCCCACCGTGCCGCTCTCGCGCCACATCTTTCAGGCGCCCACCCGCTTTTACAAAACGGGCGTTGTCTTCATGGCCTGGCTCAATGGGCACCAACCCCATTTCGTCATGGTGGGGGGGCAACACAGCACGCGCTCGCTGCCCCATCTGTGCGAGCTCTTTCGCTTGGCCGATCAAGCTAACCTGCTCGGCCAACCCGATTTGGCTGTGGCGCGCATGCGAACCCTCTTGGCATTGCACGGCGTCGACGCCTAAGGCCGGCGCGCGGGGTGCTTACGGCGCGCGCCCGGGTTGCAGAGCCAAAATGCGTCGCACCATCTGGTCGGCCATAACTTGCTCGGGCACAAAGAACTCCGCCTCCAGGTCCGTTTGCAGTCGTGCGGCTTCATCCGCGTTAGGGCTGCGGATGAGCAGCGCAATGCCCGGGTTGAGCGCGCGCGCCGTGGCACAAATCTGGCGAACCTTCACCACATCGGTGAGCGCCAACACCAGCACATCGGCTTCACGCACATGGGCCTGAATCAAGACGGAGGGCTCACTCGGGTCCCCCCAAACCGCTGGGGTGCCCGACGCCCGCAAGGCCTCCACCCGCTCGCGTTGATCGTCCGCCACCACATAGGCAACGCCGTTGGCTCGCAGCTGCTCGGCAATCCCTTGCCCCACGCGGCCCCAACCGACCACGATCACTTGGTGCGACAAAAACCGCCGGTCCGTGTCGGTGGGCAATTCCGCCAGCGGGCTCTCAAGGGGATCGGCCCGCTGCAGTAAGGGCCGCAGCCACGGTTGCGCTAGCAGCCAAGGCTCCAGTGCCTCGACCGCCCGAAACACCAAGGGGTTGAGTGCGATCGAGAGCAGGGCCGCCGCCAAGATCAAGTGCTGTGCAGCCGGCGAGAGCAGGCCCAAGCTCAAACCCAAGCCCGCCAAAATGAAGGAGAACTCGCCAATCTGCGCCAAGCTCGCCCCCACGCTCAGCGCGGTGCGCAGGGGGTAGCGCAGGATCAACACCAGCAATACCGCCGCCAAGGTTTTGCCCACCATCACAATGAGCAGTGTGGCCAGCACTGCCAGAGGTTGCTCGATCAGCACACGGGGGTCAAACAACATGCCCACCGATACAAAGAACAGCACCGCGAAGGCGTCTTGCAAGGGGAGGGTCTGCTCCGCCGCCCGCTGGCTGAATTCCGATTCGCGCAACACCATGCCCGCGAAAAACGCCCCCAGTGCAAACGACACGCCAAAGAGCGCTGCCGAGGCATAGGCAATGCCCACCGCCGCAGCCACCACGCACAGCGTGAAGAGCTCGCGCGAGCCCGTGCGCGCGACGTGCCAGAGCAGCTTAGGAAAGACCCGCCGTCCCACCACCAGCATGAAGACCACAAAGGCCACTACCCCGGCGAGGGTGCGCAGCAAGGCGCTGAGCAAGCCCTCGGGCTCCCCCGAGGCGCTGGCCTCACCCGCGCTGCCGCCCAGCAAGGGCGCAAGTGCTGGCAAAAGCACCAGCACCAAAACCATGGCCAAGTCCTCCACCACCAGCCACCCCACCGCAATCCGTCCGTTCGCGCTGTCGGCTTGGTGTTGTGCCTCCAAAGCCTTGACCAAGACCACCGTGCTGGCCACCGAAAGCGAGATGCCAAACACCAAGGAGTCGCCAACGGGCCAATCCCAGAGTTGGCCCAAGCCAAAGCCCATGGTCGTGGCCACGGCCATCTGCACCACGGCACCGGGCAAGGCCACCCCGCGCACCGATTTCAAATCATCCAAGGAGAAATGCAGGCCCACGCCAAACATCAGCAGCATCACCCCGATTTCGGCCAGTTGCGCTGCAATCGAACCATCCGCCACAAAGCCAGGCGTGGCCGGGCCGATCGCCACCCCGGCCACCAAGTACCCCACCAGGGCCGGCAGGCCCAAACGTGCCGCGATAAACCCAAACAAAAGGGCCAGGCCAAAGCCAGCGGCAAGGGTGGTGATTAAATTGACGGCGTGAGGCATGAGGCATGATAGGCATACCGGTGAAAAAGCCGCGCCGCAGCGAAAAATTGCGCAAAATCGCTAAGGGAATTCAGGAAATTCCGAGCGTGCCAATCGGCATTCCTCAAGGCCTGCATGGGGTACCCCCCGCGAGGGCAACAGACGCTCGGCCAAGGCGTCAATCAAAGCAACGGGTTTCCACCACCGGATCGTCATGTCGTGCGAGTTGCCCCGCGCGCGGTGCCGAGAGGGGAATGCGTGCCCCTTGGCGGGCAAACAGGGGCAGGCGCGCCAGGGGTGCTTCCACCGTATGGCTTTGACCGGCCGCATAGGCCGTGCGGGTTTCAAAATCAAACCATTGCCCGCCCGCGGGGAGTTGGGGCAGGTAGACCGTCCGAGTCCGAGCCCCCGCATCCACGACAGGTGCCACCAACAAATCCGGCCCGAGCATGAAATCGTCGCAGTCGTGGAAGCATTGCGCGTCCTGCGGGAAATTGAAGAAAGTGGGACGAATGATGGGGCAAGCCTCGCGGTGAGAAGCTTCAAAGCACTGCCAGAGGTAGGGCAGGAGCTGATAGCGCAAGCCCAAGGCGGCGCGCACCGCATCGGTGACCGTCGGGTGCATCCATGGCAGGTTGCTCACATTGCCCGCCTTCCACGAGTTCATCACCATGCGCGGGTTGAGCGCACAGGCCTGGACCCAGCGCAAGAAGAGCTCGGGGTCGGGCAGGGGGCCAAAAAACCCGCCGACATCATGCCCCACATTGAAGAGGCCCGAGAGTCCCATTTGCAAACCCGTGCGAATATTCCACTTCAGGCTCGCCCAGCTCGTGGTGTTGTCACCAGACCAAGTTTGCGCGTAGCGTTGAATGCCGGGGGGGCCCGCCCGTGTGATGGTGAAGCCGTAGTCCGCGGCGTCCGCTGAAGTGGCAAAAAAAGCCCGTTGTGCCTCGTACGTGGCGCGGGTCATCAAGAGGGCGTGCAACGGTCGGCTGCGGTGCATGGGCAGCGGCTCACCCCAGCCCGCGCTGTGCGCGTCGTCGGCACCGATGGCGTATTCATTGTTGTCGTTCCAGCCGATCTGAATGCCTTTTTCCAGAATCTGCTGGCGTAATTGCGTTTGCCACCATTGCACCGCCTGCGGCTGAGTGAAGTCCAAATGGGAGCCCTGGCCGTCCCAATAAGGCTCCACCACCGGTTCACCGCTTTGAGCGTGGGCAATGAAGGCCTTGGCTTGGGCCAAGGCAGCATAGCTGGGGTGGTCGTCGAGCAAACAAGGTTTGAGGTTGGCTACCAACTTCATGCCCGCAGCGGCAAATTTCGCATTGAGCCCCTGCGGATCTGGAAACTTCGATGTATTCCAAGTGAACACATAGCGCTGCTTGCCACGGCTCGAATAGCCCGACCCATAATGAAAGGCCGAGATGGGCATTTGGTGCTGCTGGCATTGTTCAATGAAACGCGCGAGTTGGTCCTGCGCATCGGGGGCATCGGCCAAGCCCATGGCGGTCTGAGCGTAACCCAGTGTCCAGCGGGGTGGGAGGTGCGTTCCACCAATGAGGCCGACGAATTGCGCCACCACCTCCGCCGGGGTGTCGCCCACCATCACGTAGTAATCCAGGTCGCCGTCATCCACATCCAGACTGCGAAACAGTCCGTGGTAGTTGTCGTGTTCGCAGCCTAAGTCAAACGTGCAAGCGGCGAGGGTGTCGTAGTAGACCCCCACCCAAATCCCTCCCGTCGTGCGCATGAGCACAAAGGGCCAATGTTTGTAGAGCGGGTCGCCATGCTGCGGGTCATAACCAATCGAATCCTGGCCCAAGCACCGCAAACGCCGTCCATGCAAATTCAGCGCTCCGGTTTTGTCTCCCAAGCCATAGTAATGCTCTTGCGGGTCCCGCACCAGGCAGTGGCGCACAATGCCCGTTCGCGCTTCATCCAGGTAAGCACTCGTCTCGCGATCGGCGAGCACCACTTGGTCCCGTTGCAAATCACGCCACACCAAGCGCACGGGGGCTTGACCGCCGCCTTGCAGCGTCACACCCAATCGCTCAGTGGCCAGCCCGTGATTGCCCTGAGGCTTGACCTGAGGCCGGCTAAAGCCCTCCAGGCTCTCACGCTCGCGTCCTTGCCACGGGGCGTCGGCCTCTCCCCGAGGCGCAATCGCCCAGGTTCGAGGTTCGCGAAAACCGCCGGGGGGTTGCCACGTCACCCGCGCCATGCGCGGGGCCAAGAACACCACGCGCAACTCCCCCCCATCGTGCAAGCGCGTGGTGGCATCGGCCTTGGGGGCCCCAGGCTGCAAGAACCAATCCGCACTTTGAATGGGTTTCATGGTTTGGGTGACTCCAAGCGGTGGTCATGGGCATCAAACAAATGCAGGTGTTGCGGCGTCGTTGCGATGTAGCTCACCTCGCCCATACCGTAGGCCCGTTCGACTGTGGTGCGAAGCTCCACCAAGCTATCGTCGTCGAGCAAGCCCCGCACGAGACGCTCGCCACCGAGGTATTCACTCGATTGAATGCGCAGGCGCAGGCCCTCGGTATCTGCGCACCAATGCCAGTGCTCCGGCCGTACCCCCACCAGCGCGGCGGCCGGGGGCACGAGGCGGGCCAGTGCCGGGGCCCGAGCCATCACCGTGGCTGGCAATAAATTCATGCGCGGACTACCGATGAAGCCAGCGACAAAGGGATTGCAGGGCTTTTGGTAGAGCTGCTCGGGTGTGCCGATTTGTTCAATCCGGCCCGCACGCAGCACCACAATTTTGTCGGCCAAGGTCATGGCCTCCACTTGATCGTGGGTCACATAGATCAAGGTCGCTTGCAGACGCCGGTGCAATTCGCGCAGTTCGCTGCGCATGGAGACACGCAGCTCGGCGTCGAGATTGGAGAGCGGCTCATCAAAGAGGAAAATTTTGGGATGGCGCACGATGGCGCGACCAATCGCCACCCGCTGGCGCTGACCGCCCGAGAGTTGGGTGGGGCGTCGCTGTAGCAAAGCATCTAAGCGCAGTT
>Ga0255182_1000783_pt1 | contig 18882 bp, 14 predicted proteins | sample Atl_UVDOM_RepA_8_FD_188420 | JGI IMG/M metagenome (GOLD analysis project Ga0255182, IMG submission 188420) | Freshwater microbial communities from Altamaha River, Georgia, United States - Atl_UVDOM_RepA_8d | ecosystem: Environmental > Aquatic > Freshwater > River | place: USA: Georgia...
CATGAAACGGGCATATTGATTTATCATCTTATTTGCTTCGGAAGAAAAGGAAGGATCAATACTTTTAGCTTTAGCCCAGGCATCAATAGCGACCCAGACGACTACCTGACTTTCCCAGCCCCTTCCCGGTCCGCAAAGAGGACCACTGGAGGCATACATTCGTCCGATTAGAATAAATGGCTCACCCCAGTTGGGTCGGGCGGCAGCTGCTTCCAGTGCAAGCTGTCTGGCCTTGGTAAAATTTTTCATGTGTACATAGTAAACCTTAGCCGCCAGCAGAATGAATTCCCCCTTTTTTTTCACATCTTCCACCTCCCTGGAAGCTTTGAGAAATCCCTCGATAGCACAGGGATAATCAGCATCTCTGAGACAGATGAAAGCCAGTTCAGCAGGCCCCTTTTCAGGCGCGCACTTTTCATTACCTTTTTTAATTAATGCGGCAAATTTTTCTTCCACATCAGAACATCCGGCAAATTTCAACCTGCTATATACCTCTCTGATAACCTCACAATCATCAGAAGCACTCAGAAACTGAGGGTAATACTTGTCCATAAAATAGGCACAATCATAAAATCCCTTGACTGTTTCGAAAACCTCCATTTTGAGGGGTAAATATTCCTCAATTACTTTCCAGCGCATGCAGGATGATCCTTCGCATTCAGCCAGTCCTTTTTTAAGTCGGTTTGATAAGGCCATGGCATACTTTCTTGCTTCATCTATTGAAATTTCATTAGTAAAATACAAATCGACAAGTAATGAAGTAAACGGATTTAGCACAAAATCGGGAACTTCTTCTCCGTCTATATCCCATGCTCTTTTAAAAAGATCATATATTTCCTTTTTTGATGCCCGGTTTTGATAGGTAAAATAAAGGTCAAATCCTTTTCTTGCGGGGACATATCCACCTGCCGGATAACAATCCTCAATTCTGTCATAGAGTGCAAATATTTTTTTTATCCACTCTTCTTTTTTAAGTGAATCCTTTTCCAGCTCTAAAAAATGTTCATAAAAACGTATGCCATCTGCCAGAACCGTATTTCTTTTCCCATCAGCTGCTGGTGCCTGTTCGTAAACCTTTTCCCAATATGCATAAGCCTGACTCCAATCCGTTTCCTTTAAAAAATCCCTGTAAAGAACAAAATTTCTCAGTGCTTCCTGAGGATTATCAGATTGGTCGAAAGTAGCGCAAAATCCTTTTGGCTTTTCCACTTTTGGCAAAGTATCCGCAGCATGATTAATATCTGTTGTATTTACTACCTGAATTTTAGGTGAGCAACTCAGGGAGATAGCTACTATTAACAGACAGGAAAAAAAAGTAAGGAACTTCATAAGCATATTTTTTAAATAAAAAAGCCTTGTTCCGAAAGAGGAACAAGGCCTTTCGGCAAACCACTAAAATGGTTTAAAATTAATTATATCTCAGAGAAACTGTTTCTCCTATCCAGCAACCTGTTGAAACTCTGGCTCCTTCTGCCATACCTCTCATGTGCGCTTCATCCTTGGGCGGAATAGATGCACCGTAAAGGGATATTTTTTTAGAAGCTTCTGCAGCTACTTCCGCATCCACATTTCTGGCCTGAGCGTATTTTTCTATAGCTGCAAGAACAGCCAAACCTCTTGAATAACCGTCTGAACCACAATTTCTGCTCGTTGAGGCATACATATCACCAATCAACAGATAAGGGCGTCCCCAATTAGCTCTTAATGAGGCTGCCTTTCTTGCATTCTCTCTGGCAGGGCCATACGATTTTAGCTGACGAAACTGTATGGAAGCAATACCCAGGTAATAATCTGCCTTTTTTGTATCATCTGTTTCAGCGGCAATTGCCTCCTGATATTTTTTGATTGCCTGACTGAAATTTCCCTCTTCATAAAATTTCCTTGCTGCCATTCCCGGATTTTTCGCCAGAAAATCTTCCTGCATAGCCGCATTCATATTGGCTGCTTTTGATTCATATTTCGTTTTCAATTCCACCATGATTGGGTCAGTATCTGCACAACCCTGCGTTTTCAATTTATTGAACGTATAGCGAATTGTTACCAGATCTTCTGGATTTTCCTGATAGAGTGGAACTAATTTTGCTTTGAAATATTCACAATCAAAAATCTGACCTTCTACTTCGGCCAGCGGTACTTCCATTCTGGCATAAGCGGCCTCATAATATTGACCATACTTTTCATTATTTGAAATGTTATAGTCAGCAATTTCCTGTGATTTTTCAACCAGATATCTGGCATCCGCCTGAGACATCAGGTTGTTTTTGAACATATAATTAACAACAAGTCCAATGGGCTCTAAAAGAATATATTCTGTTGCATTACCTGCTTTATCTATTGCGTTTTTAAACGCTGCAGCAGTCTCTGCGCTGTAACCATAAGACGCCATATAAAACATATCAAATGCCTTTCTACTCAAAGCAAAGCCAATCTCTTTCGGATAACATAAGACCATCTGGTCATATAAGGCCAGGATAGACTTGTCCGCCTCTTTTTTGACAGTTTCAACTGTTGATCTATCTCTTCTTGCTTTTAGGATTTCAACACCATCCACATAGTGGTTAGCCCGTTGACCATCAGCCATTGGCGCCAGCTCATAAGCTTTTTGCCAGTTTTCATAAATAATAGTGAACGTACCATCGTCCATTTTGGTCAAATCAGCTGCAGTTTTACCCTTGACCATTTGTCTGTATAGAACGTGTGCTTCTTTTGCCTCATTTTCACGAGGGCTACCTACCCAGGAATTACACTGAGCATTAGACTTATTAAACATAGTAATCAGTAGGAGTATTGGAAGAACCCCAAAAGATAGAACCTTCATAATTAGTTAAATTTACGTTTGTAAAACCAGGTGTTGTCGTTAAGTGAAAATCCGGCTGTGACCTGTATATAGGTTTCTCTAAGTGCATCTTTCAAGCCAAACCTTCCAATTTCCAGGGATAAATCCACAAAGGAAGGTGTTTGACGGGGTACAACTATAGGAAGACCTAAACCCATTGTTAAGCCATATTGTAGTAATGATTTTCCGTTTACTGTCCGAGGATCCGTTCCATAAAATGCCCCTAACCTATAACTCATCCTCCTGCTGTATTTATTGTAGGAGGCATACTCAGGTATTAACTCTCCCCCAAACCTAAAAAAATAATTATCAAATAATTGATCTGATTTCGCTTCTAACTGGTATTGTGACCATTTACCAACTGTGTATTCAGCGCTTAGCCGAAGCTTGTTAAACCGTTCAAATGTTAAACCAAAACCAAATTCAACAGGCAGTGTACCATTTTGTATATGATTGAATTCACGTATCAGTGTATCCACAATGGTGGTGGTCAAAGTTAATTCCCTGCGATAAAAACGACTTGCATTTGACTGAACAGAACCACCCAGCGTGTATGTCCCTGATATCAAAAGTCTTTTATAATCAGAAACATATTTATCTTTATCTTTCTTTTTGCCAAAATCAATAGCTGCCTGAAAACCACCTTTTAACCTAAGCCCTCTAAGACTGATTTCATCTGCCAACTCTGTACCATAAGCTATTGAGGAAGAATCCAGCTGCAAACGACGCGAATTGGTAATCTTTCCAAAAAGATAGGCTGTCTCTAATCCAAGTGCTATATTTTTGAATCTGATACCATTAGACCAAGCCAGTTTGTAAGTCCCGCCGGTGCCCTTCAATGAATTGGTTGCGGTGCCAAATCCTGGGTTTTCAATGGTCGATTTAACATCATAGCCCACATAAGTATATGGTAATAAGGTAAAAGCCATGCCATAACCTGAATTAGGTTGCTGTCTTTCCAGTGATTCATTAATTGGATTTTTCATTGGAAAACCCAGGCTTACATATTGAATATTTCCACTCCAGGCTGCATCATTTTCTCCCTTACCATTATTCAGATTGCTAAATCTGGAAAAAAGCCCCCCTTCAAAGGCTGTAACTCTGAGGAATCCCAGCGAAGCAGGATTTTGAGGATTTAAATGGGTTGGATCGTTATAACCAACGCCAATGCCCCCCATACCAGCAGCAGCTGAAAAATAACCAGGATAATAATTACCAATGCCCAACCTGGAATAAGGAGAGTTATACTTTGGAATAATTGACGGCGTGGACTGACCATCCAGCCGTAAAGATCCAAGGAACAAGAGTCCAAAAACCAGAAGTTGTACCTTAATCATATTTTCAGCCATTTGAGCCACTTGGTTTATTTTATTTAAAGATGCTAAATGATGCAAGTTAGTTGGTTTTTAAGAATTAATGTCTAAAATGTCTGATTCCGGTTAAAACCATTGTCATCTTGTTAGCTTCACAATAAGCGATACTTTCTTCATCTTTCACAGATCCGCCAGGCTGTATTACTGCTTTTATTCCCGCGTGATCAGCCATTTCAACACAATCGGGAAAAGGGAAAAATGCATCTGACGCCATTGCTGCACCCTCCAAATCAAACCCATATTTTTTGGCCTTCAAAATGGCCTGCTCAAGGGCATCAATCCTGGAAGTCTGTCCACAACCCATGCCTAAAAGCTGGTTATTTTTAGCCAGAACAATTACATTTGACTTAAGATGTTTGCAGCATCTGGCTGCGAAAATTAAATCTTTCCACTGGTCCTCTGTCGGTTCCATAGTTGTAACAATCCTGCAGTTTTCTCTTTCTTCCGTTACAACGTCATTTTCCTGCACAATGACACCATTTAACAAAGATTTAACTCTTATGTTCTGGATTTCAAGTTTTTTTATCTTTAGTAAAATTCTGTTTTTCTTTTTCGTCAACAGGTGAATCGCATCTTCGTCAAATTCAGGCGCAATCAAAACTTCATAAAAAAGCTGATCTATTTCTGACGCTGTTTCCAGGTCTATTTTTACATTTGAAATGAAAATACCACCAAATGCAGAAACAGGATCTGCCTCCAGAGCAGCCAGCCAGGCTTCCCTGATTGTATTTCTGGTAGCCACACCGCAAGGGTTGGTATGTTTTAAAATGGCCATGGTAGGATTATCACTCCTGAATTCTGAAATAAGACCTACTGCTGCATCAATGTCTGTCAGATTATTAAAAGATAGTTCCTTACCAGCTATTTTTTCAAACATTGCATCAAATTCACCGTAATAAACAGCTTTTTGATGTGGATTTTCCCCATAGCGTAAATCTATACTGGCATTTTCACTTATCCTTAGATGCCTGGTTAAGGTCTGTTCTCCTTGGAAATACTGGAAAATAGCTGTATCATAATGGGATGTAACAGCAAAAGCATCTTTAGCCAGATATAACCGGTCTGACAGAGAGGTTGCACCTGTATTCCTTTCCAATACATTTATTAAGTATGCATAAGAAGATTTAGACGGACATACGACGACATCCCTGAAATTTTTAGCTGCTGCCCTTATTAATGAAATACCTCCAATGTCGATTTTCTCAATGATTTCTGTTTCATCTGCCCTAGACTTAACAGTTTCTTCAAAAGGATATAAATCAACAACAACCAAATCAAATGGTGGAATTTCCATTTGTTCCAGCTCCGATAAATGACCTTTTTCTCTTCTTGCCAGGATACCACCAAATACTTTTGGATGAAGTGTTTTCACTCTGCCATCCAGAATAGAAGGGTAACCTGTCAGGGATTCTACAGAAATCACAGGAATGTCAAGATTTTCCAGATAATCCTGCGTGCCACCAGTTGAATAAATCTCCACACCAAAATGATGTAAAGTTTTAGCCAATAGATCTAGACCCTCTTTTGAATAAACAGAAATCAAAGCACGGGAAACAGGAATTAGCGACATAAGTTAAGTTCTATCAAAATTTTCGCAAACTTAGCGATAAAATTGAATTAATTGATAAATAATATGAAAACAAAATTTATGATATTACAATCTGTAAAACGCATTATAACATTCCCTTATTGAAACAATTTCTGCATCGGGGTTCATACAGCTGTTTTTCGCCCACAAGCACCGTATCTTCTATATTAACAAGTCTGAAAGAATGAGATGCTAATTGACCACAATGAGGACAAATCGCATGAACCTTGGTAATATATTCCGCAATTGCCAGCAGGGAAGGCATTGGTTCAAAAGGAATCCCCCTGTAATCCATATCTAAACCGGCAACAATAACTCTGATGCCCTTATTGGCTAATTCCCTGCAAACTGAAATTAGTTCATGATCAAAAAATTGTGCCTCATCAATACCAACTACTTCTTTTTCATTTACATAAGCAAGAATATCTCTTGCATTTTTAACTACAATAGATGGAATTTGATTTGCATCATGTGAAACTACCTCATTTACAGCATATCGATTATCGGTTTCAGGCTTAAAAATCTCAACTTTAAGGTTAGCGATTTTAGCCCTTTTTAATCTTCGGATTAATTCCTCTGTTTTACCCGAAAACATGCCTCCGCAAATAACCTCTATCCAACCTCTTGGATTTCCAGTGATATAAGGCTCAATAAACATAAGATACCTTTTTAATTAAAATGTTATCAAAATGATAATTTTTAATAATTTTCATTGTCTAATTTTCATTTAGGGCGTTAAAATTAGATATTTGCACGTTATAAACAAATCAACTTTAGGACAGGTTAATGGATTATTTGCAAACAAAAACCTAAAAAAGTAAGATGGACAAGGAAAAAGCCCGCATTTTAATTAACAAAATAAATGCACTTTATAAAAATATAGATGCGAATACCCCGGGTGTATCACCATTGGAACGGGATTTGATGTTAAGTTATTTGAGGCAATTTTATGAGTTGATTGCCTTGAGTCCAACACAACAAAAACAAACGGAGTTAAAAAAGGAACTTGTGTTCCACGATGATGAAAAAAAGGTCAGTCCAGTTGTTCCTAAATCGAAACCTCAGGAGGTCCGTATTGAGGAAAAAACCGTTGAAGTACCTCCTTTACAGAAGGAAATAAGTACCATTAACCAACCTGAAAGCACAGAAAAAAATGGTTCTTTAGATTTCCTGTTCGTATGGCAGGAACCTAGTAACTTAGCTGAAAGACTTGCCAGTCAACCCATATCCAGTCTAAGTCTCAACTCCTTCAGCATGAATGAAAGGTTATTATATACCAATGATTTATTTCATAAGCAAAGCGCGGAAATGGAAGAAGTCATTAAAATGATAAATAATTTTACCAGTTTCGATCAGGCAAAATTATTTTTATTACCCTTGGGAGAACAATATGACTGGCAAAAGGAGGAAAGGAGAGAAGCAGCCAGGTCGTTTATTAACACGGTTCGCCGAAGATTCTTATAATTAAGCATAAACTAACACTATGAAAAAAATTGGCGTATTTACTTCAGGAGGCGACGCACCTGGTATGAATGCCTGTATTAGGGCGGTTGTGAGATCAGCTTTGCACAGAGGACTGGAAGTAGCAGGTATTTATCGGGGTTATCAGGGATTAATTGAGGGAGAAATAAAAAATCTTGATTCCCATTCCGTTTCTTCTATTATCAGCCAGGGAGGAACTATATTAAGATCGGCCAGGAGTAAAGATTTTATGACAACAGAAGGAAGAAAAAGGGCCTATCAAAATTTACAACAGGCAGGCATTGACGGTATCGTGGCCATAGGTGGAGACGGTACTTTTACTGGTGCAAATATTTTCATGCAAGAATATCCTGATATTAAAATTGTCGGCTGTCCGGGCACTATTGATAATGATCTGGCAGGAACTGACCATACAATTGGCTTTGATACAGCCATTAACACCGCGATGGAGGCTATTGATAAAATAAAAGATACCGCAAACGCCCATGATCGTTTATTTTTTATTGAGGTCATGGGCCGTGATGCGGGCTACATCGCTATGGCAGCTGGTATTGCCACCGGAGCTGAAGCGGTTTTAATTCCTGAACACAAGACCGATCTGGAAGAACTTGTGAAAGTGTTACAAAATGCCCATGACAGAAAGAAAAATTCAAGTATTGTTGTTGTCGCAGAGGGAGAAGAAGCAGGTGGAGCTTATCAGATAGCTGATTATGTAAAATCCAGATTAGATATTTTTGAGATTAAAGTATCTATTTTAGGTCATATCCAGAGAGGCGGAAGTCCCACATGCCTGGAAAGGGTTCGGGCCAGCAGAATGGGTGTATCTGCTACAGAAGCTTTATTAGATGGGAAGTCTGGTGTTATGATTGGTATTATAAATAATGAACTTGCCTATACGCCATTTGAAAAGGCAATAAAAAAAGCAGGTGACATTTCTCCAAAATATCTGGATCTCATCAGGGATTTAAATTAAAAATCCTTTTTATGAAATCAGGTAAACCGAACTCTTTTTTTAAAAGTCTGAAAATTACAACCTTTACGGTTGGTATTTTATGGTTGGTTCACCTATTTCAATTTCTGTCTTATTCTGATTTGGGTCACCTGGGCATATTTCCAAGGACAGATTTCGGACTTAAAGGTATTTTATTCAGTCCCTGGATTCATGGAAGCTGGCCGCATTTGTTTTCCAATACCCCTCCTTTATTTGTTTTAATGACCCTGATTCTCTATTTCTACCCGAGGATTTCCTTTCCAGCCATTTTCCTGATTTATTTTTTAACGGGTAGTTTCGTATGGATTTTTGGTCGGCAGGTTTTTCATATTGGTGCCAGTGGGGTGCTTTACGGATTTGTTGCCTTCGTATTTTCCCTTGGCATTTTCAGAAGAAATATCAGATCTGTAGCACTGTCGGTTTTAATTGGCTTTTATTACGGATCCATGATATTTGGCCTATTCCCTGGTCAGGAAGGTATTTCATGGGAAAGTCATTTATTAGGTGCCATTTCAGGAGTCATCACCGCTTTTCTGTTTAAAAATACGGAGGAAGAAGAAGATTTTAATGAAAGAAAAAGAAAGGAACTATTTGAAAAGCAAGAAAAAGAATTCTTCTTTCCAAGAGAAACATTTGACCAGCCCCAACTAAAAGAAGGGTGGTTTCAAAATAGAACCTGACATTTAATTTCAGGATAAAAACTTATGCTCTGTAAATAGCATAACGCTCCTGATATAATTTTTGAAGCTTTTTCCTGGCAAAGAAAATCCTGCTTTTTATGGTTCCCAATGGTGAACCGAGTTCTTCCGCAATCTCTTCATATTTATATCCGTCAAAAGCCATCAGAAAAGGTCTTTTGAAATCTTCCGGCAAAGCTTCAACCAATAACATCAGTTCACTGAAAATTATTTCTGTTTCACCAGCATTTGGTTCATTGACCTCGTTTGAATCCAGGTAATATGAATTTGGCGTTTGATCCACAATCATATTCCTACGGATTTTTTTTCGGTAGTTATTTATAAAAATATTCCGCATTATGGTAACGGCCCAGGCTTTAAAGTTAGTGCCCTCATTGAACTTGTCTGCATGCATGATAATGCGCAGGGCAGTATCCTGATAAAGATCTTCCGCATCACTTGATGAGCCGGTTAATTTAAGTGCGAATGCACGAAGGGAAGAACGAATAGCACCTAACTGAACCTGAATTGAAGGATTGGCAACTATTGTGTCTGTCATTGTGTGTTTTTTTTTGTACAAATTTAGTCCTAAAACGGATTGAATGCAATTATATTTTTCAAATTTCTCTTAAAATGAACAAAATTCCGACAAAAAATGACTTTTATCTGACAAACAAAATAAAAAAGTAAATTTTATTTACATTTAATAAAACAATCATTATTAAAAATTGTACCTTTAGGGTAAGTGCTTTCCTTTATGTTATTATTTATTATTGATTTTTGTTTATGATTGAACAGCAGGAACCCGATTCAATAAATGCTACCTTTCTTGCTTCCAATCTCCGGTTGTTGAGAAAAAAATGGCAATGGAGCCAGGAAGAGTTCGCTGCCCGCGTGGGACTGAACAGGGGTAACATTGCCTCCTACGAAAATGGATCTACAGAACCAAAAGTACATAGCCTTTTAAAAATGTCGGAACTATTTCAGGTGAGTATTAAGGAACTTGTATTTGTAGATTTATCAAAATTCACTCAGAAAGATCATTCCCTTTCGACTACCTCTCTTCCGGATATTGAAAAATTTTTACACCGTGCCAGAGAATTGGAAGCCGTTTTCAAAGGATTACATACATGCTGCATGTTTAAAACCAAACAATGGGGGGAAGAAGTGCCTCGCGACGTACATATTCTGGTCATGCATTTTGAAGAACTTTACCAGGCTGCCCAAACCATGTTGAAGGAACATCAAAACCTGATCAGTAAGGTACATCATTGTCCGCATAATGAACCATGAACAAATGGCTATCTGAAAAGCCTTATGCATGAATAAGGATATTACCAGACCATTGATAATATGGACTTGTAAGTTTGTACGAAAGAATACCTTTACAATAAAACAATACCTCATGAACATGACGTTCTCTGTGGCGCTTGAATTGCCTGACCATACCTTCCAAGCTGGGTATTAAGGATGCACTTAAATTATAAAACCTTTCGTAAAAAAAATCTATGGGGAATAATCTTAAAAATCATTTCTCATTTATCCTTCCTATGAGAAAGTCTTAATGATCTATTCATAAAATAACATAAAGAGGCTACCTTGTTAGACAGCCTCCTTTATAAATGGTAATTCATTTACTGAAATCCACTACAATAAAAAAAATTCTCATTTATGGATTTGGTAAAGCTGCATAAACCCTGTTATTAATATTATAATGGCCATATTTTACATAGCAATATCCCCTGTGAGGACCCCAGTCAGCTCCCCATGAATTTTTAACTATCCATGCGCCTTTCGCATCACACCAGCCCACTATGGTGACCGCATGATTAATAGTAGCTCCGGTGGAAGAAACTAACTCTGGAGAACCATTTGGATAGGCATCCATTACGCCACCACCATAACCACTCCATCCTCTTGCATATACTGCTGTTGTTACGGCTCCATAAGTAGCTATGGCACATTTGACAATATCATCTGAAGGATAACTTTCCCCGATACGAATCCAGCCAGCCAGACTTGAAGACTTTGCTTTGCTAAGACATGCCGCTTCTGTAGTAGAGCCGGCATTAGTATATGGATAAACAGCTTCGCTAGCCACTCCAGTACATAACATGTAGTCTAATGCCCTAAATTCCCAGCCACCAGAACATGATCCTGCATTATCACTTGAACAATTTATTCCACAACTTAAAATATCTTGCTCTGAAATATCCTTTACTCCGCCAAAAGTCAATTTATATCCATGTTCATAAACAGCGCCTGCAGCGAAAGACCAACAACTGCCACATGCACCCTGGTCTTTTACCGGACTTAATATACTTGTATTTAAAGTACATCCTGAGGCACCCATCAAAATTTTTCCCCAATCGATCGTTCTGAGATCAATCAGCCAGGCTGGGTTCCATCTTATACCTTTAGCCTCAAATTCCCTTTTAAGTGTAGGTAATTTAGCCAGATTTGATTCATTATTTTTCTTGATAAGGGTTGGAGACATATCTTCAGCCATTAAACTGGCTAAACTCGACAAAGGATAATTCATACACCTGTTTGGGCCAAACATGTAGGACTTTGTTTTTAATCTGTCATAATCTCTCTTTTCACTTGCCAGCAAAGCTTTACCGGCCGTAGATAAAGAGGCTTCAATCTTTGCAAGATCTCTTTGGATAGTAAAGCCAGCCAGAGGATCTTGTGCAAACATCACGGCATTGGCACCCAATAAAAGCAGGATAGTCCCACTAATAGATTTTTTCATTTTCATGGTTTTTAGCATTTTAAAAAATTTCTACATGGATATAGCCTAAGCTACCCCATTTGTTCCATATAAAACTAATAAAAAATCAGGATTTAATGAATTTTTAGGATTACAGAGAGGGTATTTGGTTTAAAGGTGAAGCTTATTTGTGGATGCCTAAATTGCACAGCTCTTTTTGACAATTCGCAACATAGCGGCAGGATATTGGGAGATGAATACTTGTTAATGCTGATTCAGAGAGGTGCAGATTATTATGGTATTGATAACCTGTATGTTTTTATCTGTGTTGATTTATCGCTATTTACTTTTGTTGTGGATAAAATAAGTCCGTCTTCATGGGGAACTAAAATGGGAAATCCACTTAATCTTTCGGAACTGGTATCTAAAACATGTTGGAAAAATCCCTTTTTCCCTTTAATATCTATCATTTGAAGCGATATTTTTGCTGAATTACCATGACTACTAATCCAACTTACGGCAACTTGCTTTTCGTTCATCCAATGTACATCAACCCGACCTAAGGGATTATCAGAATCAATAATTACAGGTTTTCCAAAAGTGCGACCTCCATTTTCTGAAAAAATAACTTTTACCTCCCCTTTTTTATTTTTACCTGTGAACCAGGCGATAGCCAATTTATTTTTATTCGCCGAAATGGCAGGTCCATTTACCGGACAGCCAGCAATCATCCATTCATCGTTATAAATAGAGGTAGGTTCAGACCAGCTCCCATTTTCAAAACGAACAATACTGATGTCCCGAATTTCTCTTTCAGAACGATCTCTATAAACGACAACGGGTCCATTTTCCAACATGGCAGCAGCCGTCTGACAACAATCACAAATTCGAGAATCCAACATCCTTTCATCCGAAACCAGACCACTGGTATCTATCAAAGCGGTATGTAAAGTCATCGTTCCATGGTGACCACCATGATCGTCTTTACTGTCATTGACTTCCTCTTCATGTCCTTTAGTCAGCCTGCCGTCTAACCAAAATGCCCTTATTTTTCCTCCCTTTTCGGGTAATAGAGAAACAAATCCATGTTCTGCGGGGATACCATCCTGATGTAATATAACAGACGGGGACCAATTTACAAGATCAGGTCTTTTAATAGAAATTCTAATGTCGTAATCAAAGGTGCCAGTGGCACTTTTTTCTAACCAATGAGCAAGAAAATAAGGCTCATTCTGACCAGGGAAACGCGCAAAGGAGGGAAAATCGGCCCAGTTGACAAACCAGTTAGTTCCTTTGGAAATAGTTTGAGCTGATTGCCATAAACCGTTTTCAAGCACAGCATATTTCAAAACGTCTGTAGAGTCATCCTGAAATTCTATCCAGCTTAACCAGATTTTATCATCCTCATCTTTAAAAAGATTAGGAACAGAACCCTTTTCACAAGGTGAAGGTAATTCTTCAATCACAAACGGTTTCGAGAAAATCTGGGCAAATCCAGTCATCATAAAATGAAGATTTGCCCAGATAAACAACATTAAAAACCTGATATTACTGCATTCTGTCATACAAGCAGCATCCTGGCAGTTTATCATACACATCCTTAGAAGCCTTGAACTCATCGGTATCATGACCTACAGAGGCGATTTTTTTCTTGATATCAGAAACAGAAACCTTACCGGCATTATATTTAACTACCATTTTTTTAGTTTCTGCTGACCAGGCTGCCTCTACGACACCCTCCAGACCAGAGGTAGCTTTTTCAATTCGTTTTTTACACATACCGCAATTTCCTGCAACCGTAAAGCTAGCTTTTTTAGGGGGTGCAGCTGATAGGAATGTATTCGTGCCAAACAATAAGGCAACAAACAAAAAGGCAACAAACATCTTAATTTTCATATTCTTACTTTTTTGGTTAAATTTATATCTAAATAACGGTAAAATCAATTTTATTGTTTGACAAACCTATATATCTTGTTAAATAAGCAACATACTTTATTAAAAAACAATCAAAATGAAGCAACTTCAAATTAAAATGTGGGCCTTTTTGCTCACTTTTTTATGTTTCAATCTATCTTATGGTCAGGAAATTGACCTGAAAAGATTAAAAGGCATTTCCCCAAGGAGTATTGGTCCGGCTGGTATGAGCGGTAGAATTACTGCCATTGAGGTCGATTTATCTAATCCTCAGATTATTTATGCCGGTGCCGCATCGGGAGGATTATGGCGCTCAAATAACGGAGGAACCGCCTGGGAAAGTCTTTTCGATGAAATGGACAATCTGTCTATCGGGTCAATTGCCTTAAATCAAAAAAATCCGCTGGATATTTGGGTTGGAACGGGTGAAGGAAATCCCCGGAATTCTCAAAACATGGGAAAGGGTATTTACAGAAGCCGGGATGGCGGTAAAACTTGGAAATGTTTAGGTTTGGAAAATACCAAAACGATACACAGAATTATCATTCACCGCGACAACCCTGATATTGTTTTTGTTGGGGCTCAAGGTTCCCCATTTGGTCCAAATCCGGAAAGAGGCGTTTTCAGAACAAAAGATGGCGGAAAAACCTGGGAAAAAATTCTTTACGTGAACGACCAAACGGGCGTAGCTGATATGGTTGCCGATCCAAGTAATCCCAACAAAATATTGGTAGCGATGTGGGAATATGGCAGAAAACCTTGGTTTTTTAATTCCGGTGGTCCTGGTTCTGGCCTGCATGTTACTTTTGACGGTGGCGATACCTGGTCTAAAAGGACCGATGCCGATGGTTTACCAAAGGGTCCGCTCGGTAGAATTGGATTGGCGATTGCCCGTTCAAAAACCAATATCATTTATGCGTTAGTGGAAGCTAAAGAAAATGGTCTCTATAAATCGACCGACGGCGGCTTCAAATGGACCTTAGTTGGAAAAGGGGAAGGGGTTAGTGACCGACCATTTTACTATCATGAAATTTATGTGGATCCTAAAAATGAAAATAGGATTTATAATCTATTTTCCCTCGTTACCCGAAGTGAAGACGGTGGAAAAACGTTTCAAACCCTCCTTCCTTATTATGGGGTGCACCCAGACCATCATGCTTTTTGGATTCACCCGGAAGACCCAAATTATTTAATAGATGGTAATGATGGTGGATTGAATATTTCTAGGGATATGGGAAAAACCTGGCGTTTTATTGAAAATATTCCCGTCGGACAATTTTATCATGTCAATTATGATATGTCTATACCCTATAGAATTGGTGGTGGTATGCAAGATAATGGCTCTTGGGTAGGTCCGAGTTCCATCTGGCAACAAGGCAATATTCGCAATACCGATTGGCAGGAAATTTACTTTGGAGATGGCTTTGATGTCAGCTTTCATCCAACCGATGTCAACAAGGCTTATGCTATGTCTCAAGGTGGAAATGTGGGTCAGGTTCACTTAAATACAGGAAGAACACAAGGCATTAAACCCACTCATCCAGATCCGAAAGTCGAGTTGCGATATAATTGGAATGCCGCCTTCGCCCAACATCCATTTGAACCTTGTGGACTATATTTTGGTAGTCAATTTGTGCATAAAAGTTCAGATTGCGGCAAAACCTGGGAAATTATTTCTCCCGATCTAACAACAAATGATCCTGTTAAACAAATGCAGGATTCTACTGGTGGCTTAACCATTGACAATACTGCCGCTGAAAATCATACTACAATTCTAGCCATTGCGCCAAGTCCGGTAGATAAAAATGTTATCTGGGCAGGTACTGACGACGGTAATTTACAACTAACCCGAGACGGCGGAAAAACATGGACGAATCTTAGCAGTTCTCTGCCTGGTGTAAAAGCGGGTTCATGGATTCCATATATTGAAGTTTCAACTAAAAATGCTGGCGAAGTTTTTGTCATTGTAAATGATTACCGGAGAAATGATTATCGCCCAATGGCTTTCCGGAGTAAGGATTTTGGAAAAACATTCACGTCGATTGTTAACGAAAAACAAGTACCTTGTTACACTTTATCAATTGTTCAGGACCCTGTCGTTTCTGATATGCTCTGGCTTGGCACCGATTGCGGTTTGTATTTGAGTATTGACGGTGGAAAAAACTGGAATAAATGGATGAATAATTATCCGTCAGTTCCCACCATGGATATGAAAATACATTCTCGCGATCATGATTTGATACTTGGTACTTTTGGTAGAGCCTTTTATATCCTTGACGATATCAGACCTTTAAGGGAGATCGCTCAAACAGGAGGAAAAGTGCTGGAAAAATCTTTAAGGGTATTCCCTGCACCTGATGCGTATCTGGCCAATTTCAAATCTTATGCCGGTTATCACTTCGCAGCAGACGGCATTTACGAAGGACAAAATAAGGCTCCTGGAGCCATGATCACAATCTGGAATAAAGGTGGAGCTTCGAAAAATACAGCAACACCCGAAAAAGCTAAGATGGTTGTTAAAACTGAAAAGGGGGAAATAATACGAAAAATGTCTATGACACTGGATACCGGAATGGCCAGAATATATTGGGATCTCAGAAAAAATGGGGTCGCCATGCCTTCTCGCCGGGAAGCTAAACCCGATGATGATTTACCCGTTGGCGGAGCAGTTTCTCCCGGTAATTACTGGTTTATTGTTACCCTTATGGGACAAACTGATTCCACGCTGATAAAGGTTTCTGCCGATCCGAGAGAAAATTTTTCTTTAAGCGACTATGCTGCACAAGAAGCCGGAATTAGGGAACTCGATCAACTTACAGCAAAAGCAACTGCCGGTTTTACCCGCATTCAGGATGCCAGGAAGGCCATTACCCGAGTGGAAACCGCCATTCAACTGGTTGTGGACAGCACTAAGAAAGACCTGGTGAAACTAGGAAAATCGCTTACCGATTCTTTAAATAACCTGGAAAAGTTATACATGATGCCTGATGGTCTCAAGGGCATTCAACGAAGCGCTTCCAATATCCAGGGTAGCCTGTTTGCAGCCCGGTCTGCTATCAATGCCTTTGTAGGTGAACCAACACAGGCAGCGAAAAATAATCTGAATAAAGCAACTTTAGAAGTCAATGAAGCACTTGAAAAAATCAATGCCTTTATGACAGGACCTTTTGAAAATTATAAAAAGAAGGTGGAAATACTCTCTTTTTCGTTATTTAATTAAGGTAGGGTTTTTAATATCCGACAAAAAGGGGAGGGTAAAGTTTACCTTCCCCTTTTTGAATCTGGATTTCCAGGATTAATGATAACGTCTCCGGTTTGTGTGGGAAGGTTGTTATTAAATGGTGTTTTTATTTCGAAGCTTCCCGCCGATGCGTACCGCATCGGCGAAAAGAAGGGTACAAGGTAATCCTCTACGAAAGACCATTGTACCCAGAACAAAGACGTCCTCTGTAATCCTGTAAATCCTCAAAATCCTGATTCAAAACCAGGCGACAGCAGGTGAATATTACATTGAAACCTGATGAGATGAATGACCTAACGGCAACTAACGCCATTGTTCCACAAATAGGGAAATGTATCTGTATCATGGGAGAGCGAATGCATTTCGCCCCTACGAACGTGATACATAATCAGCTTGTACCAAGTTGCGTTCGGTTTTGTTGAAAACAAGACCTACTTCATGAACGGTCATGCCCTCCCTGTCCCTGTATTTTTCCCCATAATTCCTTTGAATAATTTGCTGAAGCGCTTGATTATTTCCTTCAGGCAGATTGTTCACCACCTTTATTTCCATTACATAAATATGATTCTTAAAGATAATGGTCATATCGGCTTGACCATGATTGGTGATATCTTCAGGGATTACCTGCGCATTGATTGAAGCGAAAAAGGCATACAAGACCGAAGCGTAGTAGCCTTCAAAATTGGCAAGGTCGTTATTAGTGAAATTTCGCCAGGGGATACCCGCAAATAAACCCTTTATTGTTTTGATTAATGAAGTTATATTACCCGTTGATAACTCCTTTTTCATTTGAAGCCTGGAATCTAGCTTAAGGGATGTTAAACCAGCGTATCCACTAATAAATTGGCTATTGAGGGCTTGTCTTACCTCCCTGTTGGGGATTTTTAAATTAAATATTTGCTCCTGGTCGTCTATGTAGGTATCTTTGATGGTCAGATAGCCACTTTGAAAAAGGAGGGCTATGGGGTCAATATAGTCAACGTCAAAAGCACCCAAAACCTCACGAGTTACTTGAATATTCTCTAAATTGGGTAAAAAATACTGATGTTTCCTGAATAGTTCAATGAGAAAAGTAGGTGTGCCCGTCTCAAACCAGTAATTTTGAAAACTGAATTTTTTGCTTAAAAACAATAAAATATCGTAAGGATTGTAAACGGATTCCGAACCTGTCCAGTTATATCCATTGTACCAGTTTCTTACTTCTTCAGGGTTACTACCTGAGAGATGTTCACTGAAATGTTCCCGAAGATCCATGTCTGTGTAACCGCAAATGGAAGAAAATTCTTCGTCAATAGTGATATCTATCAACTGATTTACCCCACTGAACAGGCTTACTTTTGAGAATTTGGTCACGCCAGTCATGAATATGAATTGCAAATTGGCATCCTGGCTTTTTAAAACAGAATATAGATTTTTTAATCCAGATCTTATCTCCTTTGCCATTTCTGGATTATGTACGTTATCAAGCAAAGGTTTGTCGTATTCGTCAACTAAAACTACTGCCCTTTGTCCATATTTTAATGCTGCTCCAGCAATAAGATCACCAAATTTACCAACCAAATCAGTTGATTCAAAAGTAACCCCAAGTTGTTCCCCATTCTTCCTCAATATATTTATTATACGAACATCCAATTCTTCCCGATTCCTTACTTCCCCCCCTGCAAAATCAAGTTTAATCACAGGATATTTTCTTGTCCAATCCCATTTGTCATGAATATACAGACCCTCAAATAACTTTTGATTTCCTTCAAAAATCTCCTTTAATGTATCCACAAACAAACTCTTACCAAATCGCCGAGGACGGGACAGGAAGAATCTACCAGGCTGTTTTATTAGATTGTAAGCGTATTCTGTCTTATCGACATAAATACCATTCGATTCCAATAAAAGACTTAAAGTACTTATCCCTAAGGGAAGATTTTTCAAGATATTGTATTTTAATTGCCTTAAATATACGATATTAATACCAAAATCTGAAAATCCACCGGTATCATGGGAGGGCGAATGCAATTCGCCCCTACGAAAATGGATTACTTTCAATGTGACCTAAACCTGAAGATTTTGATT
>Ga0255182_1000785_pt1 | contig 18852 bp, 25 predicted proteins | sample Atl_UVDOM_RepA_8_FD_188420 | JGI IMG/M metagenome (GOLD analysis project Ga0255182, IMG submission 188420) | Freshwater microbial communities from Altamaha River, Georgia, United States - Atl_UVDOM_RepA_8d | ecosystem: Environmental > Aquatic > Freshwater > River | place: USA: Georgia...
CGTAAATTCTGCATTGAGTCCTGGGTATTTATAGATATTGTTTGAAATGGCGTCTCTTATTGGCGGTCTGTTTGTGAAATACATCAAATACTTTTTGAGGTTGTGGTTGTGAATATGAAAGTGGCAAGATACATTGTGCTTTTCGGAAAATTCGAGAACGTATAAACAACCACGTATAAAGTCACCGAACCCTGTCACCTTATGCATGTTCGTGAAAGAAGGTTGATACACATTGTGAATTGTTTGAATGCGAGGATTTATAACCAAATCTTCCTCGTTTCGGTTTGGTGATTTCAATGTTTCCAAATGTTTGAAAAAATGGTTGTTGAATTGTCCATATTTCGTATTAAACTTTGCCGGTGGTTTCACATGAAGATTGCTAATATGATTCAATCGTGATAATCTCTCGTTGGTTTGTTTTGTATGTATTGTTTGTGAATGAAAAAAATGAGTTAACATAATATATACACGATATATAATATATTTTTATTTAAAGATTCAATTTTAGATGTATAAATATGGATACTATTGAGTTTATGGAACGCCTTGATCATTTAATTCAAAATGTAACAATATATGAACCATATTGTATAGCTGAACTAGTGTATGTAAAATATAAACACAAATACATGGTAACGTCTGACTATCATGATGAATGGTCCAATAAGTTACATCCTGAAATAAATTCAAGTGTGGTGTTTGAAGAATTAAAAACAGACATACAATCTGTATGCAGAATTGTATTAGAATCACTTGATAATTATGAAGCACAAATGGTGGAAAATGAAAAATGGTTGATGAGTGCAAATCGTTTGAGAAATGATACGAATTGGATGATTCATAACAGGGATTATTCAAGAACTACATTCCTGTTTGAATTAAGAGATTTATTTTTCAAGGATTATTTATACGGAGGAGGGTGGTTTCGTTTTTAGAGGATTCTTTTGCAAAAATGACAATTGGTGTTTGACTTGAAATTCCATTCATTGCAATCAGTGCATTGTTTGTCTCCTATTTTCCATTGATAGACACCTTTATGGTTTTGTTTTGACCCAAACTTGGTTTGTCCACAAATACATATGATTTTATCTGTATTTCCATACACAATAATTGTATGTCTATCTATAATTATACAATTATTTTTTATATGGTATTTTTTCCATAAAATATTTGTTCGTTCAAATTAAGGTTGAATTTTTTCAATATATTCTGAACCAAAATATCCACATTTAGTGTTATCTAATCTAGAATTTCTGGCTAAATCGTATTCAATTTCACCAGTAATTATATTTATTTCACCAAATTTTTTACATATACCATATTGTTTATCACTTGGAATTGGGTCATATGGATAGTTATTTGTATGTTCAATAAAATATAAACATTTTGAACAAATTGGTAATTCTTTATTCCTTATGAAAATTTTTTGACTAGAGAATGTTCTATTAATTAACTTGTACATTATAATCCTATATTAAATATCTTTAATTTATTTTGTCTTGTTTTATTATCATCTAGAACAAAAAGAATAATATGATAAATTTATTAAATTATTCTTTCTCTATCATAGTCTGACATACAATATGTTATCAAATCTTCAATAGTTTCAGCCATGTAGAGTGTAATGTCAGTTGGATTACCTTCTTCCATTCCAAAACCACATGTCGGACAACCACCCATATCAATTTTATAATAACAATAAATACGTAATTCATTCACGATCAATAACATAATACCACATTCCGATTCAGCCTTTGAATAATGACCGTCAACTAATTCACCATAATTTTGTCCGCTTATAATATAATCATAAATTCCATTTGTGGATTCTTTAAACAGTTTTCCTAACTTTAAGGCTTGTAAAGAATTTGAATGAATCGAATATTTAATAATATCTTTCCATATAACGTTTTTAAAAACAGACCAATCTTCTTTAAATTTTTTTACACTGTGTTCTAAAAAATATGTTTTAATTGATGGACTGTCAAAATTTATTTCCTTAACTTTTTGAATTGTTTTTTGAATTGTGATGTTTGTTCGTGACATACTTAATAATAATAATATAATATAATTATATAATTCATCTCAATTTTTTAAAAACAAATCTGCGAATAAATGTTTTCAAACGCCCCTGTTGAGATTTGAGGTAATTGCGTGTATCCTTCTGTCTTGAGTGCATCGCGCATAGACCGAATCAATTCTCTCCACGAACATCCTGGATTTTTTTCTACATTGTCCAAGAAAGTCCAAGTCAATGCACCTTGCATCTTGTTTTCAATCAGAGCCTACGAGCTTGTTTGTTGGTCCGTGCAACCACTAATCATAATAATGTCGCCTTTCATGTCGCCTACATTTGGATTTTCCGTGTAGCCATTGTAATTGTCATTGTCTAGATAAGTGTATTTGAGGTCCATCATTGTTCCGCTGTGACAGCTATCGAACATGGCTATCAAACACACATCCTCTTTCATATGTTCCGTAATAATTTGTCTCAATTCATCGTCGGTAACACCTTGCAAATCAGTACTGATTATCATTTCATCGTTTCCATCGGTTTCGTCGCCAGTTCGGTCCCGCATGTAAGACCCGTGGCCACTGAAATAAAAAAACAACATGTCGCCCGCACGAGCGTTGGCCAGTAAGTATTTGAATTTATTTAAAATAGTAGATTTTGTAGGTTTTACAGTGGTAAGGTCGGTTACCATGTCACAGGAATCGAACCCGCGCGACCGTAACATTTGTTGCATTCGGTCTGCGTCGTCGATGCAACCCGTCAGGCTATAAGGCGTATTGAGATAATTACAGCCAATTAGCAAGGCCTTTTTGCGGGATGCATTGGTCATCATGGTAGGTTGGAATGCCTTGACTTTATCAGTGTCCCTGGTATAATTGACTTTTAAGGCGGCTACATCTGTATTGTATTTGGAAATAACTGCATTGATAAGCGCCTGTTTGTTTCTAGAACGTGTGCGTTGGATAGACCGAATGGTGGAAACGGTATAAGTATTCAAACGCAATACATTCAATTGATACAATCTGGACAGTTCGTCCAGTTTTCTCTGTTTATAAATAGCCAATTCTGTTTCAGACATACTATATACTACCATAATAAAATAATAAAATAGTTATTCTATTATTTTACATTTTACATTTTTTAATTAGTTGTTTGTATTGTTAAGATTTGCATTTAAGCAGTGGCAACCTCCTTCGCAGCCTTGGCAAAGTGAGGAGACATATACTTCTGAAGATTGAAATAAGTAAGCTCATCCGTCTTCTTAAGCTTCAACAACGAAGCAAGCTTGGCATCAGGATTAATCTTGCGACCATTTGACTTGTCCTGAAGATTGTTGGTACGAATATACTTGTTAATATCACGAGTCACCTCGGTGCGAGCCATCTCACAACCCTTCTCCTTACCAAGGAAAGCAGCCAACTCGTCAGAAATCTTGGTTGGCTTCACGAAACCAGAAGGAGCACGGTTTCCAGACTTTCTTCGACGCTTGGAAGAGACCTTCTGGGCAGCCTTCATCTCACGACTCCACTTCTTCTCAAGAGCACGATACTCGGCCTTCAACGCAGAAATGGTAACACTCAACTGCTGCAACTTTCCAAAAAATTCATTGGACTGTTCCGCCAATCCAGTTGCATCCTCAACAGGGGCAGACTCTGCAGGACCAGCAGGTTCAACAGGAGCCACAACGGGCTCGACAACAGGAGCAGGGGCCTCTACCTTGGGAGCCTTGGCCTTGGATTGCTTGGTCTTGGGGGCAACTTCAACGGGAGCGGTGACTTGTTCAGTCTCGGTTTTAGACGATTTCTTTGGCATCTTATTATAGTATAGTCTGTAAAGTAGTTTTTAAGTTGTTTTTAACAATAAATATTATATTATTACGATAATATGGATAATAATTATAATAATATCAAAATATCAAAATATCAAACACATTTATAAAAACGATTGAAATAACCAAGGCAAACTGGATGCAGCATCATTACTCACAAGTGTCAATGCACCTAACACGTAATATGCTCCCAAACTTTTGCTATCAACATTCACGCCAGAATTGACGAGAGATTCCATATAAGACAACAATTCGTTTTTAATGTCCCAAAGGTTCGGTTCGCCAATTAGTCGGTCAATGTCCAAACTCATAAAAGGGTTTCCGAAGGGCGGACATATTTCTCGTTTGATATTTCTCGAGAGTTGTGCCCGGTAATTCCAAATATCGACCAATTCTTCAATAAACCTATATATTTGAAATCGGTTCAAGGAGAGAAACCACTGCGCATTTGAATAATTTCCCAATTCGTTTATATGTTGGAACAAGGTGATTGCACGCAATTCAATGGCTGTTTCATTCGATACCTGTTTCAGTACATCTTCGATATTCAAATTGATTTTGATTCGAAGAATTCTTGACACTCGAATGATTGACCGCATGTTCTTAAGGACGAATTCCGGAATTGTGTTCCGATTGTACGGATTCTTGATGACTCCATTGGATTTTAACAATAAATTATGGAGAGAAGTAATATCAAACCCATACACAAACTCATCCACATCCTTATAACTGATAAATTGGTGAAACGGAATTTCTTCAATTGGCTCCATTGAAATAAAATCGGTCGTGTTTGTACAAAGACCGCGCTTCATCAACGCGGGGCCATGGACCTTGATATATTTGCGAATAAGATAACTTCTAAAAATAGTTTGAATACGGATTGCATACGAAGATTCATGTAAATAGTTGTAAATTCTTTGTTGCAACATCTTTTTAGGACCACTCACTTTTAAGTGGTACATCTTTGCAAATTCTTTCAATTCATTCAATTTATATTTTGTCTCAAACATTCGCTTATAATTGGATACATTTAGTGGCATTATCGTTTTATTATTTTGGTTCATCTTCATCATAGTATGAATATATAATATACAAATATTAATTTCTTTTTATATAAGTACAAAAGAAACTAATATATAAATAATGTAATGCAAATAGAATAAGTTTTTAAATTTTATAACGTTTTTACACAGTCGTTTGTGGTTGGGTAATACATGGATAAAACCCGTTAGGATTGTATAAATAATGGTTGTATTGACCTAATGTGGTGTAACAAGGGTAGCATTTGTTTTTTCCAACACACACCGTGGCCAACCTATTTTTGGCTCTTCGGTTGGCAATAGAAGATGCACCGACTCCACCTTGTCCAGGTTTGTATTTATTGTACAAATATTGATAGGTGTTGCATGTTGTGTTGCCGCCGGCCGCAAATTTGGTGGTCCTTCTTCCGCCTACTCCAACATTCTTCTTATACAAAAATCCAGGAAAGTTGGTTGAACTTCCATACCAAAACTGGCCATTCGAATTGCTTCCATTTCCAAATCGTGACATTATATATTACCTAAATACTTAAATTTCATAAAAACAAAAAAACAAAATACAAAACAAAATAAGAGAGAAATCAAATAAGAGAGTTCAAATATTGACAAATAAATCGTCTTTGATAAAGTAGGCTTCTCCTTCTCTCGTCCATTGAACTACCATAGTAATGATTTCTACTCCGGACTGTACAGCTTCTTTGAAAGCCTCTCGATAATTCGGGTCAATGACCGATGGTTGAAATCTATTTACATCCGTTCGTTGTATTACATAACACATAATACAACGAGTTTTTGACATGCGTTTAATAAGTGCTAATTCATTGATATGTTTCAGCGCCCTGGGGCTCACCGTGTCTGTCGTTTTTTTACGATAACCGTCTGGAAAATAAGCAACTTTTGAATGGATGTCTCGTCCATCAAAACACGCTTTTTTGCGTTCTTTTGCGGTAATATCTTCGTAATCCGCCAATGGCACATTTTTGACCTCCATGATAAAGGGAACCCCCTTTTCATCAATTCCCGCAAAATCAAAGCGCGAATCTACCAGTCCATCCACATAAATGGTTGCTTCTTTTCTATAGGTTTGCACATTCTTCAATGTCGAAAGTAAATTGTGTTTTAGCGCAGATTCGGCTAAATATTCGGCCAATTTAGGATTGATGCCTACAATGATTTCGGTATCTTTCTCTCGAATGATAGAGAGATGAACTCTGTATTCACAACAAAGTTTGTTGTCTGGACGTTTCTTTTTAGGCAAAGGAACGGGAGACATTAAGATAGAAGCGCCAACGTCGGCGAGACCACAACAGCCCAAGGATGCGGTATGTCCTAATATCATAGTACCAGTGGAAGCGATTTCTATGTCAGCTACATAAGGTGTCTTGATATATTTAGAAGGTCGTTTGACAATGGTACCTTCCATCAAATCATTCAAGGTAAAAATCAACGTCATATTGTTACAATGTGAGTAATTTGTTTGTAATAAATAAAAAATAAAAAACTTTTCAATTTTAAATAAAAAAGGTCTTGGTTCAGGGTGTGTGACGGACGGACGCAAACCCCGACATAATGTGGTAGCCTAATTTGGTAGTCTAATTCGTAGTAGTTTCTCTCGAACTATAACCTAGACTATTCGGTTGGCTATCATTTGTGTCGAGGTTTATCGCAAAACAATTGGAGAGAATATTTATACTAATTCAAAATACTCTTCCAACTCCAGACCATAGGACTCACATAAACGCATGAGTCTTAAAGGATGAAAGACATAGGCAGCCAACTCTTCTGCAAAGGGCTTACAGTTTTCTCTCATTTGTTTAGTATTTAAACGAGTGAATAAAGGTATCGCATTTGGATTATTATATAAATAACCATATAAATAAAACGATTCAGGAACTTTACGCAAGTTTTTTGATAAGATATCAATTGCGTTTGGATTTTTGGATAATAAATACCAATCCACTTTATCCAAGTTTTTCTCTAAAATGTGAATTGCATTTGGATTGGCAGATAACACAGACCAATTCACTTTATCCAAATGTTTTTCTAAAATAGGAATCGCGTTTGGGTTGGCAGATAACGAAGTCCACATCACTTTATCCAAGTTTTTCTCTAAAAGGTGAATTGCGTTTGGATTTCTGGATAACAAAGGCCAATTCCAATCCACTTTATCCAAGTTTTTTTCTAAAAGAGGAACAGCATTTGGATTGGCAGATAACGCAGTCCAATCCACTTTATCCAAGTTTTTTTCTAAAAGAGGAACAGCATTTGGATTGGCAGATAACGCAGTCCAATCCACTTTATTCAAATGTTTCTCTAAAAGAGGAACAGCATTTGGATTGGCAGATAACGCATGCCAATCTATTTTATTCAAATTTCTTTTTAATATAGGAATCGCATTTGGATTCAAAGAGAGATTAGACCAACCTACTTTATCTAGTTTATGAATTTTTTTTTCAAGAAGATGTATCGCATTTGGATTCAAAGATAGACTAGACCATATTTTATCGTAAAACCACTCTGGTTTCAAATCATCTAAATTATCTTCTAAAATAGGAATCGCATTTGGATTTAATGCTAATTTATCCCAATAATAACAGCAAACAATGTATGTTGGCCGAAATAATTTATTATTCTTATTCTTAGATGGAAACCTAGACATAGTTATGATTTGTATACCAATAAAAAATATCAATAAAATTCAATTTTTTATTTATACCATTTCAAAATACTCTTCCAACTCCAGACCATAGGACTCACATAAACGCATGAATCTTAAAGTGAGTTCCTCCTCTCATTTTTTCTTTTTATGTCACATCTATTTGTTCTTTGTAAAATTCATTGTATTGATAAATAACAATACATAATGAATAATAAGAAGTGCAAAGACGTAATTATAAATTCCCTTATTACATTTGTTATTATCCATCAAATCCCAAAATACAAAGGAACCAATGATTGTCCAAATTACGCTAAATAGCCAAGATATAGACAATATTATTAAACCGCATCCACTTCTTACTGCATTTTCCCATCCATTTGGTCCTAAATAATAAATCATAATTAATGTTACACACATTCCCAGTATTCCAAGAATTCCATCAACCGCTAAATAGCTGTATAAGTTAATGGATTGTTTGCCAGCTTTTTCATGAACACACGAAGTGTCTGTATAAGCATAATATAAGGAAGTAATTGGAAGTGGGGCGAATAATACTAGGATGAACAAGATAAAGCATATTTTTGCACATCTGACAACATCATTGTCCTGTGTTTGTACTAGTTCTGACTCATGTTTTTTTAAAATACTTTGTATTTCTGCCAAGCTTTCATCTAATTTTCGCTTATTTTGTTGTTGTTGAGTTTGACAATTAGACTGCAAGTCAACAGAGAGCATTGTTTCAGTCATATTGGTTTGCGACATTTTCCTTCTTTTACGTATGTATGTGATACGTTTCAACAAAAAAACAATCATACATTCAATTTTTTTTTAATATTGAGAGAGCTACTGGATTTGGATTTGACGATAACTTATTCCAATTCAAGTTATCCTTGATAGAATAAAAGCTTCGGGTAAATCTTGGACGAGACATTTTAAACGATAATGGTGTTGTAACAACTTTGTTAAATATAAGTAATTGATTAAAACGCAAAAGTAAAAAAACATTTCAAATGCCGATTATTTCTAAAAATTAAAATAAAAAAGTATAAAAATAACCTAAGTATAATTATTATGTTTAACAATAACATTTATTATACAACGAACGGTATTTACGGAGTAAAAATATATACTTACATTAATAGAGATTTTACAGTTATATTTGAACAACAATTTAATACATTAATGAGTAATGAAATTATTACAGAAGTAAAAACATTTTATAAAAATTTAGATGAAAATATAAAAAAAAAATTAAAATTTCAAATATATAGAAATTGTAAATCTATTGAGGACGAAGACACTTGTATGATTTGGTTTGATATATCACTTAATAAATTTATATCATATTTCGGCATTTGAAATGTAAAAAGTATTTAAGTATCAAGTAGAAAAATTTTGTCAGTAAGAAGGATTTTGACTATTCAAAAATGGACATTTATTTTTGTCCATTTTGAAAAGTGAAAATACTTTTCCAACCTCATTTTTCACTGATTTTTTGCCCTTTAAGTTGTTTTGACAGAATATATATAATTGAAAAGTACTTAAAAATTATTATTATTATAGTGATGTTAAATAATAATACAAACTATATTCAATTGAATAAAAACATACATCGTCAACAATTGATAAAAGATTACGTAACACGTAATGGTTATATTGAACTAAAAAGCGATTATTTGGGAATGGATAGTTATTATTATGATAAAACAAATAAAGTTATGTATAAAGTATGCAATCATTGTGGTTGGAATGGAGATATAAACCCTGTATTTGAAATATCAAAGGACGAACATATATTACAATTCAATTCATTGATGTAAATTAATAATTTGAGGGGAGTGGTCCGTCTGTAGCAAACTCGCCTGTCAGGCTATATATCATTTTATGAGCCGGTGTAAATTCGGTGTTTGGTGGTTTGTAGCGGCGGTTAAACAACGCAGTCGTTTCGTCAAACTCGGGTTTCCAAATATTCACCCCAAAATTCGGTTGGTCCGGTTTGTTCGCATGTTTTAACGCAAATTGCATCGTGCCATAACCGCTTGTCAAGGCCGAATATTGAGGTGTCTGTCCAAATGTCATTTTTCCTGCTGCGTTGTCGCCTGCAACATGCATCGTCTTTTGTTCACCCATTTTTTTGTTTAGCTTACATCCTGGACAGTCCGTGTCGCTAAAACATTGCTGGCCGGTAATGGCGCATCGACTGGCGGGACCGCAAAAATTTTGACAACTGTACGGAGTATTGATGGGCATATCGACCGTGCTCGTTTCATTTTCATTTCTATTCAATGCAAACGACTCTTTCCCGCCAAGATATACAAATTCACTCAATGAAAGTTGATGTATCAAACGCGCATTGATAAACAGCAATACACATATAAGGAGAAGCCAATAAACAATGTAGTTCATACAATGTATCAATATAAAAATTTATAACAAATTCGTATGAATTTTTATATCTATTAAATATAAGGTTATGAGCGAATTTTCTATATTACCAGATTTGTTTCCAGAAGACAATCAAGACCCACTCGACAGTAAAAGAAAATCCTTCAACAAAGAATACTACACGCATTTAGGCTTTACGGTTCTACAGTTTCTCATTTATACGATTATTTTTATTTCAATCATTTTTCTCTCCTTTTCATACAGCGGCCTGTTGTTGTTTGTGTGCAAGTTGGCCCAATCCAACATTCTGCCTACCGAGCTCAATTGCGCACCATATACTTCCTCCCAACCGAACATCGCCAAGACCAACATCAACATTTTTCCACAAACCGTCGACGATCAACTGAAATCCATCAAGCTTGACTTCCCGGCAGACGACAAATTCAATTCGTCCAATGTACTTCTCGACCTTTTGAGAAAATACAAAGAGCTGCCCTCCTCTAACTTCTTGGTAAACTACTTTATCGCCATTTTAGAACAAATGATTTGCTTCGACTTCACCGCCATCAACGTTCTCATGAATCTCATGAACTATATATTACCCGAAACATTCATCGTGTTGTTCGGACCTATATTGTTTAGCGCGGCACAAGGCGTCATTGGAAGCATCAGTGCCATCTATTTAATATACCTCTTCTTTCTCAATATGAGCTGGTTCTTCAAAACCAACACTAATACCACAGGCACCGGCCCACCCAAATGGGAAACCATAACCGTTTTTAGTCCCATCTCCTACTTTATCGCTATCATATTGATTGGCATTGTAGTAGTGTTAGGATATTACGGCTACAAATTTTTCGCTATTGTTCCCGGACTCATCTTGGTCTATTGTTTATTCTCCTGTTTTTTCTACAAAGTAAAAATGAACGGGAAAACCTTTACTGCGTTTAAAATCATTACGCATACATTGACCAACTACAAATTCCCGATTGTCTTGCTGTCTTGTATTGCCATGGTTCTGTTGTCGTTCCTCATTTTGGGCATCACCCCCGGAATATTTAGCATTGTGATTCTGTTGTTGATGATATTCAACGTAATTCCGATTCATATTTTTGCAACGTCTCGCTTGCCTGGACTGTCACCCATGAATGAGAATGAAAACAATTATTCACAGGCGATTAAAACATGTAGAACTTAATAAAATGTACATATATAATATATGACATATCGCACTCGCAAGCATAAACATCGATCGCGCCGTAACAAAACAAATCGAAAAAGAGGTGGTGCTTCTCTCGTTCAAATTGGTAAAGCATCTGCCATGCGAAGTTGGGTCCAAAACCCTGAAGATAAAGAAGAATTGAATTTGATTGTACATTCCGCGGACAAGACACAGAATTTCCTTGGTCGAACTGTCAAAAATCCATACGCAGACGTTGAACTACAATCAGATATACGAGCTGAGGAAGTGTTGCGGCGACTCAACGAAGAATATCAAACAAACCTCAATACGTATCTTAGAAAAAAGGCAAAAAAGACGGACAAAACAACCAATCGAACCAATCGAACCAATCGAACCAATCGAACCAATCGAATGAATATAATTAGACCTACCGCGGACATTACACAATTCGCACCCAATGTCATTACGAACATGCAACCCAATGTCATTACGAACATGCAACCCAATATCGTTACGAACCTGTATAAGAAAAAGAGTTTCGCAGATATCATTAAGCAAAAGACCACGAACAAGAAAACCTCACGGTCTGGATCGAAATGAAAATGACGAATAAATAAAAATAAATAAAATGGTTAAATGATTTAAAGAAAAAGTATTTAATTATGTATGGAATATTATCTTTGTATTTTAGATGGTAGACATCATTCTGGTATTGACGATACGCATAATATATCTAAAATTATGTTAAAAATGATTGATGATGGTCATACATTCAATCAATTTCAAATTATGAGTGTTGAATAATATTTAAGTAATAGAGATGTAATTTATCCAAATGCATTTGGATATATTATAACAAAAAATTGATTTAATGATGGTATGTAAAAATGAATGTAAAAATATGGATAAACTTATTCAAAAATTAAAATGTATTCGTTTTGATGACAAAAAGGTCAAAGACACCTTTTTAGACTTTATGCATAATAATGTGAAAGATTGTTGGGACCCATTTAGAGATGTTGTGTGGAAAGATATCATTTATTATTCTATACATTTTCCTAAGAACAAGGATCTAAAATTAGGAAAATGGTTCAAAGAATCGCAAAATGGAATATATGATTTTATTACCTCTGGGTTTTCATTTGGGCGATTAGAATTCTATGAAACCTACTCCTATATATTTAATTCGAATCACGGAATTATGTTGCTCAAAATACATGACGAACAATTGTTTTGTTATTATAAAATAAATATGGGTGGGTGTCATACATGTGATTATGATACTGGCACTTCGATGGGGTTCGATAAAGGATATCCAGTTCATGTATCTTTATATATTTCAACGTCCATGGATGATTTAGTTAAATATTGTATGACAAAATATGAGAGAAAGTTGATACTTAAAAGCATGTTGTAATATTTATTCTTTATTTATCCAAACGCATTTGGATATGTTATGAATGATTTTGTCTTCCTTCTCTAGGTCATTGTTTCCCATTCCACCCATGGCTTCAATAACCATCTTGTCGTATTTGTCGGACACTTTGGAGGAGGAATTTTTGTATTCAGGATATTTGTCTCTGAATTGCGGCAACAATCGTATATTTTTGTCAGCAATTTTTTTAATCGCCAATCGCAACTTGCTTTTGTTCAGGTCTGCCTTTGCCCATTGATTCTCATCTTTGATGTACATTGTTTCTCTCTTTTTGTCCGTGCAATGAACCGGTCTCTGTGTAATGTCCAGCGCCTTGAGTTGTGTTGTTATAATATTAGAAATGCCATCGACATAACTCAATTCCCCAAACTTCTCCAAATCAGACAACTGCAACTTGATTGAATCCACAAAATCCATTATATTCATCGCATCTTTACATGTTTCATTTAGAAAAAACTGCAAATTAAACGTTTTATTATTATTCATACAATTGGTGTTTGTATTGATGATATGTTGGTTGTGGGTTCCGTTTTCCAACACCTTTAGCATAAGACCTTGTTGGTCCATGATAATGTTCTTAAATTCCGTATTCTCTTTGATTAAAAACATAATGAGTTCATCTTTGTCTTTAATATGCTTTGCTATCTCTCGAATGTCCGGATTCATAGAAGACGACGAAGTAGACAAAGAAGTCATCGTGTCATTTGTTTGTATACATTTTTTATTGTGTTTCCATAATCCAGAAGGAGTCTTGAACTGTTTGTTACATTTTTGACACGATAGGGCCGGACCCGAGCATAATTTTGGCATAATTTTATTTCCATTTATTTCCATTTTATTTCCATCCACACTTCTCGCGTGTTTAAGGGATGAATTGTGATTGTCAAAGCTACTTTTTTTGCACGTAATATAGTCACAATCTTTGCAGTAAAATTTCGAGCATAATTTTGGCATAATTTTATTTCCTAAAATTTCCATTTTATTTCCTGGATAAAAAAAATCCAAAAAAAATAAAAAAATTTTACAATCACAAAATTTTTTTCTCAATCATCTTTGTGACGATAATTTTTCAAGATGGTAAGCGGATTTTTTCGTCAGTAAGGACTTTTTTGGCTTTTGAAATTTGGACATTTTTTTTGTCCATTTTCAAAAAGTTAAAACACTTTTCCAACCTGTTTTTTCGCCTTTTTTTGCCCTTTAAGTTGTTTTGGCAATATATATATGAAAACAACTTAAAGAACCGAAATATATTATATGAAAACAACTTAAAGAACCGAAATATATTATATGAAAACAACTTAAAGAACCGAAATATATTATATGAAAACAACTTAAAGAGGGAACTTTTGATTCTATATAAAATGTACTTAAAGTGTAGGACATATACAACTATATCACACCAATTGCCATGCAACCTTATATTATTATGGGAGCGATACTTTATGGATGGTTTACGTTTATAGGAATATCTGTATTATTTGTGTATAACGACAAAGAAAAAACAAAAACCACGATGGATGACATCAAAGAATACGTATGGTCTATCTCGAACAATAACAATATCTTATATGGATTTGTAATGACCTTGTTCTCATTATTCTATCTTTTTTTGGTAGCATATGTAGTTGGTATAATAGCCATGTTATTATGTATTATTATTTGCTGCATTGTACTTATACATTCTTTTGTATTTGTGAAATTACCCCAGGAACCATCTTACGCCAAATCATCTCTAACACATTCTGTAAATGATGTATAATGTATTGAATGTATTACAGAGGAAGGACACAAATTAAAATTGAGTTGTTTTATAAGAAAGAAAATAAAACAACATATACAAATACAAATGAGCCGAACTATTACCACACGTTCTATGAGCGCACAATATGATAAAATTGTTCAACTATGTAATACATTAGGCAAAGGAAACACACCGGAATGCTTTTCAACAAAAGACATGACCATGGAACAGTTTTTAGAAATTGGCGGTCGCATTGTCACAAGAGAAGAATGTAAAAAATTAAAACTAAAATTTTATGTTGTTACCAACACCGGTTTAATACATTATAAATTTATTTTCTTGGAAGAAGTATGGCCAAACAAAGTAGAAAATCGAATGCGATTAACAAAAATAGCTATTGCTCCTGACGGCTGGTGCTGGAAATCACCTTATGCAAAAATGGACGACATACCACAAAATTTATTGCGTGTACATCCTTCTATCCTATAGAGCTTGAATCTTAGCTTGCGACGTCCGGTCAATATCTTCCATAATTGTTTCCAACGATTTCACATTATTCGAATTGTCCGTTTTACCCAAAAAAATAATCAAGTCCAATATAATCTTTATTTTTTCATCGGTCCACTGACTGTTCAACCCTTCAATCAGTGACTGCGTATAAAAACAAGTCAAACTGTCCTTCATAAAAAAAGTATCATTATACGTTTCGTTAATATGGTTCGTTAACAAAGAATAATAATAATTTAATACGATTGTTATTATTGAACATGCCTTATATGTATCCATCAACTTCTTTATCCCATTTTGAGCACATTCAAACAATTTTTTAATTCTTGGCGTCTTTGTTATAAACGTTTTAGAGAGAAAATGCAAACACGCCACATTCATCGGATTATACATAAACTGCAAATCCGTCTTGTTTGACTTATAAATAGTCCTTACGATAGATTGAAACGGACCCGGGTCCTGAAAAAAAATAATATTGTCTTGGATCAAGAGTTTCGTTCCAACTGGCTTATTACTCAAAATAGCCAACTTTACAATCACCGATAAGGGGTCCAATATATAATTCTTTATATTGATGTTATTCGCATCATCCGGAATCGTGATAATGGCATTCATATAATACCTATATACACAATTTTTATATCGAAATCATAAGTTATATCAAACTTCCAAGTTAAATTAATAAATGTCAACATGCGTTAAGAAATGTCTCCTGCAACACATCCTAGTCAACCCTAATTCATCCATCACCTCCCCTTCAGGAGTCTTCTCGTGAAACTCTTTTGTCAAATAAACCACCTTGTCAATATTGTTTTCACCCTTTGCACTTTTCTTTTGACGCACCTTGTCTTGGTAATACCGATATTTGTCTCCTAATACCATACCACACGTAAAGCATTTTACTGGAATAATCATTATGTATACTAATTATAGATATTATTATTTTATATAAATATTTTTTGAATCAATTTTTTTAATAATTATTATATAAAATGAGCAATCCAACCACCAATTATAAAGTAGGCAGTGTCGATTTATCCAACATCTTTCAACCATTGGCTTTAGGAAGCGCCTCTACCGTAACCACCAATTATTCCGTGACTGGATACGGTGACCTAAACAACATCTTTGCTGCATATACAGGCGGGACACAGGCTGCAACCACTGGTTACAATGTCCCTGGCTACGGTGACTTGAATACCATCTTCGCAAAGTATGATGTTCCATTGTCGTATACTGCAGTAGATGGAGGTGTTACTATTACACCTACAACTATTAATTATACATTAAATTCAACAACATTTACAAAATTATATACATTTACAAATACATCTATTAGTGGAACTTTTATAGCAAATGGACCTACTACAATAGGTATATTAATTGTTTCAGGAGGTGGAGGTGGTGGGGGGTATCAATCGCCAGTAACTTCAAATGGTGTTGGTTCAGGTGGAGGCGGTGGTGGTTCTGTTTTTTTAGGAACAACAAATATATATGGAAATGATACAATATCCATCGTCGTTGGAAATGGTGGGGCTGGTGGTGGTGTAAATTCAAAAGGAATAAATGGAAATAACTCTACTATAACAGCAACTGGTATAAGTATTATAGCAAATGGCGGTGGTGGTGGTGGTATATATATATCCGGGTATGAGATGGGTTCATCGGGAGGTTCCGCAGGTGGTAATAGTGTTAGTTCATTTGCTAATTCAGCCTCTAAAGGTTCTATATCTATATCATTAATCAACTCTTTTGTTTCATACGGTAATAGAGGTGGTATTGGAAATGCAAGAACAAATAATAATGCAAGTGGTGGTGGTGGTGGTGGTGGTGCAACATCCATTGGAGGTTCTTCATCGGGTGCAGGTACTCCAGGTACTGGTGGAAATGGTGGAAATGGTGGAGGAGCTTATACATGGTCTGTTACTGGAATTAGTTATGGTGGTGGTGGTGGCGGTGCTGCTGGGTATCAGTCTGAAACAATTGGTACTGGTGGAGGCGGAGGTGCTGGAAATGGAGCAAATTCCAGTACTACAGAAATTAATAATTTAAGTGCAACTTCTGGTCCAGCTATAGGGTATGGAGGAGGTGGAGGCGGAACAAGGTCTAATAAAACATTCAATGGAGGTTCTGGTGCTCAAGGAATATGTTATATTTTTGTTCAATAATTTGTTATATAGTATATTATATAATATAATGGTGGTTGTGGTGGCGGAGGCAATACAACTGTAATACCAGATTTTACTACTTTTATAAGCACATATGGAGGTGCAGGTGGTGGAACATCAACCACCCGAACACCAGCCGCACCAACTGCATATGGTTCTGGTGGCGGAGGAGCTTATAGTACAGTATTTGCTACTTCAACATCTTATAGCGGTGGTTTAGGAAGTCAAGGTATTGTCATTATTCTTGTTCCATAATTTTTTATATACGGAATATATATAGAATGAAACATTCCAGAAAACGAAGTTCGCGTTTATTCAGAGCCTTACCTGTTATTAACAAAGGATTAAGCACTATCGGCTCCACCGCCACCAATGTCACCAAACGGTCTTTGCCCCTCATCGAACAAGGTGTCTCCAAAGTCTATGGCACCATGGCCACCGGTCTTGATTTAGGCGTCAAAGGTGCCAAAAGTCTTCGCAGAATGACCAAACGAACCACCGGTCTACGCAGTTCATCCAAGTCCTTGTCCGGCGGCCGTCGTAGTCGTCGCAGACACAGTCGTCGTCATCGTCGCCATTAATTCTTTTCATCGATGACTTTCATACCTTGCGTCGTTTTTATTTTTAGCTGTTTTAGATTCTTTTTGTGAATTGTCATGTGGCACGTGTCACACAATGTCATTAAATTCGCCAACGTATTTTTGTGAAACACCGATTGTTTCGTAACAATCATTCCTTCATCATTTGCATCCGCCTGATGCTGTAAATGATGCACCTCTGTACCCATGCGTTTTTTACACATTTCACATATACCTACCAATTTTTGAGCATTATATCTAGACTGTTTCAAGGAGAGAATACTTTTGCCAAACACATCATACTTCATCCGTATCTCATTTGCCATCTCTAAAAAGTCTTCCGGCAAATGGAGAGATTTACATACCTCTAAACCATACATATTCGCACCCGAACTGTCCTTCAATTTTCGGTCATATACCAAGCAATCCAATTCTTTGTTGTATGCCACCTCCATATGCTTTAAATGCACTGTATTCATCTCTTTGATTTCTTCATAATCGACTATTTCATGCAAATGTGTCGCGAAAATGAAACTGCTTTTTGACATATACATTTTATGAATCCCTGCCACAAAAATGCTAATTGCACTCATTGTTTCGGTCCCTGAACAAAGCTCGTCGCCTAACACTAAACTGTTCTTGTCCATCAACCTCAAAATGGTGCGCAATTCAGACATTTCCACTTCAAAGGTAGATTGTCCTTTGAAAATATTGTCATTGCCAATGATGCGCGTAAAAATACGAGTGTATGGTTTATACACAAACGACGAACACGGCACATAAAGTCCCGCTTGCGCCATGATGACCGCCACACCCAAGGCCCGAATCAATGTGGTTTTTCCTACTGCATTGGTGCCGTATAACAAGATGCCATCCGTAGAACCGTCGCCAAGAACGAGGTCGTTTGCAACATACAATTCCTGATGGTGAATCTGTTCCACGAGACAATGACGCAACCCTTTTGCGTCGACGAACGATTTGTCCGCATTTGTAATGACTGGCTTGCAATAATTCATTTTTTTGGCAAGAGTCGCCTTGGTGTAAATCACATCAATCAACGTGACGAACTGACAAATACATTCCATCTGTGGTTGATATGCACCTATTTGTTCGACAACACGGCTATAAACCATCGAAATCAAATCCTTCATTGCAATTTTGGTGGAGGAAATGTTTTTACAATATTCGTTGATTTGCGCATCGACAATCAAGTTATTCGAGCTCGACTGTTTTTCAAAGGTGAATTGATTGCGCGACACTTGCAACACAATCGTTTTACCACCAATCTTCAAAGCCACGTCTGTGTTGCAAGTG
>Ga0255182_1000787_pt1 | contig 18844 bp, 22 predicted proteins | sample Atl_UVDOM_RepA_8_FD_188420 | JGI IMG/M metagenome (GOLD analysis project Ga0255182, IMG submission 188420) | Freshwater microbial communities from Altamaha River, Georgia, United States - Atl_UVDOM_RepA_8d | ecosystem: Environmental > Aquatic > Freshwater > River | place: USA: Georgia...
CTGGCGCGCAAGCGCCTGGAGGCATGAGTGCGCCCGCAATCTGGGCAAGGCCAGCCGGTGGGGCAAAAACGGCCTTGATGGACCAGCGAAAAGGCGGGTGAAAACCGCTCAATCCCGTATTACGCAACTAACAGCCTCACGCACGGGGCCGAACTTTGAATTCGCCCAGTTGTTCAGCGTTGCCTTAAACCCTGGGCGGACGCTCAGCGCGCGGCTACCACCCCGACTTTGGCCCGGTCGCGGGCCATGGCTTCGCGCTCGCTGGCGCGGCGGAAAAACACCGTCACGATGCTGGAGCTGATGACAATAAACAGCGAATACAGCACCGGGATCAGCAGCACGTCCTGCTGGCTCGGGCCGGTGATGCTGAGCGTGACGATCAAGATGGCCAGCGGACCGTTCTGGATGCCGGTCTCCAGCGCGATCGTGCGGCTGCGGTTGGGGTCCTGTTTGAGCAGGCGCGCCAGGCCATAGCCCAGCGACATGCCCACCAGACCCAGACCGATGGCGCCGGCGTAGACCGCGGCCGGGGTGTCGAGCAGCAGCTGGTAATTGCGCGGAATCCAGGTCACCACCAAAAACAAAATCACCGCAATGCCCATGACGCCGCCCAACAACTCCAGCGTGGCACCCACATTGGGGTTCGCTTTGCGCAGCACCATGCCGATGATGGTCGGCACCAGCAGCACCACCAGCACCTGGGCCACGTTGGTGGCGGGGATGGTGTAGTCGCCCTCATAACCCGCCAGGCCCGAGTAAAAGGCCAGTGTGGCCGGCACCATGCCCAGCGCCACCAGGGTGGAGACGCTGGTCATCATGATCGAGAGCGCCAGCACCGCCTTGCTGAAGTAGGTGAAGATGTTGGAGGTGGTCCCACCGGGCATGCAGCCCATGAGGATCAGGCCAACCGCTATCGCGGGCGGCAGGCCCAGCGCCTGGGCCATCAAAAAGCCCAGCAGCGGCATGATGCCGTACTGGCACACCAGCCCAACGATCACGCCCTTGGGTTTGCGAAAAGCGATCAGAAAGTCGCGCCAGGTCAGCGAGGCGCCCATGCCCAGCATGATGATCATCATCATGAAGCCGAGCAGCTTGGTTTCAAATTCGGTCACCATGGGGTGTTCTCCGGATAAACGTTTGGGTGTGGCGCGTTTATTGGCGCGGGGCGCCGAGTTCGGCCAAGGCCTCGGCGCGCAGTTCTTTGCGCAGCACCTTGCCAATCGGCGACTTGGGCAGTTCCTCGCGCACGATCACCTGCTTGGGCACCTTGTAGGCGGTCATCAGCTTTTTGCAGTGGGCGATAACTTCGTCGGCGCTCAATTCACCGCTGTGGTCTGGGTTGGGCACCACATACGCGCGCACCGCTTCGCCGGTGGTGGGGTCGGGAATGCCGATCACCGCGACTTCGAGCACCGAGGGCATTTGGGCGATCGCGTCTTCCACCTCGTTGGGGTAGACGTTAAAGCCCGAGACCAGCACCATGTCTTTTTTGCGGTCGACGATGCGCAGAAAACCCTCGCGGTCCATCACCGCCACGTCGCCGGTGGCCAGCCACCCGTCTTGCAGCACTTTGGCGGTTTCGGCCGCTTGGTTCCAGTAGCCCTGCATCACCTGTGGGCCCTTGACCTGTATTTCGCCCGGCTCGCCAGCGGCCACCACCTCGCCCGCGTCGTTGACCAGGCGCACATGGGTGCCCGGCGCCGGAATGCCGATGCTGCCGTTGCGGGGTGTGCCGGTCAGCGGGTTGAAGCTCACCACCGGCGAGGTTTCGGTCAGGCCGTAGCCTTCGGCGATGGGGGTTTGGGTGACCTGGCGCCAGCGTTCGGCCACCGCCTGGTGCAGCGAGGTGCCGCCCGCGATGGAGGCTTTGAGGTGCTTGGGCGGATAGGCCAGGAACCACTCTTCGTTGAGCAGGCCGTTGTAGAGCGTGTTGACGCCGGTCATCCAGGTGATGGGGTAGTTCTCCACCGCGCGCTGCAGGTTCTGCACCGGGCGCGGGCTGGGCACCAGCACATTGCGCGCGCCGATCACCAAGAAGCCCAGCAAATTGGCCGTGAAAGCGAAGATGTGATAGAGCGGCAGGGCGGTCAACACACACTCTTGCCCTTGTCGCATGTGGGTCGCGCCCATGGCCAGCATCTGGTTTACGTTGTGCAGCAGGTTGCTGTGGGTGAGCATGGCGCCTTTGCTCACGCCGGTGGTGCCGCCGGTGTATTGCAGCGCCGCCAAGTCGCTCGGGCCCACGCCTTCCCAGTAGCGGCGCGCAGGGGTTTGCGCCAAGGTGGTGGCGCCGCGTTTCAAGGCGGCGGCCAGGCGTTCGTGCGGCACCGTCACCGGTGGCAGCACCCGGTTCCACACCTTTTGCACCGCCCGCACCACCGCGCGCGGCACGGCCGGGAAAAACGCGGTCACATCGGCCAGCACCACATGCTTCAGGCCGGTCTGTTGCAGGACAGCGGGCAGCTTGTCGGCGAACATGTCGATGATCACCAGCGCCTGGGCTTGCGCGTCCTTGAGCTGGTGCACCATTTCTTTTTCGGTGTAGAGCGGGTTGGTGTTGACCAGCACACAGCCGGCCTTGAACACCCCAAAGGCCACCACCGGATAGGCCAGGCAGTTGGGCAGCTGCACCGCCACCCGGTCGCCGGCTTGCAGGCCCAGCACGCCGCGCAGGTAGCCGGCAAAGGCGTCGGACAGCGCGTCGACTTGGGCGAAGGTGAGGCTGCCGTTCATGCCGTTGGGCACCACGCAGGTGAAAGCCGCCTGCTTGGGCGCCGATTGGGCGTAGCGGCTGCACGCGTCGTGCACCAGCGCGGCCAAACTGGCGTGGGTGGGGGGTGTCAGCTCGGGCGTGATGCCGGCCTTGTCGTAGGCGGCGCGCCAAGGTGCGTCGTGGGGGGTGGCAATGTCGAGGGCGGTCATGGTGCGCGATTGTCGCTGCAGACTGACCTGTAGCTGACGATTCGCCCGACGATAAGCGCTGGGATTAACCCTGATTCTTGTAACAACCGTTGACAGCCCACTGCATGCATTGTTTCAAGCGTGATCGATAGATCAGCGCGTCACAACCGCACCGCAATCCCACGCTCCCTCATACGCTCCTTGGCCTGCTGCACGGTGTATTCACCATAGTGGAAGATGCTGGCGGCCAGCACGGCATCGGCACCACCGATGCTCACGCCATCGGCCAGGTGGTCGAGGTTGCCCACGCCGCCCGAAGCAATGACCGGCACGCTCACCGCATCGGCCACGGCGCGGGTGAGCTGCAGGTCAAAGCCGCTCTTGGTGCCATCGCGGTCCATGCTGGTCAGCAGGATTTCGCCGGCGCCGTACTGGGCCATCTTCGTGGCCCAGGCCACAGCGTCCAGCCCCACGTTTTTACGGCCACCGTGGCTGTACACGTCCCAGCCCGGCCCCATGGGGTGACCGTTGGCGTCCAGGCGCTGCTCGTCTTCGGGCGTGCGGCGCTTGGCGTCAATGGCGACCACGATGCATTGCGAGCCGTATTTGTCGGACGCTTCGCGGATCACATCGGGGTTGACAATGGCGGCCGAGTTGAAGCTGGTCTTGTCGGCACCGGCGTTGAGCAGACGGCGCACATCGGCCGCGGTGCGCACCCCACCGCCGACGGTGAGTGGAATGAAGACCTGTGACGCCACGGCTTCGATGATGTGCAGGATCAGGTCACGGCCATCGCTGGTGGCGGTGATGTCGAGGAAGGTGAGCTCATCGGCGCCCTGCTCGTTGTAGCGCGCCGCGATCTCCACCGGGTCACCGGCATCGCGCAGCTCGACAAAGTTGACGCCCTTGACCACGCGACCACCGGTCACGTCCAGGCAGGGGATGATGCGTTTGGCCAGCATGAATCAATGGTCCTTTTGCGCAGCCGCTGCCTGCTCTGCACTGATCACCGAAGTCGAGGCCTGCGACTGGTGCAAAAACTCCAGGGCACCATTGCGTTGCACAACCAGCGCCGTATGCGTTTGCGCAGCAATCTGGCGGGCACGCTGGGCCGCACGAAACATGGCCGCCATCGTGCCTTTAAGACTGCTGCTGCGGGCCTGGTGCAAGGAATGTGTGTGGCTCATTTTTCGTCCCATTCAAGCAATATGGGCTCCAGCCCCGAATTGTCGTACAGCGCCCATGCATCAACCGCTGTTTTGTAGAGATTCTCGAAATTCCTGTAGCCGGCTTCAAAGCGCCTTCCAATCACATCCGCAGGAATGTCATGCCCACCTTGCAGAACGCGCTGATGCACCCTCGCCCTGGCCTCTTCAACACTGGCCAATTTCAGGAAGATCAGCGTCACGCGATAACCAGCCCGTCTCCAACGTGCAATGGCGTTCAGGTAGCCTCGTCCCGACAAGGTGGTTTCGAGGGCAAAACTTTTTCTTTTCCGAAACGCCTGCTCCAGCTGCTCAAGCATGAGTCGCCCTGCTTGTATGGCTGCCGTTTCCGGTGCAAATGGCGCCAGACCAGCAGCAATCAAATCTGCATTGATGAAAACTGGACAACGCGCCTCTTGCGGCAAAAATTCGCGGGCAAATGTGGTTTTGCCGGCCCCATTTGGCCCTGCAATGATGAAAACCTCCAGCGGCTCAGACATGGACGTTCAAACGCTGGGCGCCCTGCCAGAAGTCGCCGGGCTCGAGGGTGATCGGCTCGTAGACCTGAGCGGCTTCGACACACAGCATGTGCTGCCAACCCTCGGGCGGCATGTCGGTCAGCGTGGCGCATTTGTCGGCGCCAGGGTTCCAGACCACGGTGTGGGCCCAGTCCGGGTCCTGCTCGATGACGAGGGTATGCGGGCCATCCTGCAGTTCATAGCCGGCAGGGGCTGCCGAATACACGCGGTCGAATTCGCCGGCAAAACGCAGCTCGGGTGCTGCTGTGCCATGGCGATCGGTCACGGCGTTCCATTCAGCCTGTCCGCCCAGCCCCAGCAGGCGCGCCTGGGCCACATCGTCCACGGCCAAATAAGTGTGCAGGGCGCCAGTAAAGTGCAGCGCTTTTGTGTCGGTGTTGCGCACGGCCAGTTCGACCTGCAGGGCGCCGGGCGTGAGGGCGATCAGCAGCAGGGCCTCAAAGGACTGGTCCCACCAGCGGCGGGTCTGCTCGCTGTCGGTGAGGGACAAGACGAGGTGTGCCTCGTCTGCCTCCAGACGCGGCGCGTTCACCGTCCAGGACAGGTTGCGCGCAAAACCATGCTTGGGCAGTTCGCCGCGCATGTTGAACTGGGGAAAGCACACCGGGATGCCGCCTCGGATCGCCGCCTGGCCATCCATCACACTGCGCGGGCTCAGGTACAGCCGCTCGCGTCCTGCCGCCACCCAGGACAGCACCTGCGCACCGTGCTGCGCCACCACCACGCGGTCGCCACCGGGCAGCTGCAATTCGGTGGCGGGCAAGCCCGCGAACACCGTCTCGCGGCAGGTGGCGGTGCTGGACATGGTCAGCCGCCCAGTTCGTCGGCGCGGGCCTGCGCCGCCGCAAAGTCGAGGTCGCCCGAGTAAATGGCGCGGCCGCAGATCACGCCTTCGACGCCTTCGTCTTCCACCGCGCACAGCTGCTCGATGTCGACCATGTTCGACAGGCCGCCCGAGGCGATCACGGGAATGGTGAGGGCCTGCGCCAGCTTGACCGTGGCGTCGATGTTGATGCCGCTGAGCATGCCGTCGCGGCCGATGTCGGTGTAGATGATGGACTCGACGCCCCAGTCCTCGAACTTCTTGGCCAGGTCCACCACTTCGTGGCCGGTCAGCTTGCTCCAGCCGTCGGTGGCCACCTTGCCGTCCTTGGCGTCCAGGCCGACGATGATGTGGCCGCCAAACGCCGTGCAGGCGTCCTTGAGAAAGCCCGGGTTCTTGACCGCGGCCGTGCCGATGATCACGTACTGCAGGCCGTTGTCGATGTATTTCTCGATGGTGTCGAGGTCACGGATGCCGCCACCGAGCTGCACCGGAATGTCCTCGCCCACTTCCTTGAGGATGGACTTGATGGCCGCAAAGTTCTGCGGCTTGCCGGCAAAGGCGCCGTTGAGGTCCACCAGGTGCAGGCGGCGTGCGCCCTTGTCCAGCCAGTTGCGGGCCATGGCGGCAGGGTCTTCGCCGAAGGTCGTGGCCTGGTCCATGTCGCCCTGTTTGAGGCGAACGCAGTGGCCGTCCTTGAGGTCGATGGCGGGAATCAGAATCATGGCGGTTCAGGGAGATGGTGGCGTCAGGGTTGCCAGTGGAGGAAGTTGCGGTAGAGGGCCAGGCCCTGCGCCGCGCTTTTTTCGGGGTGGAACTGCGTGGCGAAAATATTATCGCGGGCGATGGCACAGGCAAAGCGCCCGCCGTAATCGGTTTCGGCGGCGCAGTGCGCCGGGTTGGCCACACGTGCATGAAAGCTGTGCACAAAATAAAACCAGCTGCCGTCCTCGATGCCCTGCCACAGGGCATGGCGTGGACTGCTTTGCCAGACCTGGTTCCAGCCCATCTGCGGCACCTTGTAGCGGGTGCCGTCTGGTTGCAACTTGCCGGCCAGGTCAAACTTGACGACCTCACCCGGGATCAGGCCGAGGCAGGCCGTGTCGCCCTCGGCGCTGTGGTCGAGCAGCATCTGCATGCCCACGCACACGCCAAACAAAGGCTTGCTGGCCGCGGCTTCGAGCACTGCCTCCAGCAGACCCGACTCGCGCAGTTCGCGCATGCAGTCGGGCATGGCGCCCTGCCCCGGCAGCACCACGCGGTGGGCGTTGCGCACCACCTGCGGGTCGGCGGTCACGGTCACTTCGGCATGGTCCACGCTGGAGGCGGCATGGATCACCGCCTGCGCCACGCTGCGCAGATTGCCCATGCCGTAGTCGACCACGGCCACGCGGTTGACTGTCACAGGCTGCCTTTGGTCGAGGGAATCACACCGGCCGAGCGCGGATCGAGTTCGAGCGCCGCGCGCAGGGCGCGGGCAAAGGCCTTGAAGATCGTCTCGCACTGGTGGTGCGCGTTGTGGCCCTTGAGGTTGTCGATGTGCAGCGTCACGCCCGCATGGTTCACAAAGCCCTGGAAGAACTCGTAGACCAGCTGGGTGTCGAGGGCACCGATCATGCCGGCGGTGAAATTCACGTCCATGTGCAGGCCCGGGCGGCCACTGAAGTCGATCACCACGCGGCTGAGCGCTTCGTCCAGTGGCACATAGGCATGGCCGTAACGACGGATGCCTTTCTTGTCACCCACCGCCTTGGCAAAAGCCTGACCCAGGGTGATGCCAATGTCTTCGACGGTGTGGTGGCCGTCGATGTGCAGGTCGCCCTCGCACTGGACGTCGAGGTCGATCAGCCCATGGCGCGCGATCTGGTCGATCATGTGGTCCAGAAAACCGATGCCGGTAGACAGCTTGGACTGGCCGGTACCGTCGAGGTTGACGGCCACGCGGATGTTCGTCTCGGCCGTTTTGCGGGTGACGTCGGCGGTGCGGCTGAGGATGGGGCTCATAGCGATTCCTTGAGGGCGGCGAGCATCAGGGTGTTTTCCTGCGGCGTGCCCACCGTCAGGCGCAGGCAGTTGGCCAGCAATGGGTGCATTTTAGAAATGTTCTTGACCAGCACCTTGTGCGCCTTCAGACCCTCGAAAGCCTTGGCGGCATCGGGCACGCGCACCAGGATCATGTTGGCTTCGCTCGGAAAGGGCTGCACGCCGGGCAAGGCGGCCAGTTCACGCAGCATGCGGGCGCGTTCTTCGCGCAGGGTTTTGGCCTGCTGCGCAAACACCTCGGCGTGTTCCAACGCAAACAAGGCGCACTCGTAATTGAGCACGCTGATGTTGTAGGGCGGGCGCACCTTGTCGATCTCGGCCACCAGGGCCTGGGGGCCGATCATGTAGCCCAGACGCACCCCGGCCAGGCCGAACTTGGACAGCGTGCGCATCAGCAGCACGTGGGAATGCTTGGCCAGACGGTCGATGTAGCTCTTGCTGGCAAAGGGTTGGTAGGCCTCGTCCATCACCACCAGGCCACCCTGCGCGCCTTGCGCTTCGATGATCTTCTCGATCACCGCATCGTTCCAGAGGTTTCCGGTGGGGTTGTTGGGGTAAGCCAGGTAGACGATGGAAGGCTGGTGCTCGGCGATGGAAGCGAGCATCGCAGCTTCATCCAGCTCGAAATCGGCGGTGAGCGGCACGCCGTGGAAGGCCAGGCCCTGCAGCTGGGCACTCATGGCGTACATCACAAAACCGGGCAGTGGCGCCAGGATGGAGGCACCTGGCACATCACAAGCCATCGCCAGCAGGGAAATCAGTTCGTCCGAACCATTGCCCAACATGATGTCGTGGCCTTCGGGCATGCCGGCGTAACGCGCCAGTGCGGCGCGCAGGTCGTTCACGCGCCCATCGGGGTAGCGGTTCAGGGCAAGTTTTCCAAGGCGTTCGCCCAGCTGCTGCTGCAATTGAGGCGGCAGGCTGAAGGGGTTTTCCATGGCGTCGAGCTTGACCATACCCACCGAGTCCTGGATCGCGTAGGCGTGCATGGACTGCACGTCCTGACGAATGCGTTGCATCAGTTTCGGGCTCACGGTCATGTCGGCTCCCGCATCGGCGGCACAGGGTTCAGGCGCAGCTCGGCGGCGCGGGCGTGGGCCTGCAGGCCTTCGCCGTAGGCCAGCTCGGCGGCGATGCGGCCCAGCGGCTGGGCACCGGCTTCGCTGACTTCGATCAGGCTGCTGCGTTTCTGGAAGTCGTACACGCCCAGCGGCGACGAGAAACGCGCCGTGCCGCTGGTGGGCAGCACGTGGTTGGGGCCGGCGCAATAGTCGCCCAGCGATTCGCTGGTGTAGGCCCCCAGAAAGATCGCGCCCGCGTGGCGCAGCAGCGGCTCCCAGCGGTGCGGGTCCTTGCTCGACAGCTCCAGGTGTTCGGGCGCGATGCGGTTGCTGATGGCGCAGGCTTCTGCCATGTCGCGCGTGAGGATCAAGGCACCCCGGTCGTTGAGTGAATTGGCGATAATTTCGCGGCGCGGCATCTGGGGCAACAGGCGGTCGATGGCGGCCTGCACTTCGGCGATGTAAGCGGCATCGGGGCACAGCAGAATGCTTTGCGCCAGTTCGTCGTGCTCGGCCTGGGAAAACAGGTCCATCGCCACCCATTCGGCGGGCGTGGTGCCATCGGCCAGCACCAGAATTTCGCTGGGGCCGGCGATCATGTCGATGCCCACGGTGCCGAACACGCGCTTTTTGGCGCTGGCCACATAGGCGTTGCCCGGGCCGGTGATCTTGTCGACCTTGGGGATGGTGGCGGTGCCGTAGGCGAGCGCGGCCACGGCCTGGGCGCCGCCAATCGTGAAGGCACGGCTCACACCGGCGACACAGGCGGCGGCCAGCACCAGCGGGTTGCGCACTCCGTTGGGCGTGGGCACGACCATGATGATGTCCTGCACGCCCGCCACATGCGCGGGAATAGCGTTCATCAACACCGATGAGGGGTAAGCCGCCTTGCCACCGGGCACGTAAATGCCCACGCGGTCCAGCGGCGTGACCTTCTGGCCCAGCAGCGTGCCGTCTTCGTCGCGGTAGCTCCAGCTCTCGCCAGACGCTTTCTTTTGCGCCTCGTGGTACTTGCGCACGCGGGCGGCGGCGGCCTGCAGCGCTTCGCGCTGCGCAGCGGGCAGGCTGTCCAAAGCAGCCTGCAGCTCGGCCTGGGTGATTTCGAGTTCAGCCACGCTCTTGGCATTCAGGCCATCAAAGCGTTGGGTGTACTCGAGCACCGCCGCATCGCCACGCGCCTGCACATCGGCCAGGATGTCGGCCACACGCTGCTCGATGGCGGCGTCGGTGTCGGCTGACCAATGCAGGCGCTGCGCAAAGGCGACTTCAAAACCGGCGTCTTGCGTGTTCAGGCGCAGGGGTTGGGCAGACATGGTCAGTCCTTTTTAACGGCGCCCGCAAAGGCGTCGATGATGGCGCGGATCGGCGCCTGCTTGAGCTTGAGCGCGGCCTGGTTGACCACCAGGCGCGAGCTGATGTCCATGATGCGCTCGACCTCGACCAGGTGGTTGGCCTTGAGCGTGCTGCCGGTGGACACCAGATCGACAATGGCATCGGCCAGACCGGTGAGCGGCGCCAGTTCCATGCTGCCGTAGAGCTTGATCAGGTCGACGTGCACGCCCTTGGTGGCAAAAAAGTCGCGGGCAATCGTCGTGTACTTGGTGGCCACGCGCAGGCGCGAGCCGGTCTTGACCTGGGCCACGTAGTCGTAATCGGCGCGCACGGCCACGCTCATGCGGCATTTGGCAATGCGCAGGTCCAGCGGCTGGTACAGGCCCTGGCCGCCGTGCTCGATCAGGGTGTCGAGACCGGTCACGCCCAGATCGGCGCCGCCGTATTCCACATAAGTGGGCACATCGGTGGCGCGCACCAGCACCACACGCACATTCGCCTGGTTGGTCGGCAGGATCAGCTTGCGGGACTTCTCGGGATCTTCGAGCACCTCGATGCCGGCGGCCTGCAGCAGCGGCAGGGTTTCGTCAAAGATGCGGCCCTTGGAGAGGGCCAGGGTGATGGTGCTCATTTCACTCTTTCGATGTCGGCGCCCAGGGCGCGCAGCTTGACTTCCATGCGGTCGTAGCCACGGTCGAGGTGGTAGATGCGGTCGACGATGGTTTCGCCATCGGCCACCAGTCCTGCGATCACCAGGCTGGCCGAAGCCCGCAAGTCGGTGGCCATGACAGTGGCGCCCGAGAGTTGCGGCACGCCTTCGACCATGGCGGCCTTGCCGTCGATCTGGATGTGCGCGCCCAGGCGCACCAGCTCGTTGACGTGCATGAAGCGGTTTTCAAAAATCGTTTCGGTGACCTTGCTCGCGCCGTCGGCGATGCAGTTGAGCGCCATGAACTGGGCCTGCATGTCGGTGGGAAAGCCCGGGTATTCGGTGGTTCGGAAACTCTGGGCCTTCAGGCGCCCGCGGCTGCGGATGCGGATGAAGCCCTCGCCCGCCTCGATCTGCGCGCCGGCGGCCTGGAGTTTTTCAATCACGGCTTCGAGGTGGTCGGCACGGCCATGGCGCAGCACCACGTCGCCGCCCGTGGCAGCCACGGCGCACAAGAAGGTACCCGCCTCGATGCGGTCGGCCACCACCTGGTGGGTGCAGCCCTGCAGACGCTCCACGCCCTGGATGCGGATCTTGCTGGTGCCGTGGCCTTCGATCTTCGCGCCCATGGCGATCAGCATCTCGGCCAGGTCAGGAATCTCGGGTTCCTGCGCAGCGTTTTCCAGAATCGTCTCGCCCTCGGCCAGCGCCGCGGCCATGAGGAAATTCTCGGTGCCGGTCACCGTCACCATGTCGGTGGTGATGCGCGCGCCTTTGAGGCGCGTGCGGCCTGCGGGCAGACTGGCGACCATGTAGCCGTGCTCGACACTGATCTCGGCGCCCATGGCCTGCAGGCCCTTGATGTGCTGGTCCACCGGGCGCGAGCCGATGGCGCAGCCGCCGGGCAAGGACACCTTGGCCTTGCCGAAACGCGCGAGCAAAGGGCCCAGCGCCAGCACGGAAGCGCGCATGGTCTTGACCAGCTCGTAAGGCGCTTCAGGGTTGTTCAGGGCACCGGCATCGAGTGTCACACGGCCGTCTTCATGGTGCTCGGCGGCCACGCCCATGTTGCGGATCAGCTTGAGCATGGTGGCCACGTCCTGCAGGCGCGGCACATTGGCGAGCGTGACCGGCTCGGATGTGAGCAAGGCAGCGCACAGCTCGGGCAGGGCGGCGTTCTTGGCGCCGGCCACATCAACGGTGCCCAGCAGCTGGTTGCCGCCACGGATGAGGAGTTTGTCCATGCGCGTTCAGCCTTGCTGCGCCGCCCATTCAGCGGGCGTGTAGGTTTTCATTGACAGGGCATGCACCTCGTCGGTGTGCATTTTCTGGCCCAGCGTGGCGTAGACCTTCTGGTGGCGCGCAATCAGGCGCAGACCTTCAAAAGCTTCGGAGACCACCACCGCGCTCCAGTGGCGACCGTCGCCATCGACTTCGAGGTGGGTGCAGGCCAGGCCAGCGGCGATGATGGCGCGGAGTTGTTCAGCGGTCATGGTGTTCAGTTGCGGATCTTGTAGCCGGTGCGCAGCAGGTGCAGGGCGATGCCACTGACCAGCAGCAAGGCCGTGGCCACCACGCCCAGGCTCATCCAGGGCGAGACATCGCTCTGGCCGAAGAAGCCGTAGCGAAAGCCGTCGATCATGTAGAAGAAGGGGTTGAAGTGCGACACGACCTGCCAGAAGGCCGGCAGCGAATGGATGGAATAGAAGACGCCCGAGAGAAAAGTCATGGGCATGATGATGAAGTTCTGGAAAGCCGCCATCTGGTCGAACTTCTCGGCCCACAGGCCGGCGATCACGCCCAAGGCGCCCAGCATCGCCGCGCCCATGAAGGCAAACATCAGGATCCACAGCGGGTAGACAAACTCGATGTGCACCATCCAGCCGGTGATGATGAACACGCCCGCACCGACTGCCAGCCCACGCACGATGGACGAGCCCACATAGGCCACGAACCAACTCCAGTGCGACAGGGGGGTGAGCAGCACGAACACGAGGTTGCCCATGATCTTGCTCTGCACCAGGCTGGACGAGCTGTTGGCAAAAGCGTTCTGCAGCACGGCCATCATCATCAGACCCGGCAGCAAAAACGAGGTGTAGGGCACCTGGTCGTAGACCTTCACATGGTCTTCGAGCACATGGCCGAAGATCAGCATGTAGAGCACCGAGGTCAGCACCGGCGCGGCCACCGTCTGGAACGCAACTTTCCAGAAGCGCAGCACCTCTTTGTAAAAAAGCATCTGCCAGCCGCTCATTTGAAAGCTCCAGCTTGATGGCGATTCATCACTTCCAGGAACACGTCTTCCAGATCGGCCTGGCGGATCTCGACGTCTTCGGCCACGAGTCCGGCCGAGCGGATCGTCGCCAGGTGGTTTTCGATTTCCACCGCGTTGTGCACCGGCAGCTGCACGATGCGCCCCGTCACCCGCGCAAGGGCGCGCAAGGTCGGCGGCAACTCGCCATCGAGCTTGAGGCGCAGCACCTGGGCCGTGGCCGAGCGCAGCAGGTCGGAGGTGCGCTCGAGCGCCACCACCCGCCCCTGCTTGAGCATGGCGATGCGGCCGCACAGGGCTTCGGCCTCTTCGAGGTAATGGGTGGTCAGCAGGACGGTGTGGCCCTGCTTGTTGAGCTTGGCAATGAACTGCCAGAGCGTCTGGCGCAGTTCCACATCCACACCTGCCGTGGGTTCGTCGAGCACGATCACGCGCGGCTTGTGCACCAGGGCCTGCGCCACCAGCACTCGGCGCTTCATGCCGCCTGAGAGTTGCCGCATGTTGGCGCCGGCCTTGTCGGCCAGGCCCAGGCTCTCCAGCAGCTCGTCAATCCAGGCGTCGTTGTGCTTGACCCCGAAATAGCCGGACTGGAAGCGCAGCGCTTCGCGCACATTGAAAAACGGGTCGAACACCAGCTCCTGCGGCACCACGCCCAGCAGACGCCGTGCAGCGGCGTAATCGGTCTGCACATCGTGACCATGCACCAGCACATGGCCCTCGGTGGCACGCACCAAGCCTGCCAGGATGCTGATCAGGGTGGTTTTGCCCGCGCCATTGGGTCCCAGCAGGCCGAAAAATTCGCCTTCCTCGACGTCGAGGCTGACGTGATCCAGCGCCTGGAAGGGCTGGGCCCCGGCGGATCTGGGAGGGTAAGTCTTGGAGACGGACTGGAAAGACAGCGCGGTCATGAGAGCCTTGTATTTTAGTCGCCCTGCCCTGGCCAAGTGCTGGCCAGGTGCTCCAGGTCCTCGGCATGAAGGCCTGTCACGGCCAGTCGGTCACTGTGGTGCCTGCCGGCCAGCCGAGCCCTCAAGGCCCGCAAAACCGGGGCATGGAGGCTGCCGTCCGGGGGGACCGGTCAGCCCTGCGAAACCGGCTGCGCCCCCAGCAAAGCTTGCACCCCGTAAAGACCCGCCAGGGCTTGCAGCCGCGTGCTCAGCCCCACCACCTGCAAGGCCATGCCGCGCTCGAGCGCCAGGCGACGGCAGGCCAGCAGCACGGCCAGGGCGGCCGAGTCGAATTGCTGCAGGGCCGAGGCATCGACAGCGCTGCCACTGCCCGCGCCCAGGTGCGCCCTGAAAGCCGCCACGCAGGCATTGGCCTGCGCATGGGTGAGCACGGCGGGCAGTGCAAACGCCTGCATGCCTCAGGCCTTGCGGGCGCCGCTGTTGGCCTGGTTGCGGGCGGCCAGGCTGTTGATGAGGGCGTCAATACCGCCGGCATTGATTTCCTTGGTGAACTGGGTGCGGTAGTTTTCGATCAGCCACACGCCCAGCACATTGAGGTCAAAAATCGCCCAGCCTGCGCCCTGGCCCGGGGTTTTTTCCAGGCGATAGTCCAGCTGGATCGGATCGCCTCGGCCGCGCACCTCGGTGTTGACCACCAGGTTGCGCTCGTCCTGACCGGGGCGCAGGGGCTTGACGAAAACCGTCTGGTCGGTGATCTGGCCGAGAGCGCCCGCATAGGTGCGCACCAGCAGCAGCTTGAACTCATCCTGCAGGCGTTTTTGCTGCTCGGGGGTGGCCCGGCGCCAGGACGGTCCGACGGCCAGACCGGTCATGCGGCGGAAATTGACATGCTGCATGAGCTGGCCATCGACCAGTTGCATGATGCGGGCGGTGTCCCCGCTGCGCAGGGCCTTGTCGGCCTTGATGGTGTCCAGGGTTTCGCTGGTGATGCGGCGGATGAAGGCGTCCGGGGCTTCCTCGGCCGCACGAACGATCGGCGCCACCACACCCAGACCAGCCCCCAGCAGCAGGCCGATGGCCTGGCGACGTCGGGGGTTCAAGCGGGTCGTGAAAATAGTGCTGTTCATGGTTTCATCTTGCCACGCGCGTGGGCGCGGGCTGTTGGATTGTGTAACAACCCGGACGGACTCAGGGTTGGTCCGGATCCGAGAAGTCGAAAGTACTCGGCGGGTTGCCGTCATGGACATCGTTCAGGCGCTTTTGCAGATAGGCGTCCCGCACAAAGGTGTACGGATCGAGTGCCGCAGCGCGGACCGCATCCACCGTCTTGAGCAGCGACGCACGGGTGTCCACCACCCGCAGCACCCCCAGGCTCGTGCGGGTCTGGGCATCGCCAAATTGCTGCACGGCGTCGCCCTTCATGTCCAGCGGCGTGGCCAGGGCATCGCGCACACTGGAAGGCCCGAGCAGCGGCAACACCAGGTATGGACCGGCAGGCACGCCCCAGCGGCCCAGGGTCTGGCCGAAGTCTTCCTTGTGGTGCGGAATGCGCATCTCGCTGGCCACATCAAAGACCCCCCCGATGCCCAGAAAGGTGTTGACGTGGATGCGCATGAAGGTCTCGGCCGCCATCTGGGGCTTGAGCTGCAGGGTGGCATTGGCCAGCGTCCAGACATCGCGCAGATTGGACAGCACATTGCCCACCCCGGTACGCACCAGCGAGGGCACCGCCTCGACGTAGGCCACCGCCAGGGGCCTTGCCACCAGGGCATCCACGGTGTCGTTGAAGGCATGGACATGGCGGTTGAGCGGCTCCAGCGGATCGCGCGGATCGTCGCCCTTGACCGCCATCTGCACACTCGCACAACCCTGCAGCAAGGCCATCACCAGCAAGCCCAGCGCCAGCGCGCTGCGACGCCAGAATGCTCCGTTCATGGCTTGTTTCCTGCTGCAGGTTCGGCCGCCTTGCTGAAGAGGAACTGGCTGATCAGGTCTTCCAGCACCACGGCCGACTGGGTCGAAGCGATGCGGTCCCCCGGGGCCAGATTGGCCTCGTCGGCACCGGCCGAAATGCCCACATACTGCTCACCGAGCAGGCCGCTGGTGAGAATCTTGAGCGAACTGTCCCGGGGGAAGACGTGCTGTTGCTGCAGCGACAGCGTCACCTGCGCCTGGAAGGATTCGCCATCGAAGACGATGGACTCGACCCGGCCGACCACCACGCCGGCACTCTTGACCGCCGCGCCCGGCTTGAGGCCGCCGATGTTGTCAAAACGGGCCGTCACCTGGTAATCCCGCGCAAAGCTCAGCTGCAGCAGATTGGCCGACTTGAGGGCCAGAAACAGCACCGCCAGCGCCCCCAGCAGCACAAACAGCCCCACCCATACATCATGCCTGTTGCGTCGCATGCCCCACCTCTTTCATCAAATGCTGAACATCATGGCGGTGAGGATGAAATCCAGCCCCAGCACCGACAGCGAGGAAATCACCACGCAGCGCGTGGTGGCCGAAGCCACCCCCTCGGGCGTCGGCCGCGCAACATAGCCCTGCAGCAGGGCAATGAAGGTCACGGCCACGGCAAACACCACACTCTTGACGATGCCGTTACCGACATCCTTGAACACATCCACCCCGCCCTGCATCTGGCTCCAGAACGCCCCGCTGTCGACGCCGATCATCAGCACCCCGACGACATAGCCCCCCACGATGCCGATGGCACTGAAGACGGCCGCCAGCACCGGCAAGGCGATCACGCCGCCGACAAAGCGCGGTGCCAGGATGCGGCGCACCGGATCGACCGCCATCATCTCCAGCGCGGTGAGCTGCTCGCCCGCACGCATCAGGCCGATCTCGGCAGTCAGCGAGGCCCCGGCCCGGCCGGCAAACAGCAGCGCGGCCACCACCGGCCCGAGTTCGCGCACCAGACTCAGCGCCACCAGCAGGCCCAGCGCTTCGGCCGAGCCGTAACGCTGCAGCGTGTAGTAGCCCTGCAAGCCCAGCACAAAGCCGACAAACAAGCCCGAGACGGTGATGATGGCCAGCGAATGGTTGCCCAGGAAATGCACCTGGTCGCGCACCAGGCCGGGCCGCGCCAGGGCGGCCGGCACCTGTGCAAACAGGCGCATCAGCAGCCGCGCCGCAAAACCCCAGTCGGCCAGCTGGCTTCGGGTGGCCGCGCCCAGGCGGGCCAGCAGGTCCAGTCCCATCAACGCGCCCTCCGGGCGTAGTCATCGGCGGCCTCGACCGCCGGGTAATGAAAAGGCACCGGCCCCTCGGGCAAGGCATGCACGAACTGGTGGATCAGCGGGTCGCGGCTGGCGCGCAGCTCGGCGGGCGAGCCTTGGGCGGCAATGCCGCCATTGGCCAGCACCACCACATGGTCGGCAATCAGGAAGGTTTCGTCGACATCATGCGAGACCACCACGCTGGTAATGCCCAGGCTGTCGTTCAGTCGCCGGATCAGCTGGGCCGCCGTGCCCAGCGAAATCGGGTCGAGGCCGGCAAAGGGCTCGTCGTACATGACCAGGTCCGGGTCCAGCGCAATCGCCCGCGCCAGCGCGACGCGCCGCGCCATGCCGCCCGAAATTTCCGAGGGTCGCAAGTCCCGCGCCCCGCGCAGGCCGACGGCGTCGAGCTTCATGAGCACGATGTCGCGCACCAGGTCATCGTGCAGGTTCGTGTGCTCACGCAAGGGAAAGGCCACATTGTCAAACACGCTCATGTCGGTGAACAGGGCGCCAAACTGGAACAGCATGCCCATGCGCCGGCGCGCGGCATAGAGTTCAGGCTGTCGCATCGCCCCGATGTCTTCGCCGTCAAACAGCACCTGGCCCTCGCGCGCACGGATCTGGCCACCGATCAGGCGCAACACCGTGGTCTTGCCCCCGCCCGACACCCCCATGAGGGCCGTGACCTTGCCACGTGGAATGCCAAACGCCAGGTCGCGCAGGATGACCCGCTCACCATAGGCAAAGGTGAGATGTTTGAGTTCGACCAGAAAAGGGCTGGGAAAAGTGCTCATGAAAAACAAGAGCCGGCATGCACCGGCTCTTGCGATCTTAATCAGCACCGGTCAAGCAAATGTAAACCGGCGTCTGACAGGGATTTTACCTATCTTGAAACGGCTTCAACGCGGCAAGTCGCTCGCCCCCATCAGGAACTCGTCGACCGCGCGCGCCGCCTGACGGCCTTCCTTGATCGCCCAGACCACCAGGGACTGGCCGCGGCGCATGTCGCCGGCGGCAAAGACCTTGGGCACGTTAGTGGCATAGCCGCCCATGAAGTCGGTCGTGGCCTTGGCATTGCCGCGGGCGTCCTTGTCGATGCCAAAGGCATCCAGCACCGTGGCCACCGGGTTGGTGAAACCCATGGCCAGCAGCACGAGGTCGGCCTGGTAGTCCTTCTCGGTGCCCGGGATCTCGACCAGCTTGCCGTCCTTCATTTCGACGTTGACGGTCTGGAGGCCGGTGACCTTGCCGTTCTTGCCAACGAAGGCTTTGGTGGAAATCGCGAACTCGCGCTTGAGCAGGCCCTTGGCCTCGCTCTCGTCGTGGCTGGAACTGGTGCGCAGCTTGAGCGGCCAGTAGGGCCAGACCAGGGGCTTGTTCTCCTGCTCGGGCGGTTGCGGCATGACCTCGAACTGGGTCACGCTGGCCGCGCCGTGGCGGGTGCTGGTGCCTACGCAGTCGGAGCCGGTGTCGCCACCGCCAATCACGATGACGTGCTTGCCATCGGCACGCAGCTGGCCCTTGAGCTTGTCGCCCGCATTGACCTTGTTCTGCTGCGGCAGGAACTCCATGGCGAAATGGATGCCGTCGAGCTCGCGGCCGGGCACGGGCAGATCGCGCGACTGCTCGGCGCCGCCGGTCAGCAGCACGGCGTCGAAGTCTTTCTTGAGCTGCTCGGCGCTGATGCTTTCCTTGGCCCAATTGGTGACCTTGGAATCTTTCGGCCAATCGCCCACCACCACGCCGGTGCGCACGGTCACGCCTTCGGCTTCGAGCTGTTTCACACGGCGGTCGATCAGGGCTTTGTCGAGCTTGAAGTCGGGGATGCCGTAGCGCAGCAGGCCGCCCACGCGGTCGTTCTTTTCGAACAGGGTCACATCGTGG
>Ga0255182_1000788_pt1 | contig 18775 bp, 12 predicted proteins | sample Atl_UVDOM_RepA_8_FD_188420 | JGI IMG/M metagenome (GOLD analysis project Ga0255182, IMG submission 188420) | Freshwater microbial communities from Altamaha River, Georgia, United States - Atl_UVDOM_RepA_8d | ecosystem: Environmental > Aquatic > Freshwater > River | place: USA: Georgia...
GGCACCGCCTGCATCGTCTGCTAGGATGCGGACGGTCGCAGCGGTTCGACTCCGGCTCGATCGGGGCCGTCTTCGTCCGCCAAGCCGCCTGAGAGCGATCCCTCGGGACTTCCTCGGGGCCATGGGCGGCCCGTCATGCTGGGGCTTCCACGGATATGGCCACGACACAACACGGAGACGTCGCCGACCTCGACACAGCCGTGATCGCCGCGCTCGAACAGGTGCGCACGTTCATCGACCCGCAACTCGAGGCGACTCTCACGCTCTCGCCGGAGGCAGCCGACCGGTTGCTCGCCTCGATGCGGTACGCGGCCCTGGCCCCGGGCAAGCGGCTCAGGCCGGCGCTCGTGCTCTGGGCGGCGGCAGCCTGCTGCGGCGACGGGCGGGAGCGGGCCTGGCAGGCCGCCGCTCCGGCCGCGGTCGCAGTGGAGATGATCCACGCCTATTCGCTCGTGCACGACGACCTGCCGGCGATGGACGACGACGACCTCCGCCGGGGCCGCCCCACCTGCCACAAACAGTTCGACGACGCCACCGCCATCCTCTGCGGTGACGCGTTGCAGGCCCTCGCCTTCGAGACGCTGGCCGCCGGTCTGCCGTCCGATCGCGCCGCGCGGGGCTGCCTCGTGCTGGCGCGGGCGGCCGGGGCCGAGGCCCTGGTCGGCGGCCAGGCCGACGACCTCGCCGCCGAGCGGGGCTGGGCCGCCGATCTGAGCGCGGCGCCTGCGAAGGAGCGGGCGGCGTGGCTCGAGCGGGTCCACCGTCGCAAGACCGGCGCCCTCTTCCTGGCCGCCCTCGAACTCGGCGGCTTGGCGGTCGCCGCGACGCCGGCACAGCTGGCCCTGCTGGGGGCATATGGCCGCAGCTTCGGCCTCGCCTTCCAGATCGCCGACGACATTCTCGACGCCGAGGGGAGCGAGACGGCGGTGGGCAAGCGGGTGGGCAAGGATGTCGACCGCGGCAAGCTGACGTTCCCCTCGGTCATCGGCCTGGAGCCGAGCCGGGCACGCGCCGCGAACCTGGCACAGGAAGCGGTCGCCGCGGTCGCGGGCCTGGGGGCGGGGGCGTCGGACCTGGCCCGACTCGCCACATGGATCGTGCACCGCGACCACTGACGCCGCCGTCGCCCGGGGCGGACGGCGGCTGGCAAAACGCCCCCAGCGGGTATAACTGCCAGGGTAGGATCCCGAGCGGGAACCACCCCGGAAAGCCCCAGCCCCCGAGGACGGGAACAGGATGTTCCCCCGAGCCATGGCCGCGATCCTTCCGTCGATCATGTCGCCCCGCGATCTCGCGGGCCTCTCGCTCGAAGAACTGCAGCAACTGGCCACGGAGATGCGGAAGGCGCTCTGCGAGGTGGCCGCCAGCCGGACGGCCCACTTCGCGTCCAACCTCGGCGTCGTGGAGCTCTGCCTGGCGCTCCACCGGGTCTTCGATTTCAGCCGTGACCGCCTGATCTGGGACACGGGCCACCAGATCTACCCGCACAAGCTGATCACCGGCCGGTTCGCCCGCTTCGGCACCATCCGCACCAAGGGCGGGCTGATGGGCTACCCAAACCCCGACGAGAGCCCCTACGACCTGTTCATGACCGGCCATGCCGGCTCGAGCGTGTCGACGGCCCTGGGGCTGGCCAGCGGCGACGATCTCTGCGGTCGCGGGGACCGCCGCGCGGTGGCGGTGATCGGTGACGGCGCCCTGCCCTCGGGCATCGTCTTCGAGGCGCTCAACAACGCCGGATTCCTCAAGAAGCGGCTGATCGTGATCCTCAACGACAATCGCATGTCGATCTGCCCGCGGGTCGGCGCGCTCGCCGAGTACCTCGACGTCATCCGCACGAATCCCTGGTACCGCGGCCTCCGCGACCAGGCGACCGGCCTCATCAAGGGCGTGCCCATGGTGGGCGAGTCGATGGAGCGGATGTTCGTCAACGTCAAGGACTCGCTGAAGGCGACGCTCCACGGTGGCATGCTCTTCGAGTCGATGGGCGTCCGCTATTTCGGCCCTGTGGAGGGGCATTCGCTCCCCAACCTCATCCGCTACCTCGAGCTGATCAAGGACGAGGAGGGGCCGATCCTGTTGCATGTGCTCACGGAAAAGGGGCACGGCTTCAAGCCCGCCGAGGACGATCCCGTCTTCTTCCACACGCCGGCACCCTTCGAGTGCGACGACGACGACTGCATCGTCGCCATCAAGAAGTCCTCCGCCCGTGCCTACACCGACACGGCCAGCGATACGATCGCCGACTGCATGCGGCGTGACGAGCGGGTCACCGTGCTCACGGCGGCCATGTGTCAGGGAAACAAGCTCGAGAAGGTGCGGGAGGAGTTTCCGGCCCGCTTCTTCGACGTGGGCATCTGCGAGTCGCATGCCGTCGCCTTCGCCGCTGGGCAGGCGAAGGTGGGCTGCCGGCCGATCGTCGACATCTACAGCACCTTCCTCCAGCGGTCGTTCGACCAGATCTTCCAGGAAGTCTGCCTGCAGAACCTGCCGGTGGTGTTCATGCTCGACCGCGCCGGCCTGACCGGCCCCGACGGCCCCACGCACCACGGCGCCTTCGACCTGGGCTATCTCCGGCTCTTCCCCAATCTCGCCGTGCTGGCGCCGGGTGACGAGCACGATTTGCCCGCGATGCTCGACTGGGCACTCGGCTGGAACGGCCCGGTGGCGATCCGCTATCCCAAGGCGGTGGTCGAGCGTCATCCCGGCCCGCGCACGGAGATCGAGTGGGGCAGGGCCGAGCCCCTCGCCGAGGGCCACGACGGGCTCATTCTCGCCTGCGGCACCATGCTCGGTGCGGCCCTCGAGGCCGCCGCCAGGCTGCGTGAGGAGGGGCTCGAGGTGGGCGTGGTCAATGCCCGGTTCGTGAAGCCGCTCGACCCGCGGATCACGGAATGGATCGACGCGGCGCCGTGGGTGGTGACCGTCGAGGAAAACGCCCTGCAGACCGGCTTCGGGAGCGCCGTGCTCGAGGCCGTCAACGACGCGGGCCTGCAGCCGCCGCTGCTGCGGCGGCTCGGGCTGCCCGACCGCTTCGTGGAGCACGGCGAGCGGACCGAACTGCTGGCCGATCTGGGCCTCGACGCGGCCGGGATCGCCGCGACATGCCGGCGGCTCGCCGGCCGCGCTCCCGTCGACGCGGCCGTCGCGCACCCCTGAGGCTCCACGGGACCGCGGGCCTTGGCCCGAGGCCGTCGGTCCTGGTCACGTTCCCCTCCCCGCACGGCGCCCGCCCATGCCCCCCCTGTCCCGCCTCCGTCCCGAGCATCCGGCGCCCCGCGGGCTGCGGGTGGTGATCGTCGGCCCGGACGAGTTGCCCGCCGTCGAGGCCGAAGCGGGACGGCTCCGAGATCGGCTCGCGCGGTCCGGGCATCAGGCCACGCTGCGGCTCGCGCCGCGGAGCGAGTGGGGCGTCGGCCGGTTCCATCCCGACGGCGGCCCCGCCGATCTCGCCATCGTGCTCGGTGGCGACGGTTCGATCCTCCGGACGGCACGGTGGATGGGCTACGAGCAGGTGCCGGTGGTGGGGTTCAACCTGGGCACGCTCGGCTTCCTCGCCGATTTCTCCATCACCGAGGTGGAGACGGTGCTCGAGGATGTCGCCAGCGGTGCCTTCCGGCTCGTCGATCACCTCATGTTCGAGACGGAAGTGATCCGCGACGGCGTGCCGATCCTGCGCGAGCTGGGACTCAACGAGACGTCGCTCCTGGCGGGCCCGCCCTTCTCGATGATCGAGTTGTGCCTCTTCGTGGATGGAGACATCGCGACGACCTATCGCTGCGATGGGCTGATCGTCAGCACCCCCGTGGGCTCGACGGCCTACAACCTCTCGGCGGGCGGGCCGATCGTCCGCAAGGATCTCGACGCCTTTGTCTTCACGCCGCTGAGCCCGCACACGCTCACGAACCGGACGGTCGTAGACGCGGCGGGCCGCGTCTACGAACTGCTCGTGCCCGCCCCCAACGAGGGCTCGGCCTGCGTGGTCGACGGTAGGGTGGTGACCGGCCTGATGACCGCCGACAGGGTGCGGGTGCGGCGGGCGACGCCGCGGTTCACGCTCGTCGAAACCCGCAACCACGGCTATTACCGCACCCTGCGTGACAAGCTCCACTGGGGGGGCGGCATCGACAAGACCGCCGGCCGGGCGGCCCGTGGGGGAGGTGGGTCATGACGCCCAACTGGCCGCGGAGAACGCCATCCATCGGGTTTTTTCCCGCTGGTGAGCCGCGAAAAAGCCGAGGGTTTCCGAAGCTCGCCACCGCCGTCTCCAGCAGCGGACGACTGTATCCACAGGCTGCTCGGGCAGCGGCGCTCGTGGGACTCGTCCTCGTGGCCCGGCTGGCGGCAGGTGGCCCCGCATCCGCCGCCGACGCGGGCGGGAGCGTGACGCTCGCCTACCGCTTCGCGCCGCACGAGCGGATCGACATGGACGTGGCGCACCGCGCTCTCACCGAGACCACGATCGGGGCGACATCGCAGTCGACCGAGACGGCCACCGACTCCCGCAAGACGTGGACCGTCGTGGGGGTGGACGATGCCGGCCGGGCCACGATCGAGCATTCGGTCGACGACGTGACGATGACCTCGCGCACGAGCGACCGGGGCGAAATCCGCTGGAGCAGCCGCGGGACCGAGCCGCCGCCGCCCGGCTACGAGCAAGTCCAGGCCAGCCTCGGCGTGCCGTTGTCGCGGCTGGTCGTCGACCGCAGCGGCCGCGTGCTCGACCGTCGTGAACTGCGGCCGAGCCCCCCGTCTGCCACCGGCGACCTCGTGATCGTGCCGCTGCCCGAACATCCGGTGGAGGTCGGGGCGGAGTGGACGGTGCCGCAGGAGGTGGTGGTGGAGGTGCCGGGCGGCCTCCGGAAGGCGGTCCGCACCCGGCTGCGGTACCGGCTCGACGCGATCCGCGATGGCGTCGCGACCATCCTCGTCGACACGACGGTGCTCACGCCGGTCGACGAACCGCGGCTCGAGTCCCGGCTGCTCGAGAGGATCTGGAACGGCGCGATCGAGTTCGACATCGAGCGGGGCCGCGTGCTGCGGCGCACGACGGGCATCGACCGCCGGGTCGTGGGCTTCGAGGGGCCCGAGTCGAGCGTCCGCTACAAGGCGCAGCTCGACGAGCGGCTCGTGCCCTAGCTGGCCGTGGAGCGTTGCCGGGCGACCTCAGTGACAGCGCGAGGCCCGGAGGGCCGGGTCAGCACCAGCCGGCGGCGGCCGGCCAAGGGAAGGTCGGCACGATGCCGAGCCATTGCGTGAAGCAATCCCCCCGCAGCTCGCCCAGGCTGCGTCGCATGGTTGCGACGCACAGCACCAGCCGGCGGAGGCCGGCCAAGGGAAGGTCGGCACGATGCCGAGCCATTGCGTGAAGCAATCCCCCCGCAGCTCGCCCAGGCTGCGTCGCATGGTTGCGACGCACAGCACCAGCCGGCGGAGGCCGGCCAAGGGAAGGTCGGCACGATGCCGAGCCATTGCGTGAAGCAATCCCCCCGCAGCTCGCCCAGGCTGCGTTGCATGGATGCGACGCGCAGCACCAGCCGGCGGAGACCGGCCAAGGGAAGGTCGGCACGATGCCGAGCCATTGCGTGAAGCAATCCCCCCGCAGCTCGCCCAGGCTGCGTCGCATGGATGCGACGCGCAGCACCAGCCGGCGGAGGCCGGCCAAGGGAAGGTCGGCACGATGCCGAGCCTTCCCGTGAAAAAGTCAGCCGGCCCGGAGCACGTCCTCAACGCGGCGGATCGCCTCTTCGACGTCCCAGGTGGCGTCGGCCAGCACGATCCGGGAGCGTTTGGTGACCCAGCCATCGACAGTCTTCTGGGCCGAGATCACCGTCGAATGGCTACGCCGGCCGAAATAGCTGCCGATTTCGGCCAGGGCCGAGGACGTATGCCGCCGCGCCAGGTACATCGCGAGCATCCGCGGATGATTCACCGTCCGCGCCCGCCGGGCCGACTGCAGGCTCCCGGCCTCGAGCCCGAACGCCGAACAGACGGCCCGTTCGATGTCGGCCAGCCGCACGCTGCGTCCACTCGAGCGGACGAGGTCGGCCAGGGCCTCCTCGGCCATGCCGAGCGAGACGGGAAGGCCGAGCATGTGGCTCGTCGCCTCCAGGCGATTGATCGCGCCGATGAGCTCGCGGGCATGCCGTGTCATGTGCGTCGCGACATAGTGGATCACGTCTTCCGGCAGGCCGAAGCCACGCTGGGTCGCGACCGCGGCCACGATGCCACGGCGCACATCGTAATCCGGCGGCTCGATCCGTGCTGTCATGCCGCCCCGCAGCCGCGTCACGAGATCCGCACCGAGGCCGTCGAGAGACGAGAGATCGCGATCACTGGCGAAGACCAACTGCCGCCCCTGCCTGTGCAGGCTGTCGACGGTCTGCTGCAGCTCCATGAGCGTCGCCCGCTTGCCGACGAAGAACTGCAGGTCGTCGATCGCCAGCAGGTCGGCCTGCCGGCAGGCACGTCGGAATCCCGGCAGTCCGGAGCCGTGGAGTGACTGCAGGAAGCTTGTCGTGAACTGCTCCGCCGACAACAGCAGCGTGGTCGCGCCCGCATGCCGCTCGCGAAACCGACGGCAGACGCCCTCCAGCAGGTGCGACTTACCCACGCCCGTCGGTCCGTGCAGGACCAGTGGCGACATCTCGCCAGGCCGCACCGCCCCCAACTCCACGGCAGCGAAGGCCATACGGTTGCTGGGGCCGACAACGAAAGCCTCGAGCGCCGCCTGCGGACGACGGGCGACGGCGGCCCCGGACTCACGCTCTGCCGGCGGACCGACGACGGCCCCCCGCACCGCTCGGGCTTCTCCGGAGCGGCTCGGCTGCACGGCGAGTGCCCGGGCGGCCTGCCGGGCCGGCGCTGGGCCGACCTGCGCCACCGCAGCCGCAGGCTGGGCTCCGACCGCCCCGGCCCGCCAGACGACCGTCGCCTGGCCGCATACCTTCCGGGCGACGGCCTCGACGTCGGCCCCGAATGCCCGACGTAGCCAGTCCGCGGAAAAGGCCGTGGCCACGTCGAGGCAGACGACCGCGGCCCCGGCGACGCCCGGCTCGACGCTGATCGTCACGCTGCCGCCGAACCAAACTTCGTACCTGTCGGTTCCCAACCGCTCCCCGAGGGCGGCGACGATCCGTCCCACCGCACCGGTTCCCCCGACGCCAGTGCCTCCGTCCCGGCCGGTGCTGCCGCTGTCGATCTCCACCGACGCGAGGGCTTTGGTCATGGCTGCTCCGTGCACCAGGCCGCGGCCGGGAGGCCTCAGCCGCTCATTCGTCCTTGAACCCGCGTCCACTGACACGTCACCGATGCATGAACGCGCGGCGAGTATAGGAGTGACTGCAGTGCTGTCAAAGCCATGACAGCACCGCCGCGGCGAGAGCGTAGCGCCGACCGCGTTCCCGCTCGACCGTCGGCTCATCGGGGTCGTCGCGCGACGACGCCGCGGCCGGGAAGACGGTGCACAACTTGTGGGAAACAGCGGCAAAAGCGCCGGTGTTCGAGGCTGAGACACAGCGCGCGGATTTTTCTTATACTGTCGGTTGTTCGGCCGGGTTGTCGGCCGTCCGGATGTGCGCGGAGCGGATCCGAACGGTCGTGCCGACGGCGGCCGGCGATCGCTCGTCGCGCGGGTCCGCACGAGTGGCGCCCGGCTGCGGGCGTTCGGGACGCCCTTCCAGCCCTCACAGGATGCCAGCATGCCCACGGATCGAACGATAGCCCGCGCCGTCCGTGGACTGGACCGTCGCCGGATCGGCAGTCCGGCGGATCCCGCGGTTTCGTGCACGGTCCGTGCGCCGCATCACGGCAGGCGCTGGCTGCTCGTCGCGATCATGGCCTGCTGGCGGTTCGGGGTGGCCGCCGAGGCGGCCCCCGGCGAGCCGGCGGCCCCATCGCCTCCCCCCTCTCCTGTGGCGGCCGCAGGCGGCGGCTTTCAGACCCAAGACATCTCGATCGGCGAGCCCATCTCGCTGCCATTCGCAACTCCCCTCCCCGCGGCGCCGCAGCCGTCGTCGGCGCCAGCCTTTCCCCGCGTCGTAGCGGCGGCCGCGGAGACCGGGCGGGTGCCCGCCGCTGAGGCGGCGGGCACGGGCTGGCTCGGACTCGCGGTCGACGATGCGATCGTGACAGGGCGTCTCGTCGTCGTGGAAGTGGCGCCGGATGGCCCGGCCGCCCGCGCCGGTGTGCGGCCGCAGGATGTCCTGCTCGCGATCAACGGCAGCCCGCTGAAAGACAGCGATGAACTGGCTGCCGCCCTGGCGGCCATCGCGCCCGGGCAACGTGTCCGCATGGCCTTGGGACGCGAGAGCCGCGTGGACGAGATCGAGGCGGTGGCGACCGCGCGGCCGCCCCGAAGCGTCGTTCGGGATGACGACGGGGTCACCCGCGCGGCCGCGACGACCGCGGACCCGGCCCCGGAGCGATCGGCGGGGGTTCCCGCAGCGTCGCGTTTCGCCACCCCACCCGATGCGTCCACCACAGCCGCCGTGCCCCAGCCTCCGGCCGCGGCTCCGCCTGCGGCGGCACCTCCGCCGCAGGCGGAGCCTCCCACGGTCGCCGTCCCGCCCCTGATGACGCGAGGTGAAGCGGCGCTCCCGCCGATGATGGCGGCCCCCAGCCAGTTTCAGGCCGCAGCACCTGCGCTGCCGCCGGCGGCGGTCGCATCTCCCCTGCCGCCGGCGGTCTCCGCGGCGCCGGCCTTCGCCGCGGCGCCGCCGATCGGGCCGTCCGCAGCCGCTGCCGTCGCCACGCCGGCTCCCGTGGCGGTTTCCGGAGCGCCCACCGCTCCGCCTGCGGCATCCGCCGCGTCGACGCCGCCGGCCATGCTCCCGTCGACGCCGGGCAGAACGGCTCTCGGCGTACGCACCGTCCCGGTCGATGCTGCGACGCGGGCCCGGTTTCAACTCCACGAGCAGCAGGGCGCGATGGTGATCGGTGTGGTGCACGACCTGCCGGCGGCGCGGGCCGGCGTGCCGCCGGGCAGCGTCATCGTCGCGATCAACCGCCAGCCGGTGCGATCGCCCCAGGATCTGACGCACCTGGTCACGCAAGGGCCCGTGGGTCGGCCGGTGCCGCTGGAATACGTGCTTCCGGGGGGGGAGTCCCGGAAGGCCGACGTCGTCCTCCAGTCGCTCGATCGGCCCCTCGAGCAGGCCCTGGTGGGGAGCGAGGCCCGGCCCGGCGGCACCGGCGCCGAGGCACCGATGCTCGCGCCCGCGCCAAGCAGCGCCCGCCGCGTGCAGACGACCGTCGCGAACCGAGCTTCGGACCCCGAGCCCCTGGCACGATTCGAGGAGTTGCTGCGGCGGATCAACGACCGGCTCGACAGGCTCGAGCAGCGGTTCGAGCGGCTCCCTGGCGGTCGCTAGAGCGCATCTGCGATGCGTGTAGCGACGGCACGGCAAACCAGGAGAGGTGGGCGAAGGGGTCGGCGAAAGCTCGAGGAGCTTTGGGCTTTCCTTGCCCACGCGACGAGACTTTTGCCGCCCCGAAGCCGGTGCCACACCAAAGTCGGAAACGCTCTAGCAGACTGTGGAACGAGCCGAGGTGCTTCGAGACTCGTTCCGCTGCCTCCAGCAGTGGACGACTTTATCCGCGGTCTCGGAAGCCTCATCGAGTCACGCGGCCGGTCGGTCGGAGCGGACGTCGCAGGCCGTCAGGCCGAAGCGGGCGAGTTCCTCCGCAAGGGACACTCCGGCCGGGCCGGCCACGGCCGCCGACCGCCTCGCATGCCGCGATGGCTCTTTGCGGACCCGTCGCTCGTCCGGCCGTCGGCCTCGCGACGTTGCCCAGGCTTCCGCGTCGTCGGTGAGGTGCACGAGCAGCCGTTCGATCCCGTCACGATACCGTTCGAGGTCGTCGCGACCGATATCCGCGGGCACATGGATGGCACGGCTCACGACCCCTCGCGCCCGCGACCAGGGCCGCGGGATCGCGAATCGGTCCCATGTGCCGACCCGCCAGGGTCGGTCGTACCCCAGGCCCATCGCCACGAGCGGGATCTGCATCGTGCTCGCCAGGAAGACACAGCCCGGCGCCAACTTTCGCCGGGGCCCACGCGGCCCGTCGGGCGTGATCGTGAGGTTCTCCGTCCGGGCCCTCGCGGCCAGTTCGCGCAACGCCACCGACCCGCCCTTGAAGGTGCTGCCGCGGACGGTACCGAAGCCCATCATGCCCGCGACCCGGGCGAGGATGTCGGCATCGGAGTGCCGCGAGAGCAGCATGGCGATGTTCGAGTGGCCGCGCAGATAGAGCGGAAAGAGGATGTTCTCGTGCCAGAAGATGTAGATCTTCGTGCCCCGGCAATCGGGATGGACGGGATCGACGGAGGGATCCCCGAAATCGACGCGGTAGTCCAGCGTGCCCATCCACTGCCGGATGCACGCGGTCGTGACGAGGGACATCCCGCCGATGGCCCATGATGATTCGAGCTTCACGAAATCAGGTTCTCCTGCGGCTCACGATCCCCACCATGTCCCCTCGAAGACCTCCTCCGCCGGCCCGGTCATGAACACCGGGCCGCTGCCTCCCCACTCGAGCGTGAGCGGCCCGCCGGGCAACTCGGCGACGATCCGCCGCCCGGTGCGGCCCGTGAGCACGCCCGACACGCAGACCGCCGAGGCGCCGGTGCCGCATGCCATCGTGATGCCGCTGCCGCGCTCCCAGGTCCGCATCCGCACCCGGTCGTCCGCGAGCACCTGGACGAAGTGGACGTTGACCCGCCGCGGAAAGATGGCGTGCGTCTCGATCCGGGGGCCGATCGACTCGAGCGGCACGCCCGCCACGTCGCGGCAGTAGAAGGTCACGTGCGGATTACCCATCGACACGCACGTCATGCGGGGATCGAGCCCGACGGCATCCCACCAGGGCTCCGGGGATCCGAGCGCGGGGCAGGCCGCATCGACCACGCGGCCGGCCATCGGCTCGAACACCACCGGAATCCGCTCGGCTTCGAGCAAGGGCCCGCCCATGTCGACCCTCACCTGCGATCCCCGGGGCCCGGTGCGGACGACCTCGAGCGCGAGCACGCCGCGACCGGTCTCGATCGTCACCGTGCCGGCCGGCGCCCGGCCCCGGGACACCACCAGATGCGCCACGCAGCGGACCCCGTTGCCGCACATCTCCGACTCGCTGCCGTCCGCGTTGAACATCCGCATCCGGGCCGCCGCCACGTCCGAGGGCATGACGAGCACGAGACCGTCGCCGCCGACGCCGAAGTGCCGGTCGGCGATCCGTGGCGCGAGCGCCGCCGGATCCTGCGGCGTCGGCTCGGAGAAGCAGTCGATGTAGACGTAGTCATTGCCCGCGCCCTGCATCTTCACGAAGTGGATCGGTTCTGCGGTCATCATCTCCTCGTTTCGGGTCCGGAAAGCGTCCCTGGCGGCCGACCACAGTATGACGCGAAGCGGTCCGGCCGGCGCCCTCCGCCGTTCATCGGGCGTTCTCCCGGAGCAGCCCGGCGGACCGCGTTCCGTCCGGCCCGCGCCGCTGCGACTGCAGCTTCTGGATCGCCGCCGCCACCGTGGGGAAGGCTTCGCTCGTCATCTCGGGATGCGGCAGCGCGCCGTCCACATGGATCAGCATGAACTGCCCGCTCGCCCCCCCGAGCACCCGCTTCATCGCCGGCAGTTGCGTCGCCGAGTCGCCCATGATCGAGCGGAAGGTCAGATGGACGTTCGAGTCGAAGTCGATCTCGCCGTTGCCAACGAGGCTGATCGCGTCGCCGGACAGCTCGATGTTGTCGAGGTAGGCATGGGGCCCTTCGATGCGAAAGTCGACGATACTCGACCCGAAGGCGTTGAGGTCGGGTGCCTTGACCCGCAGCATCTTGAGCATCGCCACCACCAGCGGCAGTTCGTAGATCGCCGCGTCACGGAGCCTCACCTGCCCACGGCCCGCCAGCGAATGGGTGCCGGCGCGGGAGCCGCTCAGTTCGAGCGACCCGAAGACGCGGCCGCGGTAGGGATGGGCGGCGGCCATGGTGTCGGCGGCCAGCCGCTCGAGATCGGCTTCACCGAGGCTCGCGGCCACCGCGAATCCGCCCGGATCGCCGGCGACGGCACTGCCGTCGATGAGCAGCGTCCCGCCCGCGACGCGGGCCGAGACGCGCCGCGGCGCGCCGGGCCCAGTGCCGCGGACGGCCGTCGCGCCGAACCGCACGCCCCCGGCGTCCATCGCGACCGGCCCCTGCACGTTCGTCAGCTGAATGCCCCGCCACATGGCGCTGTCGATCGCCAGGTCGCCGAACGTCTGCCAGGCTCCCCCGTCCGCCTGTCCCTGCAGCCGGATTCCGCCATGGACATGCTCGAGCGCCGTGCCGACGTCGAGCGATCCCTGCTCGACGTCGAGTTGCATGTCCCAGGCCGCCGTCGGCGTGCCGGCGCCGGCCTGGCCCGAATGAATGTCGAGGGTGCCGGCGAGCGACAGGAGCCCGCGGAGATTGACGCCCGAGATCGCCTGCTGCAGGCCGGTGGGCAACGCCGCGAGCACGTCGTGGTCGGCGCGGAATCGGTCGGCCGACAGCTGGCCGAACGAGACGTGCCAGCCGCCGCCGGGCAGGAAGCGGCAGACGCCGCCGGCCGAGACGGTGGTGCGGTCGTGCGTGCCGCGGACATCGTCGAATCGCAGCCGGCCGTCCTTCCAGTGCAGCTGGCCGCGCAGCCGCTCCAGCCGGTAGGGAAACCAGGCCGGCTCGATCGACACGGTGTCGCCCTGCGGCGTCGCCCACAGCTCCACCTCCGTGCGCCGCTGCTTGACCTGGTGGCGGACCGTCGCGGAGAACTCGGCGTTGCCGCGCGGGTCGACGTCGTCCCAGATCTGCCGCATGCCGGCGGGCAGGCTGTCGCGCAGCTCGCGCTCCAGCACCACACCGGTGCCGGCCAGATTGAGCGTGAGCTCGCCGTCGTCCTCGCCACGGGGCACGAGCGCCCCGGAGCAGCGCACGACGCCGGTGTCGTTCGAGCCGGTGACGTCGCGAATGGTCCAGTGGCCGCGATCCATGCGGATGCTTCCCGAGACGTTCGAGAGCGGATAGGGAAAGCCGGCGTAGGCCATGGTGCACTGCGCGAGGCGGATGCCCAGCGAGTTGGCATGCCCGCCGCGCAGCTGTGGCGCCCGCTCGTGCCGGAAGACGAAATCGAACGTGCCGGACGCGCGGAGCAGCCGCAGGATGTCGGCGCTGCGGGCCGGCATCGCGGCAAGCAGCGCATCGTCGATCCGCATGCCGTCGCCGCGGACCTCGAGCGCGCCGACCGTGCCGGCCGGTGGCCTCCCATCCGGGCCGGCCGGCTCGGTGCGAAACGCCCCCTGCACGTGCACCGGGTGCCCGCCCGCCTGGCCGGTCAGGTGGATCGACACCGACTTGCCCTGCATGACGACCGTGCCCACCGTGCGGTCGAGGCGGTAGGGAAACCGGTAGTGGGTGAGCGACACGTTGCGGCAGCGGACCGAGATGTTCGGCTCGACAGTCCCCGCGCGGCGGGCCAGCTGCGCCCGCACGTCAACCTCACCGGCGGGCAACAGTTTGCTCCATTGCGAGGCGACCGCCGCGGGCAGGAGCCCCTCCCAGTGCCGCCCCACGACGAGCCGCTCGGCCTCGAGCAAGAGATCGAAGTCGGCGTCGTCGCGCCATCCCGCCCAGCGGCCATTGCCGCGCAGGAGCGTGGAGCCGGCATGCGCCTCGAGCCGCTCGAAGGAGAGACCGCTGCGGTCCCCCTGGAAGGCGACCGCCACGTCGCTCATCGCGAAGGGAAGCGCCGGGTGCTCGAACCGCCCCGACTCCAGTCGGCCCTGCACCGCGAAGCGACAGGCATCGATCGCGCGGAGCGAGCCGGAGGCCTGCCAGTCGAGGTGCAGCCGCCCCCGCAGGCCCGCGATGCCGCGGCCCAGCGGTTCGTCCCCTTGGCCGACGCCCCCGGGCACCAGGCCCACGAGCCTGGGCGTCACCTCGACCCCCTGCAGGCTGCCGTCGAGTTCGAACGCCCCGCTGGCCACCGAGACGCGGCCGGTCAGCTGCGCACGCTCGAACAGGTCGCCGCCGGCGGCGCCCCGGATCACGGCCCAGCCGGCCGCCGGGTCGGCCGCCTCGGGCTCCACCTCGACGGACAGTTGCCGCACGACGGCCCGCGTCTGCCGCGGCACGTCGTCGATGTGCAGCGTCGCATCCTCGATCGTGACCGGCACGGGCACCGCGGCGGGCCCGGGGGCACGCTGCCGCGTGAGCGCGGCGACCGTCCAGTCGCCGTCGGGCTTGCGGACCGCATGCACCATCGGGCGGCGCAGCCGCACCGCCTCGATCCGCGGCGCACCCGCCACCAGGTCGGCGAGGCTCGTGCTGCACGCCAGCCGGGCCTCGTCGATCCAGATCATCTGCCGACACTCCTTCGGCAGCGTCGGGTCCGCGATCGAGACGCCGCGGACCACGATCCCCTCTCCCTCGACGAGGCTGGCCCCCTGCACCTGCACGGCCAGCGTGGGGAACTCCCGGGCCAGTCTGGCCTCCACTCGGGAGCGGACCTCCTCCCCGACACGGTTCGTGCCGATCGCGCCGGCGGCCACCACGGCGGCCACCGTCACGGGCAGGATCCAACGGACCAGCATCCAGAGCGTGTCGGCGAGTGATTTCAAGGCAAGGCGCCAGGGGCCGCGACCGCGCGCACCGGCGGCGCGGCGAACGGGGCGGGACAGTACGAACACGCCCCGCCGACGGTCAAGACGCCGTGTCCCGCGGTGCGGGCCGGAAAGACCGCCATTCCCCCAGCCTGCGAAGCCCTGCTATAGTGCCGACCTTGTCGTCCGGGCATCTCGCCCTGGATCGCCTCATCGGAATCGCCGCGGCCGCTTTCCGCGGGCTCCGGTGTCTGGGCATTTGAACCGCGTCACCGGGGCCATCGCATGAACGCCAACCGCGACCAGCGTGATTCTTCCACGTCCTCTGGCATGCAGACCGCCGCGGCCATCAACCCTCGGCGACTGCTCTGGGCCGGATTCATGGCGATTCTTGCAGCGGGCGTGGGCTTCGCCATCCGCGGCGGCATTCTCGACAACTGGCGGGAGCAGTTCGGCTTCACCGCCTCCCAAGTGGGGCAGATCACGGGCGCGGGCCTCACTGGCTTCTGCTTCGGGATCATCATCGGCGGCGTGATCGTCGACAAGATCGGGTACGGCAAACTGGTCGCCCTCGCGCTCGTCGGCCACATCCTCTCGGCGCTCGTCACTTTCAGCGCATCGACGCCGGACAACGCCTACCAGATGCTGTTCTGGGGCTCGTTCATCTTCGCGTTCGCCAACGGGACCCTCGAAGCGGTCGCCAACCCGCTCGTCGCCACCGTGTTTCCGCAGAACCGCACCCACTACCTGAACATCCTGCATGCCAGTTGGCCCGCCGGCATGGTCCTCGGGACCGTGGCCGGCTGGTTCCTCGATGATCGCATGGGCATCGACTGGAAGTGGCAACTGGCGCTGTACCTGATCCCGACGGCGATCTACGCGCTGATGTTCCTCGGCCAGAAGTTCCCGAAATCCGAGGCTGCCGCGAAGGGGGCCAGCTTCGTCGACATGTTCCGCGACGTGGGCATCCTCGGCGCCGCCGTCGCCTGCTACCTGCTCTCCCTGTTCTTCGGCGACATCCTCAAGAACTTCGTCCCCGACAACGCCGCGGCGATCGGCTACGCGCTGGGCGGCCTGCTCCTCCTGGGCGTCGCCGCCATGACGCGGTTCTCGATCGGCTCACTGATGCTGTTCATTCTCTTCGTCACGCACGCGCTGGTCGGTGCCGTCGAATTGGGCACGGACAGTTGGATCCAGAACATCACGGGCAACCTGTTCTCGTCCGAGCAGGGCAAGGCGTTGTTCATCTGGACGTCGGCGATCATGTTCGGCCTGCGGTTCTGCGCCCATTTCATCGAGACCAAGCTCGGCCTCTCTCCGATCGGCCTGCTGCTGGTCTCTTCGGTGCTCGCCTTCGTCGGCCTCCGCTTCGCCAGCGGCATGAACACCTTTCCAGCGGCGCTGGCGGCGCTCGGCATCTACGCGGTTGGAAAGACGTTTTTCTGGCCGACCATGCTCGCGGTCGTGGGCGACCGGTTTCCACAGACGGGCGCCGTCGCCATGTCGATCATGGGTGGGATCGGCATGCTCTCGGCCGGCCTGATCGGCGGCCCCGGCCTCGGCTACTGCAAGGATCGGTTCGCGGGTGAGTCACTCCGGGCCGTCGACACCGCGGTCTACGAGCAATACAAGTCTGAGACGCCGAGTCGCTTCCTGAACATCCCGAGCACCGAGGTATTCGGCCTCGACGGGCCGAAGGTGGCGGAGGCCCGTGCCGCCGTGGCGCGTGGTCCGGGCGGGCAGCAAGCGACGGCCGAGCAGGCCAAGGCCGTCGAGGCCGACCAGCAGGGCGATCGACTGACCCTCAAGGCAGACTCTTACATCCCCGCGACGATGGCCGCGATCTACGTCGGCTTCCTACTCTACTTCGCGAGCATCGGCGGCTACAGGCGGGTCGAGATGTCGCCCTGACGGCGACGGCTCGCGACCGCCCTTCCGGTCGGTTGCATTCACTCCGGACCGACGCGCAGCAGCTGCCGCGCCGCGGCGCGGGCGGACACCCGGCCCGGCAGTAGGAGAGCGTCCGGCGTCGAGCCCGCGGCGGAGGCCGCGGCCAGGCGGGCCAATAGTCCATAGTGGCGGGACGTCATGTCCCGCTGCGGCCAGCCCTCGCGTTGCCAGAGCGCCACGAAGATCTCCGCGAGCAGATGCTCGTCGAGACCCGCGAGCCGGGCGGTCCGCAGCGTGACCTCGCCATCGGCCTCCCGACGGGCGTAGAGTTCGAGCAGATGCTCCGCGGCGCTGCGGAGCGCGCCTGCGGCCACGGCCGCCTGGCCGCCTAGCCGCACGAGGGCCTGCACGGCCGCCGGATAGGGCCCCGCCGCGCACCGCGTGAGGATCTCGTGGCGGAGAAAGTTGCGGGCGAACCGGAGGTCTGCATTGCTCGCATCCTCCCGCCACGGCTGCCCGCGTGCGGCCAGATAGTGCCGCACGATTGCCCGCGGCGACCCCAACAGCGGCCTGAGGACCGCGATGCCATCGGCGAGGGAGCGGGAAAACGCCATGCCGGCGAGGCCGGCGACCCCCGTGCCCCGGAGGCCGCGATGCAGGATCGTCTCCGCCTGGTCGTCGGCCGTATGCGCGAGGACGACGTATCGGGCCCCGGTCTCCCGGGCGACCTCGGTGAAAAACCGATGCCGCAGGCGCCGCGCCCGGGCCTCGATCCCCTCCCCGCGGATGCCGTCGGGCACGAGAACCTGCAGCCGTGCCACCGCGCACGGCACCTGCCGTTCGGTGGCCAACCGTTCCACGAACTCAGCGTCGCCGGCCGCCTCTTCGCGCAGGTCGTGCCAAGCATGTGCCACGACCATGCGCATGGGCCAAGCCCGCGCGGAGGCGAGTTCATGCAAGCCCGTGAAGAGTGCCACGCTGTCGGCCCCGCCCGACACCGCCACCACGACATGCGATCCCCAGAAGCCGGAGGGCAGTCGCGCCGCCAAGTCGGCCAAAAAGGCGTCGGCGACCGAGCGGGACGAGGAACGGGGGATCTTCATGTCGCCATTGTGACGCCCGCCGCCCCCTCGCCGCCACGCGGCTTCTTTCCGGGCAGTCGGCGCAGATTGGGCAGCTTCCCGGGCGGGCGGAAGCGGCATTGAGCCGCCCGCGGCCGCTGTCTACTGTCCCCGGGGCCGAATCGCCGCCACTTTTCCGTCTTCCGCGCGTTTCCAGCGCCACCGAACGACAAGGATCACCGCATGCAGCCCAGGCTTTCCCCCGGTCTCCGCCTCGCGGTCGTCGCCCTGCTCGCGCTCCCCTTGGCGACGGGCTGCTCGCTGATCACCACCGTCGCCTATCTCGTGCAGCCCGAGAAGGACGCTCCGGCGGAGTTCAAGGGGCTCCGCGGGAAGCATGTCGCCGTCGTCTGCAAGCCGATCGTGGAACTCGAGTTCAGCGACGCGAGCTCGGCCCGCGAACTGGCCACGATGGTGGGCTCGCTCGTGGCACAAAACGTCCGCAAGGCCCGGGTGATCGACCAACACGAGGTGGCCCGCTGGATCGACGAGAATGCCTGGGTCGACTACCCGACGCTCGGCAAGGCGCTCGACGCCGACATCGTCGTCGGGATCGACCTCGAGCAGTTCCGGATGCACGAGGGCTCGACACTCTACCGCGGCCGGGCGTCGGCCAACGTGCGGGTCTACGACGTCGCCGACAAGCAACTGCTCTTCGAGAAGCGACTCGATGGCTTCACCTTTCCGGGAGACAGCGCCGTGCCCGCGGCCGACCAGTCGGAGACGCAGTTTCGCGCTCTCTTCCTGCAGGTGCTGGCCAGGAAGATCGCCCGCAGCTTCCATGCATATGACAGCCGGGCGACGTTCGCCGAAGAGAACCTGACGTTCTGAATGTCGCGCCCGCAGGGCCATCCATGGCCCCTGCGGGCTTACGGCTTTTCGCGAACCTCGCGGTCGCGGAAAAGCCAAGCAGGCCCGCCCTCCAGGCGGGCAGCCAACCGTCGGTCAACCCTGCGGGCTTACGGCTTTTCGCGAACCTCGCGGTCGCGGAAAAGCCAAGCAGGCCCGCCCTCCAGGCGGGCAGCCAACCGTCGGCCAACCCTGCGGGCTTACGGCTTTTCGCGAACCTCGCGGTCGCGGAAAAGCCAAGCAGGCCCGCCCTCCAGGCGGGCAGCCAACCGTCGGTCAACCCTGCGGGCTTACGGCCTTTCGCG
>Ga0255182_1000790_pt1 | contig 18753 bp, 17 predicted proteins | sample Atl_UVDOM_RepA_8_FD_188420 | JGI IMG/M metagenome (GOLD analysis project Ga0255182, IMG submission 188420) | Freshwater microbial communities from Altamaha River, Georgia, United States - Atl_UVDOM_RepA_8d | ecosystem: Environmental > Aquatic > Freshwater > River | place: USA: Georgia...
TGAGCCGGATGAGGGTGGCCGCCACCGCGAAACTCGCCAAGATCGCACCAATGGCCGAGGCGCTCAAACCGCGCTCGTGGCCCAGGATGGGCACGACGAGGGTGTGCACATCCCAGCTCGAGGAAAAAAACCAATTCACGAGCAGCACCCGGCGGAACAAGGGATTGGCCAGCAAATCCCAGGCGTTGGGCTTTTCCTCGGGCGGGGTGATGGTGGGCAAATCCCGGCTGCGACGAATGAGCCACATGCCCACCAGCGGCAAGGCCGCGAGCGCGGCAAAGGCCACCTGGAAACTCACCTCATCAATGAGCACCCCCGCCATGAGGGGGCCCACGAAGTTGGAGAAGGCCGGCCCGATGGCGAGCCAGCTAAAGGCGTGGCGCAGCTCATGCAAATCCGACGCCATCCGTCCCACATGGCGTTGCAGGGAGATGAGCACCCCACCCGCAGCGGCCCCGAGCCCCATCGCGGCCAGACACATCACCGCGAAATTCGGCCACACGGCCACCAAACCCGCGCAGGCCGAGGCGAGCAAGCCGCAATAGAGCGCGGGCTTGCGCAAGCCCTGGCGATCCACATAGCGCCCCATGGGCAAGGCCAAAAAGATTTGCGTGAGCGCGAAAAACGCAAGCAAGATGCCCACCGCGGCCTCGGTCTGGCCTTGGCGCAAGGCGTAGAGCGGCGCGGCCATGCGCACACCCGCCATGCAGGCATGCACGCACACTTGCCCCAGCACCAAGCGAGCGAGCTCGCGCTTCAAGGCCTAGTCCCCCCGGGGGGCTCGTGCTCAGGCCCGTCGATCTCGGGCGCGCCCAAACGCTGCTGGGCCTCCTCCTCGGGCACTGCCTCCACATGGCGCAAGGCACGGCGCATTTGGCGATGGCGGGTATCGGCCTTGTCGAGCGTCTCGGCCGCGCGGTGCACCTGCTCGCGCACTTTGTCGACCCACTGGCCATAGCGTTCGAATTCGGTTTTGACGGCACCCAACACCTTCCACACCTCCGAAGCCTGTTGCTCCAGCGCCAGCGTGCGAAAACCCATTTGCAAGCTGTTGAGCATGGCCAAGAGCGTGGTGGGCCCGGCAATGGTGATGCGGTGGTGACGGTGCAAATCGTCCATCAAGCCGGGGCGGCGCAACACCTCGGCGTAGAGCCCTTCGACGGGCAAGAACAGCACCCCAAACTCGGTGGTGTGCGGGGGCGCGAGGTAGCTCTCGGCAATGCGGCGCGCTTCCGAGCGTATGCGCGCTTCGAGCGCGCGCGCGGCCACCTCGGCACCCGCGGCGTCGGCCCGGTCTTGCGCCTCGAGCAAGCGTTCGTAGTCTTCGCGCGGGAACTTGGCATCAATGGGCAACCAAACCACCTCGCCCGATTGCCCGCTGCGCCCGGGAAATCGCACCGCGAAATCCACCCGCTGGTGGCTCTGGGGCCGGGTCTCGATTTGCTTGCCAAACTGCTCGGGCGTGAGCACCTGCTCAAGCAGGGCTTCGAGTTGGATCTCGCCAAACACCCCTCGGGTTTTGACGTTGGTGAGGATTTTTTGCAAATCCCCCACCCCTTTGGCCAAGCCCTGCATTTGTCCAAGCCCCTGGTGCACTTGCTCCAAGCGCTCGGCCACTTGGCGAAACGACTCCGTGAGGCGCTGCTCCAGCGTGGTTTGCAGCCGCTCGTCCACGGTGCGACGCATCTCCTCCAGGCGCTGGTTGTTGCTCTGCTGGAGTAACTGCAATTGCTGGTGCAGGGTTTCATTGATCGACTGCTGCAAGAGGCGCAGCTGCTGCGCTTGGGCTTGCTGCGCCAAGTGCAAGGTCTCGCCCAGCTCTTGCCGCTCGCGCCGCGCGGACTCGCTCAAATCCTCGCGCAACTGGCGCTCCAAGCGCGCGACCTGCTCTTGCAGGCCCGCCAACCAAACGGGGTTGGCCGGGGTGCGGGAGGAGAGCTGTCGCCACCACAACCCCAGCCCCAGCGCGGCCAACACCGCGAGGACGAGGAGCAGCAACTCGGTGGTGCTCATTCCAAGGTGTTCACCGGGGTCAAGACGCGCCCCTCTTGGAAAAACGCCCGCAAGTTGTCCGCCGCCAATTGCGCCATGGCCTTGCGGGTAGGAATGGAGGCGCTGGCAATGTGCGGGGTGAGCACGACGTTGGGCACGCTCAGCAAGCCCGGATGCACCTTGGGCTCCCCCTCAAACACATCGAGCCCCGCAGCGGCGATGGTGCGGTTTTGCAGCGCCAGCGCCAGGGCCGCATCGTCCACGATGCCGCCTCGGGCCAAGTTGATGAGGGTGGCCGTGGGTTTCATGGTTTGCAATTCAGCCGCCCCAATCGCATGGTGCGAGGCGGGTGAATACGGCAAGACGAGCATGAGGTGGTCACACTCGCGCAGCAAGGTGGCTTTGTCCACATAGCGCGCGTGCAACTCGGCTTCCACTGAAGCCTCCAGCCGCGAGCGGTTGTGATAGATCACGGACATGCGAAAACCCAGGGCCGCGCGACGCGCGATGGCCTGACCAATGCGGCCCATGCCCAAAATGCCCAGGGTGCTGCCGTGCACCTCGGCGCCGGCAAAGAGGTCGTAGCGCCACTGGCCCCACTCACCCCGGCGCAGGAAATGCTCGCTCTCGGTCAAGCGCCGCGCGGTGGCGAGCAACAAGGCCATGCCAAAGTCGGCGGTGGTCTCGGTCAACACGTCGGGGGTGTTGGTGCCTTGCACGCGCCGGGCTGTCATGGCGGGCAGGTCGAAGTTGTTGTAGCCCACCATCATGTTGGCGCAAATGCGCAAGCGCGGGCAGGCCTGCAAGACCTCCGCGTCGATCGGGTCGAGCCCCGTGGTGAGCGCGCCATCCACCTGGGACAAAGCAGCGATCCACTCGGCGCGGCTCCACGCTTGGTCGCGCTGGTTGTCGATCACCTCAAAGTCGGCCCGCAGGGCTTGCAAGACGTCTTCAAAAATCGGGCGGGCAATCAGGATCTGGGGTTTCATGGTCAAGGCGTGGGGGCGGGGATGTCAAACACCTGGCGCAGGTAGGCCAGGTAGTTTTCGTCATCGCACATGTTTTTGCTGGGCGTGTCAGAGAGTTTGGCCACGGGCTGGCCGTTGCAGCGCACCATCTTGATGACGATTTGCAGCGGCGCGTAGCCCAGGTCGTTGGTGAGGTTGGTGCCAATGCCAAAGGCGAGTTGGCAGCGCCCCCGAAACTGTTGGTAGAGCGAGACGATGCGCTCGACGGTGAGCCCATCGCTGAAGATGAGGGTTTTGGTGAGCGGGTCAACACGGTTCTTGCGGTAGTGCTCGATCATGCGCTCACCCCAAGCGAAGGGGTCGCCGCTGTCGTGGCGCGCGCCGTCAAAGAGCTTGCAAAAATACATGTCAAAGTCGCGCAGGAAGGGCTCCATGCCGTACACGTCGGAGAGCGCAATGCCCAAGTCGCCCCGGTACTCGCGCGCCCAACTCTCAAACCCAAACACCTGGCTGTCGCGCAGCCGCGGCCCGAGCGCCTGGCAGGCCTGGAGGTACTCGTGCGCCATGGTGCCCAAGGGCGTGAGCCCGAGCTTCATGGCAAAGAGGGCGTTGCTCGTGCCCGCGAGTTGTCCACTCGCGCCGGTCCCCAAGCGCGCGATCAGCACCCGCAGCAACTCTTCGTGCCAGGCTTTGGAGAAACGCCGGCGCGTGCCGTAATCGGCTATCTTGAGGTCGCCCAAGCGCTCCGCACGCAGGGCCTCGATCTTTTGGTCCAGGCGGCGGCGCCCCTCGACGAAGTCGGGCACGCTGTGCGCGTTGCGAAAGTAGACCTCGTTGACGATGGCGAGCACCGGAATCTCAAACAAAATGGTGTGCAGCCAGGGCCCTTGGATGGTGATGTCGAGCTCGCCCGAGGCCAAGGGGGTGATCTGGATGTACTTCTCATTGAGTCGAAAGAGCCCGAGAAAGTCCACAAAATCGCTTTTGATGAAGCGCAGCGTGCGCAGCCACTCGAGCTCGGCGTCTTGGAAGTGCAAGCTGCAGAGCTGGCGCACCTCGTCGCGAATTTCGTTGGCCAAGGGCGCGAGCGCCACGCCTGCGTTGCGGCATTTGAACTTGTAGGACACCTGCGCGCTCGGGAACTGATGCAAGACGGCTTGCATCATGGTGAACTTGTAGAGGTCCGTATCGAGCAGGCTGGTGATGATCATGGGCAGGTGCTTCGAGGGGCAGAGCCGAGCTTAGTCGATCCAGTGGGTGAATTCGGCCACGGGCACGCGCGGGGTGTGCAAGGTGTTGACCTTGTCCGACTCATCGGCCCAGCCGAGCGACATGCCACAGACCATGCGCTCGTTCTCCCCCGCGCCCACCATGGGCAAGATGATGGTGTGAAAGTCGTTCCAAGCCGCTTGCGGGCAGGTGTGCAAACCGCGCGCGCGCGCGGCAACCATGATGTTTTGCAAAAACATGCCGTAGTCCACCAGCGAGCCGCGGCCCATGATGGCGTCAACCGTGAACATCAGGCCCACGGGGGCATCGAAAAATTTGAAGTTGCGCTGGTGCTGGGCATGCGTCTTGGCGCGATCGCCTTTGCCAATGCCCAAGAGCCCGTAGAGGCTCCAGCCGTTTTCGCGGCGGCGGTCAATGTAGGGGCTGACCCACTGCGTGGGGTAGTAGTCGTATTGCGCTTGGTATTGCTTGCCCACCTCGGGGTCGGCTGCGATGGCATCATGCGCGGCGCAGACCTTGGCCACGAGCTCATCGCGCTTGGCCCCGGTGAGCACATAGACCTTCCAAGGCTGGGTGTTGGTGCCCGAGGGCGCGCGCGAGGCGACTTGCAAAATTTCCGTGATCAATTCGCGCGGCACCGCTTGGTTGGTGAAGGCACGCGCCGACATGCGGCTGGTGATGGCGTGGTCGACAGCAGCGATGCTGGCAGCGTTGGGGGCGGTCATGCAAGTTTCTCCAGTACTGATTGCAAGGGGGTGGGCAAGGCCGCGACAGGGCGACGCCCGGCGCGGTCAACATAAACATGGACAAAGTGGCCTTGGGCAGCCGCATGCGACGCGCCCTCGGCAAAGAGGCCGATTTCATAGCGCACGCTGGAGCGGCCCAGGTGGGCCACCCGGATCCCCGCCTCGATGGGCTGGGGAAAGGCCAGGGGCGCGAAATAGTGGCATTGGGTCTCGACCACCAGACCAATCACCTCCCCCGCGTGGATGTCGAGCGCACCGCTCTCGATCAAGTGGGCGTTGACGGCGGTGTCAAACCAGCTGTAGTAGACGACATTGTTGACGTGCCCGTAGACATCGTTGTCCATCCATCGCGTGGTGAGGGTACGCCAGACGCGGAAATCGGCACGGGTCAGGGGCTGGGGGCGGGGAGTGGCGCTCATGAACCCCGATTTTGCCAGCGTTGCCAGTACTGCCAGGCCACCTGGTAGGTATTGACCTGGACTGCCACCGTGTCCTCAATGCGCTCGCCATAGCCCCCCGCCATGGACATGGCCAGCGGAATACGCCGCTGCCAGGCCCAGTCAAAGACCATGCGGTCGCGGGCCTCAAGCCCATCAAAGCTCAGTTTCAAGCGCCCCAATCGGTCGCCTTCGTGGGGGTCAGCCCCCGCAAGGTAGAACACCAAGGCGGGTTCAAAGCGGGATTCGAGGGTTTGCAAGGCCTCGGCCAAAGCCTCCAGGTAGGCGTCATCGCCACAGCCATCGGGCAGGGCCACATCCAAATCGCCCGCCTCTTTGCGAAAGGGGAAGTTTTTCTCGCCATGCAGGGAGAGCGTGAAGACTTGCGGGTCGTGGCGAAAAATGGCCGCGGTGCCGTTGCCCTGGTGCACGTCCAGGTCGATGATGGCCACGGGCAACTGGCGTCGGCCTTGGCGCGCCGCCTCGGTTTGCATGAGCCGCGCCGCCACCGCCGCGTCGTTGAACACACAAAACCCGCCGCCCTTGTCCGCATAGGCATGGTGCGTCCCCCCGGCGAGGTTGGCCGCCACCCCCTCGCCTTGCCAGAACGCCACGCGCGCGGCCTGCACCGTGGCCCCAACCGAGCGGTGGGCCCGCTCGCTCATCTGGGGCGACCAGGGAAACCCAATCTCGCGTTGCCGCGCGGGCTCCAGCGTGCCATCGCGAATGGCCGCGATGTAGCTTGGCGTGTGCACCAGGGCGAGTTCACCGTCGCTGGCGGGCTCGGCCTGCGCCAGGCGCAGCCCCGGCAGGCGTTGGGCGAGTTGGTCGCGCAAGAGGCGGTACTTGGCCATTGGGAAGCGGTGTCCGTTTGGCAATGGCAGGACAAACTGGTCTGCGTAAAAAGCTTGCATGGCGGGGCATCCTAGCCAAATTAGGGCGCGGACTCTAAACAAGGGGTCAAAGGCTTGCAAAACCTCGGGGAAACCCTAAACTTCAATCCATTGCTGCAACGCAACAACTTTTAAACCTCACCAGGAGTTTTCCATGATCACCGCTGAACAAGTCGTCGCCACCCAAAAAGCCAACCTGCAGTCTGCCTACGGCATGACCCAACAAGCCTTCGCCGGCGTTGAAAAGCTCGTTGAACTCAACCTCACCGCCGCTCGCGCCACTTTGGCCGAGAGCGCCGAGCACGCCAAAGCCGTGTTGGCCGCCAAGGACCCCCAAGAGTTCTTCGCCCTCCAAGCCGCTTTGTTCCAGCCCATCGCTGAGAAGGCCGCTGCTTACAACCGTCACGTGTATGACATCGCCACCGGCACCGCTTCTGGCCTGCAAAAGTCCATCGAAGCCAAGCTCGTGGAAGGCCAACAAGCTGTGCACGGCATGGTCGAAGCCACCGTCAAGAACGCCCCGGCCGGCTCTGAGCCTGCCATGGCCATGCTCAAGCAAGCCATGAGCGCGAGCCAAAACGCTTACGAGAGCGTGCAAAAAGCGGTCAAGCAAGCCACTGAAGTGGCCGAGAGCAATCTCCATGCCGTGACCGAGACTGCCGTCAAGGCCGTCAAAACCGCTTCCAAGAAGCGTTAATCTGTACCGATTGTCTCCTCGGGTTCTTCAAGGACCCCTTCAGGGCCCGCGTCAGCGGGCCCTTTTTTCATGGCCGCGTCGCCTTCAATCGCGGTGCAGGCCGAGGGCTTGTTGAAGTTTGGGCAAGGCCGCGCGCATGGCCTGGCGGCCTTGCTCGATGGCTTTGAGACGGGCGCTGAAATCCGCGCTGCCCTGCGCGCCCAAGTTGGGCCGCACCGTGAGCTCGGCCTCGCGCAGCTCCAGGGCTTTGATGCTCTGCCCCATGATGGTGAAGGTCTGCATGAGGATGCTGAAAATGTCGCCGGTCTTGCCATGTTCAGGGGCACTCGAGATGTCCACGGCGATCACGTATTCCGCCCCCATCTGGCGTGCAAAGCGCACCGGCACGGGCGAGACGAGTCCGCCATCGACATACTCACGCCCATTGATGCGCACGGGCTCAAACACCCCAGGGACTGAACTCGAGGCACGCACCGCCGTGCCCACATCGCCGCGCTGGAACAAAACCCCTTGGCCGCTGTGCAAATCGGTGGCCACGATGCCCAAAGGCAGGCGCAGGTTCTCCATTTGGCGCGCGCCCACCTGGGCATTGATGTAACGGGCCAAGGCATCGCCGCGCATCACCCCGCGCGAGAAAAACGGCACGGTCCAATCGGTGAGCGTGGCCTCCTCCATCGTCTCGGCCAGGCGCTGCAACTGGCTGGCGTTCTTGCCGTCGGCAAACAAAGCCGCCACCACACTGCCAGCGGAGGTGCCCACCACCAAATCGGGGCGAATGCCGGCCTCTTCGAGCACCTGAATCACCCCAATGTGGGCGAAGCCCCGCGCGGCGCCGCCGCCCAAGGCCAAGCCCAGACGGGGACGCTTGGGCGCGGCCGCGGGACCCACCGCCTCGGGGCTCGTGGGCAGGGTCGTGGGCGCACCCGCCTCACGCTGCGTTTGCAAAGGGCCTTGGGTGCTACAGCCGGCCAACACCAGCAGTCCCAGGACAAGCGAATAAAGCCACTGACGGGGCATGGTTCCTCCTGATCAACCCCCCATTGTCAGGCAAGGCACATTCCCGCATAATTTACGTTTACGTAAACGTCAAACCAATCCTCAGGAGTCCCACATGGAAATTCAAGGCAAAGTGTTCATCGTCACAGGCGGCGCGTCCGGTTTGGGCGAAGGCACGGCGCGCGCACTCGCGGCCAAGGGTGGCAAGGTGGTCGTGGCCGACATGCAAGTGGAAAAAGGCGAGGCCGTGGCGCGCGAGATCGGTGGCGCCTTCGTCAAATGCGATGTCAGCAGCGAGGCCGATGGCCAGGCCGTGGTGGCCAAGGCCGTCTCCATGGGCAAGCTCATGGGCCTGGTCAACTGCGCGGGCATTGCGCCGGCTGAGAAAACCGTGGGCAAGAACGGGGCCCATGCCCTGGCCACCTACACCAAGACCATCATGGTCAACCTGGTGGGCAGCTTCAACATGATTCGCCTCGCCGCTGAAGCCATGTGCCAAAACGAGCCCGAGTCCACCGGCGAGCGCGGGGTGATGATCTCCACCGCCAGCGTGGCCGCCTATGACGGTCAAATTGGCCAAGCCGCCTACAGCGCCTCTAAGGGCGGGGTGGTGGGCATGACCCTGCCCATCGCGCGCGATTTGGCGCGCAACGGCATTCGCAACATGACCATTGCGCCGGGCATTTTTGGCACGCCCATGCTCTTTGGCATGCCCAAAGAAGTGCAGGACGCGTTGGCCGCTGGCGTGCCCTTCCCGTCCCGTCTGGGAACCCCGCAGGACTACGCCAAGCTCGCCTTGCACATTTTTGAGAACGACATGCTCAATGGCGAGGTGATCCGCCTCGACGGCGCGATTCGCTTGGCGCCCAAGTAAAGCGGCGCGGGCGCCGGGCCTGCCTACAATGGCAGTCCCCTGCCCCAAGCGCCATGGCCATCCCACAACCCTTTCTACAAGAACTCCTCGCCCGCGTCGACGTGGTCGAGGTGGTGGGCCGTCATGTGCAGCTCAAAAAGGGCGGGGCCAACTTCATGGGGCTGTGCCCTTTCCACGCCGAGAAATCCCCCTCCTTCACGGTGAGCCCAACCAAACAGTTCTACCACTGCTTTGGCTGCGGCAAGCACGGCGACGCCATTGGCTTTTTGATGGAGCATTCGGGCCTGAGCTTCATTGAAGCCGTGAAGGACCTCGCCCAGGGCGTGGGCCTGCAAGTCCCCGAAGACGACCGCTCGCCCCAAGAGCGCGAACAGGCCGCGCAAGCGCGCGCGCGCCAAGCCACCCTCACCGACGTGCTGGAGAAAGCCACCCAGGCCTACCGCAAACACCTGCGCGATTCGCCCCAAGCCGTGGCCTATCTCAAGGGCCGGGGCTTGAGCGGCGAAGTCGCGCGCGCCTTCGGGCTGGGCTACGCGCCCGACGGCTGGCGCAGCCTCGCGAGTGTGTTTCCCGATTACCAAGATCCCCTGCTCGTCGAGAGTGGCCTGGTCATTCTGCAAAACGAGACCGGCGCGGAAGAAAAGCGCTACGACCGTTTTCGCGACCGCATCATGTTCCCGATCCGCAATGTCAAAGGCGAATGCATTGGCTTTGGCGGTCGGGTGCTGGGCGAGGGCTCGCCCAAGTACCTCAACTCGCCCGAGACTCCCGTCTTTAGCAAGGGACGCGAGCTCTATGGCCTCTACGAGGCGCGCCATGCCCTGCGCGACGCGGGCTATGTGCTGGTGACCGAAGGCTACATGGACGTGGTGGCCCTGGCCCAACTGGGCTTTCCACAGGCCGTGGCCACGCTGGGGACGGCCTGCACCCCCGAGCATGTGCAAAAGCTCTTTCGCTTCACCGACTCAGTGGTCTTTAGCTTCGATGGCGATGCCGCCGGCCGCCGCGCCGCGCGCAAGGCCTTGGAAGGCGCCCTGCCCCACGCCACGGACGTGCGCCGGGTCAAATTCCTCTTCCTGCCCCCTGAGCACGACCCCGATAGCTTTATTCGCGCGCACGGCAGCGATGCTTTTGCACGCCTGGTGGCCGATGCCATGCCGCTGAGCCGCTTTTTGGTCGAGAGCGCGCGCGAATCTTGTGACCTCGCCACCGCCGAAGGCCGGGCCCTCATGGCGAGCCAAGCCAAGCCCCTCTGGAGCGCCTTGCCCGAGGGCGTGCTCAAAACGCAGTTGCTCGGGGAGTTGGCCGATCTGGCGCAAATCGGCGCGCCGGAGCTGCAGCAACTCTGGGGCAACACCGGCGGGCGTGGCGAGCGCGGCGCACGGGCTTCAGCCAGCAGCGCTCGCCCCGCGCGCGCGGGCTACCCTGCGCGCGAGAGCAGCGGCTTGCCGCCTCGCACGGACCGCAGCAGCCGGCGCATGGCGCAAATCCTCAGCCGCGAAGACCGGGCGGTGCAGATCTTCTTTGTCGATATGCAGCTGTGGGCGCAGCTCTCGGCCTCCCAGCACACCTTGCTGTGCGAGTTGCCTGCGCCCCATGGCCCGCTCTTGGCCTGGCTCGATCAGCAATGGCACGAACACGGCGCCCAGCCCCTCTCGGCCTTGCGCGAGGGGCTTCAAGACGAGGCCCTCGCCGCCGCCTTGCAGCGCCTCATGGGCCTCTTGCCGCCCTTGGTCGACAACGACCCGAGCGAGCTCCAGAGCATCTTGGTCGAGCTCGAAAAGCAAGACATCGCGCGCCAACTCACCGCACTCACCCCGCAAGCGGGGCGCGACCCGAGCGTGTTTGAGCAAATCCGCCGCCTCAATGAACGCCTGCGCACCCTCAAGACCTGAAACTCAGGTATAATCCTCTCTCCTAGGCAAGCGCGACAGCAGCACCTCCGGGCCCGGCCAACCGTGACACATCAGCGCACGACCCGCCACCTCACCGCAAGGACTGCACACCAAATGTTCGCCCTCCCCTCTTGCCGCTTCGTGTTCGTTTGATTGCCCGCTTCCCGTCTCGACAGGAAGCTTGATCACCGTTTGCGTTCCAGGAGCTGCCATGCCTACTGCCCCCAAACCGGCCAAAAAGCCAGCTAAACCCGCGCCCAAAGCGTCTTCGTCCAAATCGCCCGCCAAGGCGGCCCCTAAAGCCGCCGCCCAACCGAAAAAGCCCGTGAGTCAAGCCAAACCCGCCCCCAAAACTGTCGCCAAAGCTGCCAAACCTGCCGCCAAAGCCGCCGCCAAAACCCCGGCCAAAGCCGCTCCCAAAGCGGCTGCCAAGCCCGTGAGCAAACCCGTCGCCAAGAGCGCGGCCAAGCCCGCAGCCAAGGCCCCCGAGGCGAAAAAGAAAACCCCCGCCGTGCAGGCCCACGCCCCCAAAGCGGGCAAAGCCAGCGCCAAGGACACCAAGGCCCGTAAAGGCAAGGCCAGCGCCGCTCCCGCCGTCGAAGAAGAGTTAGACCTGGCGGAAGAATTCGGTGCCGAGGAAGTGCCGGCCGAGGACGGCGAGAAGGTCAAGCCCCTGCGCATGAAGATCAGCAAGGCCAAAGAGCGCGCCTTGATGAAAGAATTCGGCCTCGACGAGACCGTGCTCTCCGAAGAGGACATGGCCAAGCGTCGCCAGCGCCTCAAAACCCTCATCAAGTTGGGCAAAACGCGCGGCTACCTCACCCACGGTGAGATCTCCGACCACTTGCCCGACAAATTGGTGGACGCCGAAACCCTCGAAGTCGTGATCTCCATGCTCAACGACATGGGCGTGGCGGTTTATGAACAGACGCCCGACGTCGAGACCCTGCTGCTCAACAACAACGCCCCCACGGCCGCGACCGAGGAAGAAGCCGAAGAAGAGGCTGAAGCCGCGCTCTCCACCGTGGACAGCGAATTTGGCCGCACGACCGACCCGGTGCGCATGTACATGCGCGAGATGGGCTCGGTCGAACTCCTCACCCGTGAAGGTGAAATCGAGATCGCCAAGCGCATCGAAGGCGGCTTGATGGCCATGATGGAGGCCATCAGCGCCTCGCCGGCCACCATCGCCGAAATTCTGCGCATGGCCGAAGACATCCGCGAGAACAAGATCGTCATCTCCACCGTGGTGGACGGCTTTAACAACCTCAACGAAGCCGACGACTACGTGGCCGAAGAAGACTTCGACGAATTTGACGAGGACGATGACGACGACGGCAACGGCGGCTCCAAAGCCCTCACGAAGAAGCTCGAAGAGCTCAAGGCCCAGGCCATGGAGCACTTTGACCGCATCCGCGTCCAGTTCGAGAAGCTGCGCAAGATCTACGACAAGGAAGGCTACGGCTCACCGGCTTACCAAAAGGTTCAGGCCAGCCTCACCAACGAGCTCATGACCATCCGCTTCACGGCCAAGACGATCGAGAAGCTGTGCGACATGGTGCGTGCCCAAGTGGACGAAGTGCGCAAGAAAGAGCGCGAGTTGCGCCGCATCATCGTGGACAAGTGCGGCATGCCGCAAGACGTGTTCATCAAGGACTTCCCGCCCAACCTGCTCAACCTCAAGTGGGTCGAGAAGCAAGCCAGCGCGGGCAAGTCCTGGTCAACCACCATGGGCCGCAACATTCCGCCCATCCAGGAATTGCAGCAAAAACTCATCGACCTGCAAGCCAGCGTCGTGGTGCCGCTTGAGCAGCTCAAGAGCATCAACAAGCGCATGAACGAGGGCGAAGCCGCCTCCCGCCATGCCAAGAAGGAGATGATCGAGGCCAACCTGCGTCTCGTGATCTCGATCGCCAAGAAGTACACCAACCGCGGTCTGCAATTCCTCGACTTGATCCAGGAAGGCAACATCGGTTTGATGAAAGCCGTCGACAAATTCGAGTACCGCCGAGGCTACAAGTTCTCGACCTACGCGACCTGGTGGATTCGCCAGGCCATCACCCGCTCGATTGCCGATCAAGCCCGCACCATCCGCATTCCGGTGCACATGATCGAGACCATCAACAAGATGAACCGCATCTCGCGCCAGCACCTCCAGGAGTTTGGCTTTGAGCCCGACGCCACGATCCTGGCCGAGAAGATGGACATCCCCGAGGACAAGATCCGCAAGATCATGAAGATCGCCAAGGAGCCGATTTCGATGGAAACCCCCATCGGAGACGACGACGACAGCCACTTGGGCGATTTCATCGAGGACAGCGTCAACACTGCGCCCATCGAAGCGGCCATGCAAGCGGGCTTGCGCGACGTGGTCAAGGACATCCTCGATGGCCTCACCCCGCGCGAAGCCAAGGTGCTGCGCATGCGCTTTGGCATCGAGATGGCCAGCGACCACACCCTCGAAGAGGTGGGCAAGCAGTTTGACGTCACGCGCGAGCGGATCCGTCAGATTGAAGCCAAGGCCTTGCGCAAGCTCAAGCACCCGAGCCGCTCGGACAAGCTGCGCAGCTTCATCGACTCGCTGTGATCAGGGGCGCGCCTGGCGCGCGCCCTCTTCCTGCGGCGCGCGCCCAACGCGTGCGCCCCGTCAGAAATTCTCCGTATCCACCTCGCGGCTGTTTTGCGCGTTGTAGCGCTCACCTTGCACGGTTTGGGCGTTGATCAGCGCGTCAAGCCGTGCCATGTGCGACGCGCTCAACACCACGTCGGCGGCGGCAAGGTTTTGCGCCAGGTGGCGCAGCTGCTGCGTGCCGGGCAAGGGAATGATGATGGGATCGCGGTGCAGCAGCCACGCCAGCGCGAGTTGCGCGGGGGTGCAGCCCACCTCCTGCGCCAGCGCCTCATAGGGCGCTTGCAAATGCTGGTTGGCGGCAAAGCCCTCGGGTGAGAAGCGGGGCATGAAGCGGCGAATATCGTCTGCGGCGAGGTGGTCCACCCCGCGCAACTCGCCCCCCAGAAACCCGCGTGCGACGGGACTAAACGCCACGAAAGCCGCGCCCAACTCGCGGCAAGCCTGCAAGACCGCGATTTCCGGGTTGCGCGTCCACAGCGAATACTCGGTCTGCACCGCCGCAATGGGGTGCACCGCATGCGCCCGCCGCAGCGTGGCGGCTGAGACTTCGGAGAGGCCCAAAGCGCGCACCTTGCCCGCGCGCACGAGATCGGCCATGGCGCCCACGCTCTCTTCGATGGGAATTTGCTTGTCCCAGCGGTGCAGGTAGTAGACATCGATCACATCCACGCCCAGGCGCACCAAGCTCTCCTCGCAATTGCGCCGAATGGCCTCGGGGCGCCCGTCAATCACGCGCTTGACCCCGTCGGGAAAGCTCACCCCTGCCATGCCCCCCTTGGTGCAGAGCACCACCTCATCGCGCCGGCCCCGGATGGCCTCGGCCACGATCATCTCGTTGGTGCCAAAGCCGTAGAGGGCGGCGGTGTCGAGCAAGGTGCAGCCCCAGTCGATGGCCTGCTGAATCAGGCGCACGCCGTCCTCCCGCGGAGGCGGCGCGCCATAGGCGTGACTCACATTCATGCACCCCAGCCCAATGGCGGAGGCGGTAAAAGGTCCGATGGCGCGTTGTTGCATGGGTTGGCTCATCCGTGGTGGGTCCAGTCGGGCAGCGGCGCGGGGCGATGCAACACATCGCGGCTGAGCCACAAGGCGCTGCGACGGGCCCGCTGCGCCACGACATCGAGGGGCAGTTGCTGGTAATCGTCGTTGAAGACCTCAAAACTATAGTCGCCCCGGTAGCCAATCTGCTCCAAGCGCAGCACCAAGCTCGCGAGTTGCTCGCTGTGCACGCCCTCGCCGGGGAAGACGCGAAACGTGCGCGCCGTGGTCATGCGTTCCTCAAAGGTGGGCGTCTCGCGCCACATGAAATCGGAGAGCTGAACCAAAAAGATGCGCTCGGGGTCGAGGTCATCGATGGCCTCAAGGCTCGACTGCGCGGCAAACACATGGAAGGAATCCAAACCAATGCCCAGATTGGGGCAATCCGCTTGGCACACCAAATCCCAGGACTGGGGAAATTCATTGACCACCCGCCCCCAGGAGAGCGCCTCGTAGGCGACCTTGATGCCCAAGGGCAAAGCCATCATGGCCAGCTTGCGCAAGTCGCGCGCGATTTGGGCGGGGTCATCGCTCGCATGGCGCGAAGTGGACGAGCACGCGAGCAAGACCTTGCTGCCCGTGGCCGCGCACATCTCGAGCATGGACTTGGCAATATCCACTTTGTACTCGTGCAAGTGCCCGGAGAGCCCCTCAAAATCGCGCAGCACCTGAAAACCCGTGGGCCGCAGGCCGCTCTCGCGCACCGCTTGCACCGCGGCGGGCACGCCGCCGGGGTGCCCGACCAAATCGCGCGCCATGAGCATGACCTGGCTAAAGCCCGCGCGGCGCATGGCCTCGAGCTTGGCTTCGAGCGAGCCCGCCAGGGTGATGGTGTCCATCCCGAAACCGTCCAAGGGCATCATGGCCGGCTCCTCAATCTTGATGAACCAGTTCGAAGGCCACCGAGCCCAACTGGCTGCGCGTGAGCGCGCCTCGGTCTTCGGGGTGCAGGGCGGAAGACTCGACAAACTCCACCCCCCGCGCCTTGAGCGCTTGCACCGCCGCAGCCACGTCGCGCGTGCCCAAACCCACGCGTTGCAAACACTCGGGGCTTTCATCGCCCTCCTCCATCCAGGGGTCGGGTTCGACCAACTGCCAGAGGAAGCGACCACAGGGGCTCTTGAGCAAGCGCCCCTTGGGCAAGATGCCAAAACGCTGCTCGTCTGGAATCTCTTGGAAGTCAAACATGTGGGTGTAGTAGGCCTGCCAGTCGGCCGTGCGATCGAGGCCAATGTACTGCACCACCCCAAAGTAGCTCAGGCCCGCGATGGCAGGCGGCTTGGCGTCCACCGTGGGAATGGGTTTGAAGTCGATGTCAAAGATCGAGAACTCCTCCCAGCGGTCCACAAAATAAAAGCGGCTGCTGCCCGGCCCATGGATGGCCGGAATGTGCAACTCCATGGCTTGGGCATGGCTCGCCACGTTCCAAGCCCCGAGCTCGATGCAGCGGGTGTGCGCGCGCAAGGCGTCTTGCACGCGAAACGCAACCGCCGAGAGCACGGGCTCGCCATCGACGGCCGCGCTCACGCGCGCGTCATCGGGATTGGCGTTGACCACCAAGTTCATGTCGCCCTGGCGGTAGAGGGTCACCTCGCGCGAGCGATGCCGCGCAATCGGGCGAAAGCCCATTTGCTCGAGCACTTGGCCAAGCGCCTGTGGGCGCGCGGTGGCGTATTCAATGAACTCGATACCCGCAATCCCGAGTCGGTTGGGCCCCTCAGGAATGGCTTCACGGTGTGGGGTGGACAGGCTCATGCGCAATACTCCATCAAACAGGCATGCAACTCAATAGGCCACGCGCGAGAGCGCACGCAGATTGTCGGCGCTGGTGGTCGGAAGGTCAAAGAATTCCAGATAGGCTGGAATCATCTCAAACAACATGTCGGTGCCCACCTGCGTGGCACAGCCGCGCTCGCGCGCGGCGGCGAGCAAGGGGGTGACCTCGGTTTTCATGACCACTTCGCCCACAAAGGTGCGCGCCTCCAAGCGTGCCACCGGCATGGGGAGGGGGTCATCGGGGTTCATGCCCAGTGGGGTGGCGTTGACCACCAAGTCGTAGCCCGCGGGATCGTTGCTCCCACAGGTCACCTTCAAGCGGGGGTAGTGGGTGTGCAGGCGCTCGGCCAAGGCCTGGGCAGAATCAGGCGCGACATCAAAGAGCGTCATCTCCGCCACGCCCTCGGCGGCGAGCGAGGCGGCAATCGCGCAGCCCACCCCACCGCTGCCCACCACCAACACGCGCGCGCCTTCGAGCACCAAGCCCTTGCGCTTGGCGCCGCGCACAAAGCCCGCGCCATCGAACATATCGCCCACCAAACGGCCTTGCGCATCGCGCTTGACAGCGTTACACGCCCCGGCAATGCGCACCGCCGGCGAGAGCTCGTCGAGCATCGCGACGGTCGAGACTTTGTGCGGCATGGTGATGAGCGCCCCGCGCAGGTTGCGCAGGCGAAACACCTGGGGCAGGAACTGCGCAAAATCGGCCGCCTCGCAACCCATGGGCACCACCACCACATCCAACCCCGCTTGCTCGAAGTAGGGGTTGTAGATCATGGGGGCTTTGAAGCTGTGCGTGGGATAGCCGATGTGCGCGATGAGTTCCGTGTGACCTGAAATCTGCATGCGCCTTAGCTCCCCTTGACCGCCAGCACGGCAGCCCGCACGGCAAGCTCGTAGCTGTCGGCGCCAAAGCCACAAATCTGGCCGCGCACCACTTCGGAGAAGACCGAGACGTGGCGGAACGCTTCCCGCGCGTGGACATTGGACATGTGCAGCTCGATGACAGGGCACTGCAAAATGGCCAGCGCGTCGCGAATGCCGTAGCTGTAATGCGTCCACGCCCCCGCGTTGATGAGCACCGCGTCCATGCCCTCTTGGTGGGCGCGGTGAATGCGCTCGACCATCTCCCCTTCGTGGTTGGTCTGGAAGCACTCCACCGCGGTGCCAAGCTCTTGGCCGAGCGCGGTCACGCGCGCATTGATTTGGTCGAGCGTGATCGTCCCGTAGTGCTTGGGATCACGCTTGCCGAACATGTTGAGGTTGATGCCGTTGAGGATGAGGATTTTCATAGGGGTTCTCGTGAGAATTTCAGGTCAGGGACACAAGGGTACCCGATTGCGCCGCTTGCACGACGGCCTCGGTCACCCGCAAATTGGCCAGGCCATCGGCCGCACTGACCTTGGGCGCGGCCTCGCCACGCACCACTTGCCCAAAGTGCGCCATCTGGCGCAGGATGGGGTCCACCCGCTGCAGGGGTAGCGTCTCGCAGGTGAAGGGGAGCCACCAAGAGGCCTCGCTGCCCGGTGCGTAGCCTTTGAAGCGCAGGGTCGGCACACTTAGGCTGCCCTGCGTGCCGGTGACCACGTAGCAGTCTTCGTCGTCGTAGCTGGGGTAAGCGGGGTTTTCTTGCGAAGTCTGCTCCCAACTGCGCGCGCAGGCGGCGGTGTCCGAGAGCATGAAGCTGCCCAAGGCCCCGTTGGCAAACTGGAGGTTGATCGCCACCGTGTCCTCCACCGGAAACTGGCGTACCGCGTGCGAGGCCATCGCCTGCACCGCCACCACTTCTCCACAGAGCAGGCGCAGGTTGTGCACCTCGTGAATGAGGTTGATCAAAATCGGGCCACCCCCGACTTCGCGCCGCCAAGGCCCGGCCTCGAAATACCGATCGGGCTTGTAAAACACGGCGCTGCCCATGACCGCCACCACGCGCCCGAGGCGCCCTGAGCGCACCACTTGCGCAGCCGCCTCCATGATGGGGCTGTGCGCACGGTGGTGGCCAATGAGTACCGGCGCCTCGTGCTTTGCCACCGCTTGCACCAAGGTTTGGGCCTCGGCCACGGTCGGGGCAATGGGTTTTTCCAGCAGACAGGGCACCCCTGCCGCGATGCAGGCGAGCGCCTGCGGCACATGCAAGGCGTTGGGCGTGGCCAGCACCACGCCATCGGGGCGGTGCTGTGCCAGCAAGTCCTCCAGCGCATCGAGTCGCGGCACGCCGGCCGCATCGGCCAAGGCCTGCGCGGCAGGTGCGGGGTCCACGATCGCGCTGAGGCGCAAACCCGGCGTGGCGGCGATGGCCGCCACATGGGCTTGGCCAATATAGCCCGCCCCAGCCACCGCGATGCGCAATTCAGACATGCTGCTCGCCTTATTTCTTCTTGGCGGTGGCCGCGCGGGCTTTCTCCAGCTCGCCCTGGAGTTCCTTCACCAAATCTTGGCCCACGGTCACGCCGTACTTGGCCGTGACGGGACGCAGCTTGTCGCGCAGTTTGCTCAGCTCAACCGCGTTGAACTCGGTGACTTGCATGCCGCCCTTTTTCATGTTCTCCAGTGCTGCCGCCACCGCGCCGCGCGCCTGC
>Ga0255182_1000791_pt1 | contig 18741 bp, 4 predicted proteins | sample Atl_UVDOM_RepA_8_FD_188420 | JGI IMG/M metagenome (GOLD analysis project Ga0255182, IMG submission 188420) | Freshwater microbial communities from Altamaha River, Georgia, United States - Atl_UVDOM_RepA_8d | ecosystem: Environmental > Aquatic > Freshwater > River | place: USA: Georgia | collected...
TGCAGTAGTACTTCCCGTTCCAGTAATGGCATTGTTATACCATTTTAATCCATAACTTGAAGAAGTAGTGGTTGCTCTCAACGCCACAGTAGGCATAAACTGACAGTAGTTTGTATCTTTCACTGTTGGCAGTGGTGGATATGGCTGGTGCGACAAGAATACTGGAATAGATCTGATTTTACAACCTACACTATCCGTAATCTGCAGATTATAAGCACCGACAGCTTTTGCAAATATAAAAGTATCCGTCTTTCCGGTAATGGCCACATTATTGAAATACCATTGGTAATTGAAAGTGCTTAATCCACCAGTGCCTGTTCGTTTATAATCAGTCAATTTTATCAAAATGGAATCTTGAGGACAGATAACCTGTGCCCCCTCAAGGTTTAGGCTGTCATTAGGTTGCGGACAATCACTTATAAATACAGAATCGTTAATAACACAACTATTTGCATCTGTAATTTTAACAGTATGCCATCCAGGAGTTAAATTATTGGCTGTAGCTGTAGTATTTCCAACCATTACAATGTTAGAGGTATCTCTCCATTCAAAAGAATACGGTTGTTTTCCTCCATAAGGACGTACTGTCGCTGTACCGTTATTTGAACCTGTTCCAGTAGCCCCTGCTGATTTAACCCTACTCAATAGAATAGGTTCCCTGACAAATATTTCAACAGGATAAGATGCACAACTTGGACCATCCCTGACATAAACGGTATCAAGTCCGGAAGGTCTGCCTTCAAATACATGTTCATAAGAACCAGCAAGCATTTTAGATCCATGATTACTACTAACCCAAGTGTTTCCATCAACACTATACTGGTAATTACCTGAACCCGCAGAAGCGGTTACAAATATTTTTCCATCAGATACTCCGGGACAAGTCGTCGATGAATCGACTGCTGTGGCAAAGACGGGAACGGATGGCGCGTCAACAATGCCCGATGTGGAAAATTTACAATTATTTGCATCGGTAATGGTGACATTATAGGTACCTAAAGCTAAATTGAAGATGGTATCTTTGGTAAGTCCAGCGGTAACAGCTGAATCACCAGTACTCCAATGGAATTTAAATGGAGCAGTACCTCCAAATGGTTCAGAAACCAGTTTTCCGTCAGTAGCCCCAATACAAGAAGCTAAAATAGATTCAAGCGTATCTGTTAAGGGTGCTACAGGCTGGGTAACAAAGGCCGTTCTGACTATCGTACATAATTTTACGTCCGTCATCGTTACCGTATAAGAACCAGTTTGTAAGTTTTTAAGATCTCTGACGGTAGAACCTGTGCTCCATCTGTAACTATAAGGAGCGGTACCTCCTGAAGGATTTATATGACTGATTTCACCTGAAGCGTCTCCGTAACATTTAACCGGAGTGGCAGCCAAAATGGTATTCAGTGCCGTAGCTGGTTCTAAAATAGTAACAGAAAGCGTTTTTTGACAATTTAAGGTAGAATTTGCAATTAACCAGTTGGAGTCTCTTACCACTACGGTGTAAGTTCCTGCTTTTAATCCTGTTATATCCTGAGTGGTTCTTGTAAAACCATTTGGACCTGTCCAAGAATAAGTATAAGGCGTTTTACCCCCATTTACCGTTAAGTCTATGCTACCTGTTGAATCATTCTTACAGTTTATATTCGTTCTTAAAAAAGATAAAGTGATAGCTGTTGGCTGGGTTACTGTAACTGATGTATCGGCTCTACAACCCCTGCTGTCAGTAACTGTTACTGTATAATTTCCTGCGGTTAAATTTTGTAAATTCTGAGTAACTGCGTTATTACTCCATCTGTACGTATAACCTGGAGTTCCTCCCGTTGGTTGATTTAAAATGGCTCCTCTGGAATCTCCAAAACAAGCATTATTTGTCACAGCGATTACGGGGGTTAATCTCGCAGGCTGATTTACCACAATGCTATCCAGCCAGGCACAACCTACATTTCCATCATTGTTAAAGTCTTTTGACAACAGATAATATTTACCGGCAGGAATGCCAATCCATTGAATACGTACTCTCGGCACGGCTCCAGGTATCAAAGTAACCACAACGGAATCAGTCGTTGTTGGATCTTTGACAACCATATCATTTGTTATCGTATCTATTTTAATCCTTCTTGCATCATAATTTGTAAATAATTCGATAGAATATGGTTGGATTCCCCCCGTTAATTCAGCAGTAACCCTACCCGTGCGATTATTGAAACAGGTCAGATTGGTACTGTCCGTAAACAATCCTCTAAGTCCATCAGGAATACCATCATTATTACTGTCTAAATCTCTAAAATCTGGTTTGCCATCTCCATCTGAGTCTTCACAGATTGGGGAGCCAGGACACTCCAGATTATCAGGAACACAGTCTCCATCACTATCTACCTGAAGATAATCAGGAATACCATTACCATCTGTATCAAAGCAATTATTATTACTTAAGTTTGGAGAAATAGATCCTGTAATACCTGCGGTAGCCTGACATTCCACACAGGTTGGAATACCATCACCATCATCATCGTCATCCAGGTAGTTAGCGAGACCATCCTTATCGAGATCTAACTCATTTGGCAGATTAAATGAAGCTGTTTGTTCCAGCGAATTTGATTTACCATCACCATCACAGTCTCCACTTGAATTAATACCTACAGGTCCAAGGATATTGGATGTATCTATATCAAAGGCTGTAGTACAGTCAAAGAAAGACTTTACCTCAAGAAAATATTTATATCCATTTTGAAGATTCTTCAACGTAACCCGGTCGCTATTTCCTCCAATGGAATCGGGAAGAGCGGTAATAGTACCATTATTTGGTAATTGTTCTAACCAACGGTATAATGGTTTTTTACCTCCATTTGTAACCGTACCCACCAGGTTGAGTGCCGCACCATCGCATAATTCTACTGTTGATACACCACTACAATTCGTGATGGATGTTACTATAGTGGTCATGATATCTGGAATTGTATCTACTCTAAGGAAGAATGGTACAGACATTGGCGATTTACAGCTATTGGTGTCAATCACTTCTACCGTGTAAAAACCTTGACTACCAGTAGAGTAAATTGAATCGTTCGCATTTAAAATAGCACCTGATCCCGTTTTATACCATTGGTAGCTTACAAAATTACCCACTTTCATAGTGTACATTTCTCCTTCGCAAATGCGCGCAGAATCCAGCGTAATCCAGTTTACAGTTGGTAAAACATTAAATAACAGGGAAGTAATCTGACGGGTAGAATCTGCATTTTTACATCCTGCGTCATTGGTAACCTGAAGGAAATAATCGCCAGAAACCGTAGCTTTAAAAGTTTTCTGTGTTGCTCCAGTAATCGCCTTACCATTTAAGAACCATTGATAGGAGGTCAAACCAGGATCATTTGCGGTAAGGGTTATCGTGTCCTTCACGCAAGCAATTAGGGTAGAAGGCGTAAACGTAGGGTCAGGTAAAGATCTGACAACAACCGTGTCAGGAGCTGACTGGGTCTGACAACCAAATTCATTATCTACCAGAACAGCATAAATTCCACTTTTCTTTACCGTATATTTTCTGTTAACAGCATTTAAAATGACCCTATGCTGGAAGGTAGTGTCTAATCGAAGCCATTGATATTTTGCTCCTGTAGAGGAACTTAGTACCACTGAATCCCCATCACAGATAATTTGTTTACCTGTCGGTGTTGTCATCGCCACAGGATTCGGATTCACCTGTACGGGTACACTCTTAGACACAGCCGTAGAACTATCCAGCGCTTCAAAAAGAACATGATAAGTGCCTATGTCTGAAATACTGGATTGCGCTTTGTAATATTGATATTCGCGATCTCCCGCACTATTTGTAGTAAAGGAAGCTGGATTATCACTTCTTAAGAGTACATTATTTTTAAACCAGGTAACTCTTACCGGTTGAGTATCAGGTGGAGGCTTAATGGCCACCACAATGTCTAAAGGTGACAATTCACATATCGTCACAGAATCAGTTTGGGTAGTAATTTTGGGCGGAGGGCCTAACATAACGTTTAATCTGGCAGGTTTTGACGCTGTCAAACAACCTGACGATGAGAATACGTCACAGGAATAATTTCCTGCGTTTGCAAAATACACCACAGGAATGGTGTAAGTTCTGCTGGTTGCTCCAGGTATGATATTTCCATTATAACGCCACTGATAGGCAGCAGCGCCTGTAGCTGTTACAGAAAACGTAACTGGGTTTAACTTTAAGATGGTTGTGTCAAAAGGTTGTTGAGTCACAACAGCCAATGGATCAACCAGTACATTAATATTTTTAGAAACGGTGGTATTCCACTGGTTCTTAAGTACCACAAAATATTTACCAGACTCAGAAGGTGCTGCTTTAATTCTTTGATAAATACTGTCAGTGGCTCCTGCCAGAGAAGTATTAGTATATTTATACCATTGGTAAGAATCTACATATTTTGTCGCTACACTAAGGCTAAAGTTTTGATTTTCACAAATGGTTGTGTCGTTAGGTCCGGAAAGAATTGCCGGATCTGGACAGAATACCGTTATGGTATAAAATTTAGACGTATCAATTTCACAAGGCCCAGTGGCAATCACCCAATAGTTACCTGCATGTTGCGCACTGTCAATATTCATGATGGTATAGGTACGACCCGTTACCCCTGTCAATTTAGTATTTCCCCTATACCACTGATACGTTACCCCTGTAGTGTCTTTCACGTCGGCAATCATAGACACATTGTCCTTTGGACAAATATTGACTGTTTTTGGCGTCAGATTAACTAAACCTGACGTTGTTTTTGCTGGATAAACAGTCACGGGTACTGGGAAACTTTGTACATCACCACAAAGATTGGTCGCCTTTACATAGTAATTACCTGAATGATTTGTAGTGTCCGCAACTAAAACTGTATTATACGTGGCCTGTGTAGCCCCTGAAATTGTGGAACCATTTCTATACCACTGGTAGGAGGTTGCGCCTGTAACAGTTGCACTCAATGTAAGCGGGAATCCTTGCGGAATACTAACCCCTTTTGGAGGCACCGTAATTTCAGGAAGTTTATTTAAGTTGACATTTATCGTTTCGGTTGATGAACTGCTTGCGGAACATCCTGAACTGCCAATGGTAATTTTCACTCCATAAGTACCTCCTTCTCTGACAGCAAGAGTATCAGCAGTAGCAAAGGGAATACTAACCCCATTCCTTGTCCATTGATAAGTATAACCAGTACCTGTACTAGCCTTTAATAGCAATCGGTTACCTTCACACAATTGGAAAGGGTTACTGCTTGCCCCCGTTAAACTGGTAACAGGTCTTGGATTAACGGTTACATTCACGGTATCGGAAGTTACAAAGCAGCCGAGACCTTCTGCCCGGACAATCCAGTCAAAAAGGCCAAGATATTTAGAAGTACCTAAACTGGACGTTTTAATAGAAACCAGACCATTGGTATTGTAAGGATAATTTGTTCCGTTAAAGGTTTTAAGTCCATTTGCACTGGCAACGCCTAACTGATAATCAAAATCTTTTGGAACAGCAAAGCCGAGGAATACTTTATTGATTCCCGTGACCAGTGACCTGGTTCTGGAACCTAACGTTACCCCAGCTCTATTTTTAAGCGTAAAGGTGTAATTTTGTGCGGTGGTTACCTCCACACTAATAGAATCTAATGTAAATCCAGCGAAAGCATCAAAAAGAAGATGAGTAATGGTGGTATTATTTTCAGAAGTACTGAAGCTGGAGTTGGTTGGTCCAACCTTTTGACTAGGCGCTATCGAATCTTCCATTACTGCGTAATAGGCACCTGAAACAGCCGCCCGATAAACACTATCGGTGGCACCAGCGATTAATTGGCCATCCTTATACCATTTAATATATTGTGGCTTTGTGCCCAATTTTATATTTACTGTTTCCCCTTCGCACACGATAGCAGAACCATTGGTTAAGGTAACTGCTTTTGGCGGTGTAGGAATCCAGGTTAAAACGGCTGTAAGACTATTTAACGATCCCTCTGCATTAGTTGCTCTACTATAGTATGTTCCGGCATTAGCAAGTCCTGAAATGGTTATTCTCAAAATGGTATCCGTGGCTCCATTTATGGCTACCCCGTCTTTGAACCATTGATACGTAGCCAGTGGGTCTCTGGAAACAGCTTTAAGTGTTACAATTTCTCTGTCACAGACTGTTTCACTGACAGGATGGGTAACAAAACGAGGTAAACCCTCATCTATTTGAGTATCATCGCTTGAACCCAGAGTGAATGGGCTAAACTGTGTCACGTTATTTGCCTGAATGAAACTATTTAACGGAGAAGTAGCTGTTGTATTTCCAATACGCCCCTCGTTCTCCCAGAAGGAGCCATTATGTCTCATCACAAAAATCTTAGAAGGATCTGTGATATAATTGGCCCCATTTCTGGCTGCATTATAACTCAAATCAATGGTAGCGGCTGCAGAACCAGCTAACCGGTCTATTTGCCATAATTCTTTATTGCTAATGATTTTAATCGGATCCTCAAACGTAGATCCAAACGTAGCAATAGGACTTATTCGTTTAAATTCAATATCAAAATTATTTCCTGTTTTGGCGCCAACTGTAATTTTTGCCGGAGCATAAAACCCATTTTTACCTGAAGGAGCGGTAAATATTTCATTGGATGCTAGCTGTTTTACCATGGGGCCGTCCACATAACTCAAATTACTTGGCCCGTTGGCTAAAAAGCCTGGCAAGAAGGTTAATTTTGCCGTCGGTTTTGTTTCTACTATCCCTCTGGTTAAATGGATATTTCCATCTACAAGGATTGGGCTATTCATGATAACCTTACCCGAAGGTTTATTTACATTAATACCACTCCATCTGTTTATTAATGCACTATTGGTAGATGTTACCTGCTGATTTCCCGTACCATTCATAATGAATTGGTTGGTAGCATGATGGAAAACCCAGCGTGCATTATAATTATCTGTCCAGTAAGTAATATTTCCACCTAAGGTATCTGCTGCTGCATTACTCAGGAAAAATTGTTGAGTACCAGAGGTCATACTTGACCTTAAAAGCAGATTACTCTGATAATTATTACCTTTATTTGCCGTATTACCTGAATAAACATAAATAGTATTTGGAGTTTGCATCACCAATTGAGTACCCCCTTTAAAAGTATTGCCGTTAATATAATTGGAGCCTCCTATGTATCCAAATGAAATTGTGTCTGTTAAAATTTTATTATCTTGAACGGTTCCTGTATTCATTTGATTGAGGAACATCTCTGTATTCTGGAGAATATTATTGTATAAGTTGGTGGTACCAACGGCATTCATTCGGATAGTACCCCCCTTGGTCCCTACCTCAACCCGATACATATCAATACCTGGTGCTGTGGACTGAGTTGTTGTATTAATATTTAAGGTACCATCGATGATAAATTTCTGGTTATCTATCTGATTGATATCTATTCTACCTGTTCCAATATTAAAGTTAGCATTTCCGTTAATGCGCACTCCATTTCCATATTGTCCTCTTACATTACCACCACCAGCATGTGTATTTCCTGTGTGGGTAAAATTGAAATCGCCTGTTACATTTAATTTTGCGGTATATCCAGCCACATTGAATCCAACATGAAACAAGTCCGTATTTTTTAAGAAAATATTTAAGTTTCCATAAATACTATCGGAACCATGCATTGCGATACCCAAATTGATATTGCTTGCTCCTGAGGCACTGGAGAGAAAAGTTAGATTTTTATACGTATTTTTAGTTCCACCATTTACATTAATATTTCTGGCACCCGACCATAACTGACCTGAAGTGTTATAGGAATCAAAAACGGTAGAATCGACATTAAATTTATTTCCATCGGCATACGAATAACCTGTGGTTGACTTTTGAAAATGTGCCAGACTGCCTTCAAAAGTATTATCAAAAAGAGAAAATTCGTTAACCCCAAAGGTTTTAATGGTATCATTTTTAAATATAGAATTCCGAATATTTAAGTTAGCAGGACCTATACTGGTTGAAGTTCCATTTTTTGATGCGGCACCCGTCAGGAAGGACCCCCCCTTTGTGCCCACTTCGAAAAATTGAAATTCCATGGCTGGATCGCCTAAGTCGTTTCCATCAAAGTTGAAAAATCCACCAACCTGAAATTTATTTGGAGAGATAGGCGTAATATCCACATCGACTCTTCTCCAGTTTACATCCATATTACCTACCACGTTGACCTGACCTGTGGTAGCATAGAGATATCCAAGTTGTCCAGAGGTGGGAGAGGTTAATTTCATATCTCCCCCTACCCAAACTTTACTGAGATTGGTATTACTGTGAGCAAGGTACAGATAGCCAAAATCTCTAAAATCGGTACACAAAGTACCATAGATGGAGTCCATAGCACCATAACCCACATAAGCTTGTATGTAATTATTAGCAGCGTTGTTTAGCTGAGCAAAACGAAGATTACCTCTGTATGCATTCCCTTTGGCACCTGTAATATTATTGGCAATCCGGGAACCTGATTGGTAGTAAATCCATGTATTCAGTAAATTAGAGGTAAAGGCCGTTGAGCGTACATTAAAGGTATTTCCATCTATGAGAGTCCAGTTACCTGTAGTCTGGTCCATAAACAAGGAATCACCAAAAAACTGATTATCAAATAAGTCGGCATGATCTACACCATACCATTCATATCTGGGATTTCTGAAAATACTATTCCTAATATTTAATTTACCCGGACCTGCAGAAGATGCAACACCACCTGTCGCCGCTGAACCTGTTTTAAATATCCCTCCCGCAGTTCCTACTTCAAAAAACTGGAAATTCATGGCAACGTTTCCATTTACGTTTCCATCAAAACTAAAAGTACCATTAACAATAAATTTATTTGGACTATCAGGAGTAAAATCAAGATTTAAATAGGATGGTGCCTTAATATCCATGTTTCCATTAATCGTAACGGCACCAGGTGTAGCCCATAAAAGACCTTGTTGCGGATTATCATTTAGATAAGTAAAATTTCCTCCTATCCAAACTTTACACAATGTTGGTGAAAAATGGGAGAGCAAAACCTGATCATAATCTTGCATGAAAACATTTACATTTCCATAAATTGAATCGGTAGCTCCAGCACCTAGCCTAAAAGACAGGGCACCTGTTGGCAAATAGGTTCGTAAACTTTGTACGTTTAAATTACCTCTGTAGGTATTACCTTTTGCATTGGTAGTACTGTTTTGAATTCTTGACCCTGAATTTATATAGAGCCAATCTGTATTAAATTTTCGATTTGAGGATATAGTTACTCCCTTAACATCAAATAAGTTTCCGTCAAGGAAACTAACACCTCCATCATTATTGACTTCAACAAAAAGCGAATCCCCAAAGAATTTACTATCTAAAATGTTATAAGAATTAATACCATAAAACTCTGCAATGTCAAAGGAGAGGGTACTATTTCTTATAGACAGGCTTGCTGGTCCGTTGCGGCCATCTGTTCCGCCTGTGGCTTTTATTCCTGTCTTAATAATTCCACCTTTAGTGGCCACTTCAAAACGATCAAAATCATAATTTACCACATCATTCAAAACGCCCCCATCTAAAGAGAACTTTCCGCCAACGGTAAATTTATTGGGCGCTATAGGAGTGAAATCAATATCCCCCCTGGGCCAAAAAACATCGAGATTACCAACTACGGTTACATTACCTGTTGGTGCATTAAAATACCCCGTTTGTGTTGTACCCGGCACATTGACATCCACATTGCCTCCAATCCAGACTTTACTATTTGTGGCATTATTCCATGCAAACCAAAGGGTTGATTGTTCCTTTAAATCTGCTGTAAAATTGCCATAAATGGAGTCCATTGCATACTTGCCCCAGTGACTAATGTAGTACACAGTAGAAGTAGCTGGGGCAGTTTTCACATACACATTCCCTCTATAGGCATTTCCTAAATGGGTGCCTGAGGGTCGTTCCCCGGAGTTAAAGTAAACCCAGGAATTGATGAGCCCCATACCAAAGGTCGAGGATCTGATATTGAATTTATTGCCGTCAATATAGGTATTACTATTTGCCGCGGTTTGATCCAGATATAAGGAATCACCAAAAAACTGATTATCCAGGATATCCGCATTCGATATATCATATATTTCATAAATACTATCTCTGAGGATACTATTTCTAATAGTTAGCTTTCCAGGTCCCACGGAGGAAGTTGTTCCACCTGTTGCTTTTTCTCCTGTATCAAAAATACCACCATACGTTCCAACCTCAAGGTTGACAAATGTCATGGTAGGACTTCCTGTATGGTTTCCATCGAAATTAAATTTACCCCCCACAATAACTTTCTTTCCTGCATTCATATTCATATCTATGATTGCATTTGGTGCGGTAATAGACAAATCACCTTTTATCTCCACATTTCCATCGGGAGATACCCAGAACCAGCCTTGATTGGTGCCCGTCTGTGTCATGGTCATATTACCACCTATGTAGACTCTGCTGGCACCGGGGCTCAATAATAAATCGCCAATGCCCCAATTACTTACCGTTAAATTTCCATAAATACTATCAGTACCATATCGACCTATTGACATTTGACCATTAATGGTGCCCCCAAGTTCTATAGCTACATTTCCCAGATAGGCATTCCCCTTTGCGCCAGTTGCAGGAAGTGCTCTGGAACCACTTACATAAAAATCATTGCCTCCAGGAGCGACATTTAGTCTAAGAAGCACTTCCCCTGAAATACGATTACCATCTATGAAGGTTCTGCTTCCAGCCGCATTATGAGGAATAAAAACCCAGTTCGTATTTAGGGTGTTATCCAATATACTGTTATACTCTGCACCTGCAAGATGAAGGGAATCAAGCTCCAGTTTACAGTTTATTAAATCAACACGGCCAACATCTTTGGAAACTATATCCCCCTTCTGACCTGTGTATGTACTATTATTTACATTTCGAAGAAAAAAATCATCTGTTCCTGCGGTATTGGACATCAATCTCATATCCACTTTTCCTCCCACAGTAATGTTTCCAACAAGAGCGTTTGAATTATTCGCCCCTAGGTATGTAGTATTGGAAGTAGCCGCTGGCAATACTTCATAAATTAAATCACCTGTTATATTTAAGGTAGCTGTTGAGGTATAACTATTGGCCCCAAGTTGTACCGCTCCCGAACCAGTTTGCTTATAAAAAGTATAATTTCCTGCTATGGAATGGGATCCTCCATGCGTTCCAGGACCAAAATAGGGTGCATTGGAATTCATATAAACCGTTAAATCCCCTTTAAATACGGCATTTTTACCTGTATTTCCTACTTCCACAACCATTTGTGTAGCAGTGGTTGTAGCGCTGTGGTAAATAATTACATCATCGTTGTAAACATTGGGAAAGGTATTCGCCGGTGCACCATTCACAGCATTTGAACCTAACCAAAAGAAAGCTTGGCCATAACTGAATACGGTTAATTGTTTATTAAAAGTAGAACTCCATATCAGGGTGTTGTTTGCGGTAGAAGTACCACCTGCTTGAATTTGTGCCTTAGCATGGAATACGGAATTTTGAATACTAAAGTTAGCATTATATGCGGTGGTACCTGCAATTAAAAGACCGGACCCCCCGCTGGCATCATTTATGGTTGCAGTGTTTATATTGGTTCCATATTGAGACGTCAACTTATAGCCATTTACATCTAACTGAGAACCAGAACTCATGGTAAGAATTCCAACCGTGGCATCAGCACTTAGTTTAGGCCAGCGTCCGCTGGTTACCGTTGAGGGTATGGTTACCGAAGTAGAAGTTATGCCCGGTACTGCATTTCCCGTCCAGTTTCCTCCGGTGTTCCAGTCATCACTGACATTACCTGTCCAGGTTTGACCAAAAATAAAGAATGGAAACAAAATAAAGAGCCATCCTGTCAGGATTTTCGCTCTTTTCTGATTGGATAAAGAATTCATATTAGTTGTAGATGGTAAAGTGGTAGTTTTCATCATTTTCTCAATTATGCCGTTTGCAGAGGGTTTTAAAACTTAAATTCAGCCGTTGTAATCGGTTTTATATTCACAGGATTTGAATAAGTAGTTCCTGGTTGATTGGTTTTAAAGGTATTGGTTATCTTACATCGATAAGTACCCTCGTCGGCTGCTGCTACTTTAGCAAAAACCAAAGAATTGGTCGTTGCATTGGCTATATCCGTATAGGTATTGTCATTGGCACCAATGGCTTTTTTCTGCCATTGATATTTTACTCTTCCGCTTTTTGCTTCGTCGATACTTACAGAAAGGGTATGTGCCAATCCGAGGCATTTATCAGCTCCAACAGGTTGAACGGTAATAATGGGTGGCCCGTCAGGTTGTGGGGAAATCATAACCCCATAATCTTCAATTTCACCGTCTGAAGAAACGCCGATAGATCTTTCATCTATGGCTGCTGTGTTTGCATCATCAGTGAGAGCGGTCTTAGATAAGAATAATCTTAAATAGGTTCGTCCTGCCGTCTGCGTACCAGGAGCTTTAAAGCGAAGGAAATAAGTAGTACTCGCTAAAGCACTATGTTTGGATGTTATAACAGGCGCAATTTCACCAAGCTCAAATTTGCCATCTTTATCCCAGTCAATCCAGGCATAAAGATTGGCGTCACATTCTGTTTGATTTTTAATTCTCACCTGTAGCACCATACTATCTGAACTTCCTTCCTCTATGATAGGTATTGGAAGTACTAAGCCATCCTCGTCGGCACCGTCTCCTGCAGTTCCTCCGGCATCGGCTCCAGCCGCAACGGGGACAGGACCTGGATTAAAATCTCTGGTATTCCCTAAACTTAAGGTAATATTCATTCCCGCTTTGGGGGTATTTCCATTATGATAGGTTGCTGGCGCATCGCCATAGTCATAAGAGCTTTGCAGGCAATAAAACTCAAAAATACCTTTCAAACAAAGATAATTTGAAACTCCACCCGAAGCTGTGCTTCCATCACCGATGGAACCATTAACACGATGACCGCAATAACAGTATAAACCTTCGCCACAGGAGTTTAATTTAAATCCTACCGTATAATGTCCTCCATAAGTAAAATCGCGAAACACTTCTGTAGTCACCCTCAATGGACAAGTATAGTTAGCTGAGCCACTTAACATACCAAAACTATTTTCGCCCAAATTAAAGAGTGTATTATCTGAGTTCAAAAAACCTATACAGGACAATGTACTTTCATTGGCACCGTCTATTTTAACTATATCGGAAAGGTCACCCCCGCTGCATTGTTTTATCGTTCTTGGTCTGTTAGAGGCCGTTCCATTATTCCCCTGGGAAACGCCATTTCCTCCCCAGCTATACACCCTTCCATCACTGGTATGAACATAAAAATTAGGACCGCTCACACAGGCGACATCTATAGCCGTTTTACTGTCATAGTAAAAATTGTCTAATAGGGTTGGAATATTATAATTTTTAGCTGCCGTCCCATCACCAAGTTGGACTCCTGCTCCCCAAACATATATATTCCCGTTTTCTGTCAGGGCAATGGCAGCTCCCCTAAAAGCTGCATATTTTTTAACTTTGGAAATAGATGCCTTAAACCAGGTTTTTCTATTTGGATTACTGGTGGAACCATTTCCAAATACGAGAAAATCGTTTGTAGTCTTTGTCCACAAATCACCTGATCGGGTGATTAAAGAGATATTTTCGACAGAAATAATCATGTTTAAAATATCCCCCACGGCCACTCCAGGAGGTAACTGAGAGGTTAAATCCTGAAAAGTAGTTCCTGAGAGCATTGGACCACTGTTAAAAACAGCTGGTAAAAACGCAGTACCATGTCCATAAAACTTAGTTGTAGTCCGAATAAACATGGAGTTATTTCCCCATTGCGGAATATTAAAGGGTGAACCCGCAGTACCCACCTCTATGGGTGTTCCATCTGCTCCACCATAAGCTAAAGGTATTAATGTAGGGGAATATCTAATCCCCAAGGGCGTTGGATCACCCCAAACAACTACCTTGTTATCGGGTCGAATCATAATATTGCTGTGAAATCCACCCTGATATTTTGTAGCATGGGTTTCAAAGCATTCTTGTCCAGTAAGTACTGAAATAGTTAAATGAATGACGCTGCAAGTCAGCACGAACATACGATTCGAAATCTTCATTTGTTGTAGATTGAGAGGTTATACCATTTTTTGCTCCTACAAATCAATGAAGTTCCGACCCGGAAAACCCTACCCAAAAAGGTAGTTAATCAAATAAAATAATATTATCATATATAAATTATTTCCATATAAAAAACATAATAAATTGAATATCATTATTTTAAATATTATAAATCATTAAAACAAATATTTATTAAATCAAACACACATTTTAACTTTTTTGAATATATAATTGGGTGTTTTCAAAAAATAGTTCAGCATAAATAGATAAGCATTTAGTTTATTAATCAATCATTTGTTTTCGTATTTTAGTGATACTTTTTTGTTACTATGCAGAAAAAAATTAGGTCATGCCGTACATTCGAATCCTCTGGATTTTACAACTGATTTTCTTATTATTTATCCAAAAAGGGTTTTCCATAGAGACCCCAACCAAGTATTTTACCAAATATTTGGGAACCAACGAGGGACTTCCCTCCCGAAATATTTCAGGTATTACGCAGGATGAGGAGGGAATCATGTGGATTGGATCACGGGATATGGGACTTATACGGTTTGATGGTCATAAATTTACGTCCCGCTTTGAAGATCCTGCAATTCCCGCTATCAATGAGAGTAATGAAATCTTTGATCTAATTACTGATTCCAAAGGAAATATCTTGATAGCGGGATCAGATGGATTACTGATATTCAATCCCAGGAATGGAAAAAGCAAAAAAATTTTCCAAAATAAAAAAATCAGCGCACTGTTTAAAGATCATCAACAAAACATCTGGTTTAGTACCAATGAACATATTTTTGTTTCAACAACTGGAAAAAACCTATCCTTTCAATGGGTAAGTTCCCACTCCACAGAAATCACTATGATTATGGAGGATCCACAAAAAAATATTTGGTTTACTGACCTGGATGGAAGATGCCTTTTGTTTGATAAAAGAAAATACAGATTAAAAAAAGGTATTTTTTTGAACAGAGATAAACCTATCAACTGGTTTCAACAAATAATAAATGTAAACGGAGAACTTTTAGGTATAAATTATTTTAATGTTGAAAATAAGCGGATGCCGGTTCAGTTCGATGATAATCATCTGTTTAAACCGGGTTTTCCTGCCAATGGAATTCCGGTTTTCGATATTATCCAGACTGGTGGATTTCCACAAAGGGAATTTATGAAATTCGGAAAAGGGGAACTTAAATTTTTTAAAGATAACCTGAATACTATCTGGATTGGGACAGGTTATGGTATTATCCTGTTGAAGGAAAAGTCTGTTCAGTTCAAATCAATTAAGGCACTGGAGGGAAAAAGTGTTCGGGGAATTCTGGAAAATGAAAACGGCAAATTGATTATTGCTACTTATGCCGGACTTTATGAATGGGATAGAAAGCGCAATCAGTTAAACCCCTTACCTGCCACAAAGAGTAATATAAATATTTGTTTTAAACCTATTTTTAAAAAAGGAGATACGCTTATTACTACCCTGGAAAACTATTATGGATATGGCATACTTGATTTAAAGAAAAACCAGTTCAAGGAAAATAATGGCCTCATTCTGAGTAGCAGTGGACTTGGGTTCAGGGGTGCCTACCATGATAAGGAGAAAGAAATTATTTATTTTGGAAATGCAAAAATTTTCACCATAAAGCCTGAAAATCTGGCATTTAAAGAACTACCTTTTGAAAATAAAGAGAAAGATCTTCAGTTATTTGATTTTTTTAAACGCGATTCAAATTCATTTCTGATTGGGACTGACCGTGGTTTACTCCTTTTTGACCTGAATAAAGGGTGGATGCCAGATTCCTTTAAAGTAAACAGGGTACTTTCCAACACAAAAGTCAGGATAAACCATATTTTAAATCATAAAAAAGGGCAATTATGGTTATCCACCCATCAGATAGGTATCATCCTGTATGATGTTAAAAGGAATAAAATACTTTCCAGATTTACTATGAATGAAGGGCTACCATCCAATGAAATTTATGCCATTTATGCATCAGACGGAGGAAATTCTTTATGGTTGAGTACCGCCAATGGCATATCACTGGTAAATATAAAAAACAATACTGTCCAAAATTTTAGTACCAATGATGGTTTGATCGGTAATGAATTCAATACTATTTCCCATTTTAAATCAAAAGACGGGGTTTTATTTTTCGGTGGTACTGAAGGTGTCACTTATTTTAATCCTGCTGATATGATCACATCCTCAACGGTTAAACCAACCCCTTTCATTTCAGATATTGAAATATATGACGGTAAAGATGGAAAAGATATCCATTTAAATTCGGAAGATGGTATTGTTCTGAAATGGTTTCATACCCCGGTAAAAATTTTTTTAGGCGGAAATAATTATTTTGATTTCAAAAACCAAACCTTTCGTTACCGATTAATTGGTTATGATAACCGGTGGCAATACACAAAAGGTCAGGTTCCCATTCAATATCATAAATTGCCACAAGGAGAATATACGCTTGAAATTCAAAGCAGCACGAATGAAAGGGGTTGGGTTGGCCCGGTTAAAAAATTAAAAATCATTCAAAAACCTGTCTGGTACAAGCAAACCTATGTACTTATTTTATTAATGATCCTATTATTTTTCATTCTTTATCTTATCATTTCAAATAAATTGAATCAATTACAAAAAGAGCAGAATGTCAGGCTTGAAATAGCAGAAGATCTTCACGACAGGATGGGAAGTATGATTTTCTCGATTAACTATGGTGCCAATAAATTACTGGCAAATAAAGGGAATACAGAAGATCAAATTAAACATGAATTAACCAATATTATACAGGAATGCCGGCGGGTTAATCTTGCCATTTCTGATATCATCTGGGCAATAGACCTCGGAAGACAAAAATTCAGGGATTTAATTGTAAGGTTTCAGGATTATAGTGACCGGTATTTACTTGAAAAAGGCATAAAGGTAACCTATCATATTTCTGAAATGATTCCTACGGAAAAGAATTTGACACTTACAATACGACACCAGCTGATGATGATTTTTACAGAGGCCATTCAGAATATACTTAAACACGCGCCCGATTCAAGGGTAGTAATTAATATGAATTATGAAAGGAGCTATTTGACCCTGGAAATCATCAATAGCTTTCAAACCAGAAGTTCAACGGCCTTTTCCACCGGTCATGGCATGAATATTATGCAGAAAAGAGCAAAAAGAATGGAGGCAACCCTTCATTTCAATAATGATTCTCATCAGTTTATAATGTCCTGTAAGGTCAGGGTATAAAAAGACATGACTAAATATTCATTTAGTTTTTTTATGAAATCCAAAAAAAAATGCTTACTTTATGATTAGCATTTAATTTGGTATCTGAATAGATTAAAAATAAATAAGATGTATCAGTTAGCTATCGTTGAGGACGACCCGAATATTGTCAAAAGTTTCAGGAACTACTTTGACCAGTCTGATAAATTCAACGTTGTTTTTGAAACCAATGAAGTGGACAGGCTTGTCAAGTTTTCAAAAACAAATGCCAATATTGACATTATCATTCTGGACCTTAATCTTCCCTTTCTGAATGGCATCGATGGCTTACCTAAGATAAGAAAGGCATTTCCAAATACAAAAGTTGTGATTCATACCATCGTTATAGATAACGACAGAATCTTCCAGGCCATCAGTAGAGGGGCCATTGGCTACCTGGTCAAAGGACTTACCTTTGAAGAAATGGAAGATAAATTGTTAGATTGTATGGAAGAAGGAGGTAGTCCATTGAGTGCCAGTATTGCCAGAAGAATCATCGGTTATTTTCAAAATCCGGGAAAATCACATAAAGAAAATGAAAAATTAACCGACATTGAAACCAAACTAATTCGATTTTTAATCGATGGGCTAACCTATAACCAGATTGCTACCAATCTGAATATTACCATTCATGGCGTTCGCTATCACATTATGAATATTTATAAGAAACTTGAGGTAAACACGAGACATCAAATCGTCTCCATTTTCAAGAGTTAAGTACCTCTCCCTTTATTTTTTTCAGCCTAACTGCATATTCATCTAGTTTACGGGCAAATCCTTGATCCGAGTTGATATTCATTTTTTTTATAATGTATTTTGTTGAAAAATGTAATCAATGGAGAAGTTTGGACTTATATATAACAATAAATCTCAATGTTTTGAAAAAATTCGGAAAAGACTAGCTTCGAACCCGAATGTAATTATCCTTGGAGAGGCTCATAGTCTGAGTACATTTATCCACGGCATGCCAAAACGTACTTCCTTTGATTATTTGCTGATTGAAGCTCCTCAAAAGATAAATGAAGAAAATTATTCAGCCTTGAAAGTTCTCCGTAAAAAACAGTTACACACAGAGATCATACTTTTTGGACCTGATTGTTCGGTAAAAACGATGTTAACCTTACTAAATGCTGGAATCAGTGGATATTTTTTATCAGAAAATGGCGATGATTATTTTTTTGATATGTGGACACGCGAAGAAAATTTATTTTTTTCTCCGTCCATTTTAAAAAAACTCGTTCATCATCATCGACCCAGTATGGAAGATGAATCTCAGGGAGAAGAAAAATTGACGCCCCGACAACTGGATATTTTAAAACTGCTGGCAGAAGGAGAAACGTATGATAATATTGCCAGTATCCTGAATATCTCGA
>Ga0255182_1000793_pt1 | contig 18727 bp, 20 predicted proteins | sample Atl_UVDOM_RepA_8_FD_188420 | JGI IMG/M metagenome (GOLD analysis project Ga0255182, IMG submission 188420) | Freshwater microbial communities from Altamaha River, Georgia, United States - Atl_UVDOM_RepA_8d | ecosystem: Environmental > Aquatic > Freshwater > River | place: USA: Georgia...
CCGGTTTTCTCCGTAGCCGGACGCCGTACCGCCGGGTCGAGAGCGGCGAAAACGATCCCCGGCCGCCCGCCGCAGCCGCCTCTTCGTCGTCTTCGCGGCTGCGGCGGGCAATCCATTCCCTGAGGTAATCCCATGGCAAACGTTCGCAGTGAATTTCGGATCGGCCTGAAGGACGAGACAGCGCGGGGCGTCGCGTCGGTCAGCAGGTCGCTGGACTCCCTGAAGAGCAAGGCGCTGGCGATTGGCACCGGCATCACGGCGGCGGGCGGCATCTTCGGCGCGCTGATCAAGCAGTCGGCAGATCTGGCGGACGAGCTGGGCAAGACGGCGCAGCGGGCCGGCGTGACGGTCGAGGCGCTGTCGGGCCTGCAGTATGCCGCCAAGCTGTCGGACGTCGACCTGGGCTCGCTGTCCGGCGGCCTGCAGCGGCTTTCTCGCACGATGGCCGACGCGGCGCGTGGCTCGTCCACCGCGGTCGATGCGTTCCGCACGCTCGGTGTCGACTTCGCCGACTCGACGGGCCGCCTGCGTCAGACGGACGTCGTATTCACCGAGATCGCCGAGAAGTTCTCGAAGCTGCCGGACGGCGCGACGAAGACCGCGCTCGCCATGCAGCTGCTCGGTCGCTCTGGCGCGGAGATGATCCCGCTGCTCAACGCGGGGGCGAGCGGGCTGGAAGCCTACCGCAAGGAGGCGGAGCAGCTCGGGCTCATCATCGACACGAAGACGGCGAAGGCCGCCGAGGAGTTCAACGACAACCTGACGCGCATCAACGCCGCGGCGCAGGGCCTGACCCTGCAGATTGGCGGGCCTCTGATCCAGACCCTCGCCACCCTGTCGAGTGAATACGCCAGGGCCTACACCGAGGGCGAGGGCCTGCTGCGGGTCTTCACGTCGCTGGGCTCCGCGATCGCGCGTACGGCCTACGGCACCGACCAGGGGAAGCTCGGCGAGCTGATGATCGAGGAGATGGAGCTGATCCGCAAAATCGCCGAGGTGCGCAAGACGCAGTGGGGCGACATGCGCAGCGGCGAGATCATCCAGATGGAGACGCGGCTGAAGAGCGTGCGGGCCGAGATGGAAGGCCTGAAGGCTGTCCTGCAGCCGTTCGAGCAGGGCGCCGCGCCGGCGCCTGTAGCCGCGCCGAAGCCGGCGGCGGTCGAGCCGATCATCGAGATGAGCAAGGCCGTGGACGCTGCCAGCAAGGCGGGACGGAATGCCGTCGATGATCTCCAGCGCGAGAGCGACAGCGTGCGCAAGTTCCTGCAGGACTACGCGAAGGACCGCGAGCTGATGTTCCAGCGCGAGGTCGAGCAGTCACGCGATCGGGCTCGGGCGCTGATCGAGGAGTTCGCCACGCCGCAGGAGCAGGCGATTGAGAAGCTGAAGGAGATCGAGCGCACCCTCGGCGCGGACTCCGAGACCTACAAGCGCGCGGCCGTCGCGCTGTTCGATGAGCTGAACCCGCAGATCGACAAGGCTCAGGAGAAGACCGAGGTGCTGCGAAGCACCTTCGCTGACCTGGGCGCGACCTTCAGCTCCGCATTCGAGGACGCGATCCTCGGCGGCGAGCGGCTGTCCAACGTGATCGAAGGCCTCGCCAAGGACATCGCGCGGCTGCTGCTGCGGAAGGCAGTCATCGACCCGCTGATCGAGGGCATCGGCTCGATATTCGGGGGCGGCGGGTCCAGTGGCGGCGGCGTCGGGGGCAGCATCGGCACCGCGATCGGCAGCTGGCTCGGCGGCCTGTTCAAGAATGACCGCGGCGGGCTGTACCGGGTGGGCGGCTCCGGCGGGGGCGAGCGGCCGGTGGCGTTCACGGCGCAGCCGGGGGAATACGTGGCGGTGGGTCACGGCGTCCAGGGCGGCGGCGGGATAACGGTCAATGTGATCGGCGCGCAGCCGCGGAGCGTGCGCGAGCGCTCGATGGGCGGCCGGCGGGTGATGGACCTCGCATTCGCCGACACCATGGCAAACGCTGCGAGCCAGGGCATGCTCTCAACGCTCGGCGTGAATCCCGCGCTGGTGGCCCGGTGAGGCTGATCAGGACGCCGCTGGAGCGGCTGACGGACGCCGCGCTCGCCTACGTGCGGAGCGTGTCAGACAGCGCGCCTCAGGCCGCGCAGGAGGCCGCCAGCGCGGCGCTGGCCGGCGGTGGTGTGCTGACCGTGACGGTGGCCGTATGCAGCGCTGGCGTCGTCGTGGGCGTCCGTGCGATGCCTGCCGACGGCGAGGCGTTCGAGCTGACGAGCGAGATCGTGGCGGCTGGTAAATCGAAGGCGGGCGGCCTACGCTAGGAGGCGACCCCGGCAAGCGTTGGCGCGCCGGCCGGGGTCTGACCACAGCAAAACCTAGTTGGAGGTTCCACCATGGCTGAGATCGATTCTAACCCCGTACCGTTCGCCGAAGGCGTCGTGCAGAGCTGTCACGGCTGGTGCCGCGCCTATGAGGGCAAGGCCGATGCACTGATCGCCGCTGGCGTGCTCACGCCCGAGCTGCTGCCCGGCGCACCCGGCCAGTACAAGACCACCGCACGCGGCGAGCTGAACGGCCGCAAGGTCCGCGTCCGGCGCGCTCTGCGTGGCCGGCTGGCTGTGCTGCACGAGTACACCGAGGAAGAGAGCGAGGCGCTGTCCGCCGGCTGGCAGCGTGAGCGGGACGAGCAGGTCGCCGCGATGCGCATCGCTGCCATGCCGAGGACGCCCGACGCCTACCGGCGCCATGCACTTGCTCAAGCCGCGGTGCTGATGCGGTCCGCTGGTGCCCTGACGGCGCCGCGTGGCGGGTTCGCCTTCGACGCCAACACCGCCGAGGCTATCGGCGACCTGCTGGCCGAGGTGTTCGAGGTCATCGAGAAGGCGCCGGTCAGCTACTCGCAGGCGGCGAGGCTGGTTGAAGAGGCAAGCGTGCGAGCTGAAGCGCTGGGCGATTGCTGACGCGGGCTCACCGATTGAGTCAGTGAGGACCCCGCTTCGGCGGGGTTTTTCTTTGGCGGGCAGCGTTTCAGGGTTGTGTGGCCCGTTGTGGGGCCGCTCCTGAAACGCTCTCTAACCTCTTGTTTTTACTATGTAAGTGGCGGAGAGGGCGGGATTCGAACCCGCGATAGGCTATTAACCTATACACACTTTCCAGGCGTGCTCCTTAAACCACTCGGACACCTCTCCGCGCCGGGTCGATCGCGGGGATTCCCCTGCGAAGGGGCGGAAGATTAAACGTTTGGGGTCGCTGGAACAAGGACGCGGGGCCGCTCATGCGGCACTGCGGTGCTTCTTCCAGCGCTCGAGCAGCGCGGCTTCGCCCTGGGAGAGTTCACACACCCGCTTGATCTGTTCGACACCCAGGCCGTCGGCCAGCAGGCGCTCGACGTGATCGATGGCGGCGCCGCCGTCGACCTGCTGGGCGATGCGGTTGACGCGGTCGGCGACGGATTTCTGGCGCGCGGCCTGATCGCGGACGCGGCCGCCGAGTTCGCGTGAGCATTCCAGCAGCGCGGCGAGGTCGCGTGCGAGTTCCTCCCGCGCCTCGCGTTCCGCGCCCAGTGCGGCGCCGAGGGCGCTGATGCGCCGCGCCTGCCGCAGGACTGCGGCCGCCAGTACGCCGGTGGACAGCGCCAGCAGGGCCGTCGCGACGATGTGGAGCGTGTCAAACATGGGTATCGACGTGACCCGGTTCCGCCGGCGGCGGGTCGCCGGCCTGCTCGCGCCGCGATTCGCGGCGGCGCTGCTCCGCCTGCCGATCGCTCGGATCGACCTTCCGCACCGGCTGGGTGACGGGGGTCGGGGACACGGGCGGCAGGTCCATCGGGGTCATGGCTCAGGCGGCGCTGCCGAACAGTTGCGCGTCCGGGCCGAGCAGCCGGTTCAGATCGACCAGGATCAGGATTTCACCGTGCTTGCTGTAGACGCCCTGGATGTACCGCGACTGCTCGTCATTACCGATGTTCGGCGCGGAGTCGATGTCGGCGTTGTCGATGTTCACGACCTCGGCGACGCTGTCGACCAGCAGTCCGACGATGTTCCTGTTGCACTCGACGATCATGATGCGCGTCTGCTCGCTGTGCTCCGCGCGCGGCAGGCTGAACAGCAGGCGGGCGTCGACGACGGTCACCACGTTGCCGCGCAGGTTGATGATGCCGAGCACGGCCGACGGGGCCCCGGGCACGGGCGCGACTTCGGACAGGCGCAGGACTTCCTGCACCTGCATCACGTTGATCCCGTAGATCTCCTCGGCCAGCCGGAACGTGACCCAGCGATTGAACTGGTCCGGCTCGGGCTTCAACACAGCACTCATGCACTCACCTCGCGGATGGGGCCGGCGTCGCGACAGATTTCCGACGCCGCTGCCCTCGTATGCGGGAGTCTGCAGGCTTCGTGCCAGATTTTATCCCGCCGGGCGCTGCCTCCGCCCAAAGTGAAGCTGGGCCGCGTCGGGATCGAGGACGAACGCCGGCGGCTCGCGCGTCGTCGCACCGATCCACGGCGCGTCGGCGCGTGGACCGCGCGCCGCGATCGCCGCCGCCTGCAACTGCAGTGGCCGTTCCACCTGGCAGCCGCGGATTTCGAGCCGTCCACCCTTGAAGCGCAGCACGTCGTGGCCACGGCGACCCTCGGGGCGCAGGTGGGACCGGTAGGCCTCCGGCACCAGTTCGCCGGCGTCGAGCGTCACTGACGCACGCTCACCGGGCCCCGCGCCCAGTGCATCGGCCCGGCACAGGAAGCGGAAAGGTCCCACGCGGAACGCGACGACTTCGATTGTCGCCCGCACAGGCGGCGCATCGAAGCAACCCTGCAGGTGTTCGTCGAGATAGGTGGCCAGCGCGTCGTTGGCGCTCATCCTGCCGCCCTCATCCGCAGGGTTGCGGCCTGCTCGCCGCGCAGCGCGGCCAGCAGGTGCTGGTAGGCGATGCTGCCGCGGGCGTAGGGCTGGCGCAGGGTCAGGGGTTCACCAAGTCGACTCGCCTCGCGGAGCTGGGTGTCGACCGGGATGTACTCGTCCCACAGCGTCAGATCCCGGCGGCGCCGGATCGCAGCCAGGGTTTCCGTCGCCGCGCGGGTCCGCCGATCGAACATCGTCGGGACCACCAGGTGGGGCAAGGGCGTGCGCCGCGAGCGTTCGATCATGCGCAGGGTGTGCAGCAGCCGATCGAGCGACTGCTCGGCGAGATACTCCGTCTGCACCGGCGCCACCAGTTGCTCGCAGCAGACGAGCGCGTTGATCACGAGCACTCCCAGGGTCGGCGGACAGTCGACCAGGCAGTAGTCGTAGTCGCCCGCCACAGTCTGAAGGCTGCGGCTCAGCGCGAGCCCCATGCCCGTCTTCATGCCGAAGCGCCGCTCGAGCGTCACCAGCGCCGCGGCGGCCGGCGCGATGTGCAGGTCGGGAGTGCGGGTGGCGTGCACGACGTCACTTAGCCGGCGGGTTTCGCCGTCCGCGGCGGCCTCGAACACGCCGTAGAGGTTCGGTTCGACCTGGTCGGGGTCCAGCCCGCAGTAGCTGGTCAGCGAGCCGTGGGGGTCGAGATCGACCAGCAGCACGCGCGCGCCCTCGCGCAGCAGCGCGCCCGCCAGGTTGATGGTCGTGGTGGTTTTGCCGACGCCGCCTTTTTGCGCCGCAATGGTCCAGATTCTCAAGGTCCTATCTCCGCCGGGCCAGGTAGTTCCTCCACCCTTTGCAAGGTCGGTGCCGTTTCAAGCGGTTTTTCGTCGATGGACTCGGCCTCGGCGGCGGCCTCGCTCGCAAGTACGGTCACGCCCTCGTGTTTTGCGATCGCGACGACCACGCGTCGATTCCTGCGCCGCCCGTCCTCCGTCGCGTTGTCGGCGATGGGGCGGAACTCCCCGTAACCGACGGCGGCAAGTTTGTCCGGCGCCACCCGCGCCGCGGCAAGGCGCTCGGCAATGCTTGCCGCCCGCGCGGCGGACAGCCCCCAGTTCGAACCGAAGGGACCGCCGGCAAGCGGCACGTCGTCGGTGAAGCCCTCGACGCGCGCCGGGTAGCCCATGTCGGCGATCACCCCGCCCAGCTTGTCGAGCAAGGGCAGCGCGGCGGGACTCAGCGCGGCGCTGCCACTGCCGAACAGCACCTCGCTGCCCAGTTCGACTTCCAGCCAGTCCGTGGTTTCACGGACTTTCACGTCCCCCTGTTCCCCGAACGGCGCGAGCACTTCCTCGATGCGCGCGCGCGGCGTGCCGACGATCGGCACGGCCGACGGCGCGAGCGGCTGCGGCGGGCTGGCCACCGGCGTGTCCCCGCCCGGTTCGTCGAGGGGGGCCAGGTTCGGGGCGCCATCGAGCAGGCCCGTGGACGGCGGCGCACCGCCGCCCAGGTCGACCGGGGCGGCGCGCGTCACGTCTTCGCTGAACACCGTGCTGATGGACTTCGACAGCACGCGGAACTTGCCGGTGTTGACCGACGAAATCGAATAGAGCACGACGAAGAACGCGAACAGCAGCGTGATGAAATCCGCATAGGACACCAGCCAGCGATCGCGGCCGTACTCCTCTTCTTCAACCGGCGCGCGCAAGAGCGACGCCGGCACGCGCCCGTTCACCGGATGAGGCCCTGCAACCTTGACTCGACGACGCGCGGATTCTCACCGTCGGCAATCGCGGTGATGCCTATCGTGATCATTTCCTCGAGACGTGTCTCCGCGCGCACCAGCGCGCGCAGCTTGGTGCCGATCGGCAGGAACACCAGGTTCGCGAGACCCACGCCGTATACCGTCGCGACGAAGGCGACGCCGATGCCTTGGCCAAGCATCGAGGGGTCGCTGAGATTGTTCATGACCTGGATGAGGCCGATGACCGCGCCGAGGATGCCCAGGGTCGGGGCGTAGCCGCCGAGGCCGTCGTAGACGCGCGCAGCGAGCAAATCCCGCTGTTCGCGCGCGGCGCTGTCCACCTGCAGGGTTTCGCGGATGAGGTCGGGCTCGTTGCCGTCGATCAGCAGCTGCAGCGCCTTGCGGGCGTAAGGGTTCTGCACCGTCTCGACGAGCGCCTCCAGGCCGAGGAGGCCGTCACGGCGTGCCACGCGGCACCAGTGGATGAGATCCTTCATCGCGGCGTCGAGCGCAATCGACGGTGGCCGCAACACCCAGTTTCCCATGCGTAGCGCCCGCACGAAGACCGGCAACGGCGACTGCAGCATCGTCGCTCCCAGCGACCCGCCGACGACGATCAGCAGCGCGGGGCCGTTGACCAGCATCGCGAGGTGACCGCCCTCGAGGTACTGACCGAGCACCACCGCGGCGATGCCGACCAGCAGACCCAGGATGCTGAGCAGGTCCATCGTTCAGCGCGCGCCGTAGCGGCGCGCCCCGGCGCGTGCCATGCCGGCAGGCTTTGCCGCCACGGGCTCAGCGCCGCGCATAGGCGTCGATCAGCTCGGGCAGGTCAAGAATCAGCGCGATGCGACCGTTGCCGGTGATCGTCGCACCTGAAAGTCCGCGGGTGCCCTGCAGCATGGCGCCGAGCGGCTTGATGACGACCTCTTCCTGGCCGATCAGCTCGTCGACGAGCAGGCCCATGGACTGGTTGCCGACCGAGACGATCACGACGTGGCCGTTGTCGATCGCGTAGTCGTGCACGCCGCTCACCAGCCACCTGCTCAGGTAGAACAGGGGCAGTGCCTTGCCCCGCACCAGCAGGGTCTTGTTGCCGTTGATGTCGCGCGCCTGGCCGCGCTCGAAATCGATGATCTCCTTCACGTTGACCAGCGGCAGCGCGAATATCTGCCGGCCCAGTACGACCATCAGCGTCGGCATGATCGCGAGCGTCAGCGGCACGCGGATGCGGATCGTCGTGCCGACGTTGACCCGCGAGTCGATTTCGATCGAGCCGTTGAGCTGGGTGATGCGCGTCTTCACGACGTCCATGCCGACCCCCCGGCCGGAGACGTCCGAAATCTCGCTCTTGGTCGAGAAGCCGGGCAGGAAGATCAGCTCGAAGCATTCCCGCGGCGAGAGGCGCAGCGCGGCGTCGGGCTCGAGCAGTCCCTTCTCCACCGCCTTCGCACGCAGCACGTCCGCGTGCATGCCGTGCCCGTCGTCCTCGATCGTCAGCAGGATCTGGTCGCCGTCCTGCTCGGCGGCGAGGCGCAGGGTCCCGTGGCGCGACTTGCCCGCGGCCAGGCGCACTGCCGGCGTCTCGATACCATGGTCGACGGCGTTGCGCACGAGGTGCACCAGCGGGTCCGCGAGCGCCTCGACGAGCGTCTTGTCGAGATCGGTGTCCTCCCCCGCCATCTCGAGTTCGATTTCCTTGTGCAGGCTCCGCGCGAGATCGCGCACGACGCGCGGGAAGCGGCCGAAGACTTTCCGGATCGGCTGCATACGGGTCTTCATCGCCGCCGTCTGCAGATCGCTGGTCACGACGTCGAGGCTCGCGACGGCCTGGCTCACCTCCGGATTGCCGATCGAAGCCTGCAGGTTCGACAGCCGGTTCCTGATCAGCACGAGTTCGCCGACCATGTTCATGATCCGATCGAGCACCTCGGTACCGACGCGGATGGTGTTGTCCGTCATCCCGCCGTCGCGCCGACCGTTGCCGGACAGCAGCGTGCTGGTGGTGTCACCGCTGAACGCGGTCGTCGTGACCAGCCCGCGCGGCGGGGCGTCTCCGCCGAACGCGGTGGTGGACTCGAAACCGACGCTCGTCGACTCCCCGCTGAACCTGTCGATGCCCGGCAGCCTGTCGAGCATCCTTGCGAGCTCTGCGTCGGACCCCGCAGGCGCAGGCGGCGCAGGCTCCGCCTGTGCCGCCTGCAGGCGATCGAGCAGCGCCTCGAATTCATCGTCGGTGATGAGGTCGCCGTCGCCGGTGACGGGGGGCGTGGCGGGCGGCTTCGCCTGCAGGCGGTCGAGGAGAGCCTCGAACTCCTCCTCGTCGATGAGATCCGGGGCGCCGGCGCCCTCCTCAGCCGCAAGCCCGGCTTCCGCGATCATGCCCGCGACGAGGTCGTCGAATTCCCCCGCCGCGACCGTGGCGGGTGCTTCGTCGACGGGCCCTTCGTCCGTGGCCAGCCGCCGCAGCCGCTCCATCAGGGCCGGCGTGGCGGGCTGGGGAAGCTGGCCGAGATTCAGCGCGCCGAACATCTCGCGCAGCGTGTCCAGCACCTGCAGGAAGACGTCCATCATCGCCGCGTCCAGGGTCGCACGGCCGTTGCGCAGGCGGTCGAACACGTCCTCGGCCTGGTGCGCGACGGCGACCAGCGCCTGCAGATTCAGGAAGCCGGCGCCGCCCTTGAGCGTGTGAAACGCACGGAACACCGCGTTCAGCAGCTCGCGCTCGTGCGGGGCGGCCTCCAGCGCAACCAGCTGGGAATCCAGCTTCTCCAGGATCTCCTGCGCCTCGACGAGGAAGTCCTGCAGTATTTCATCGTCCATCGTGTCGTGCCTTGCTCTCGCCGCGACGAACTCGTCGCGCGCGACCGGGAATAGCGGTTATGACCGACTGCATATCGGCAGCGGGCTGGAAATGCTGAACGCGATGCAAGGGCGCGACACCGCGGACCCGGGCCGGAGGCAGTGGCTTCAGAGGCCGAGTTCGGCCAGCAGGTCGTCGACGTCGTGCTGACGGCTCAGGACATCGGCCGCGGCGCGTATCGCGGGCCCCTGGGGACCCTCAGCGCGCGCGGCACAGGGCCCGTCCGCCGGGGGTTCGTCACGCTCCGCGACGAGCAGGGACACGAGTTTCTGCTCGACCTGCGAGACGATGTCGATCGTCCTGCGGATGACCTGGCCGGTGAGGTCCTGGTACTCCTGCGCCATCAGGATTTCGGTCAGCCCGAGCTTCAGCCGTTCGCCCGCCAGGCGTGCCTCGCCGGCGAATTCCGCCAGGGCCCTCGGGTCGTCGGGCGCACCCCGCAGCAGCTTCTCGGCAATCGGCGCGAGTGTCTCCACCGCGCCCAGCGTGCGATGCGCCGCTTCCTCTGACTTCTCGACCACGTAGGCCAGGCGCTCGCGGGCGTCCGGCATCGCGTGACGGGAAAGTTCGTACAGGCGCGCATCGGACACCACGCCCCCGAAGGCCGCGTGGACCTCGCGCGTCAGTTCGCCGACGGATTTGAGCAGGCGCGTCGAGCGCGCGTCGTGGAGACTGTGCAGCAGCCCTTCGGCGGCGCCGTCGTCGCCGCGTTCCAGCGCGTCGACAAGTTCACGCGCACGGGCCAGTCGCTCGGTTCTATCCATGCAGTAGGCAAGCTTTCCCGCCGGCCGGCGTCAGGCGGTCTGCGCCGCGATGCGTTCGAAGATGCGATCGATTTTTTCCCGCAGCGTCTGCGCCGTGAAGGGCTTGACGATGTAGCCGTTCACGCCCGCCTCGGCCGCCATGACGATCTGATCGCGGCGCGCCTCGGCCGTGACCAGCAGCACCGGCAGCGACTTCAGCTTCGGATCCGAACGAACGGCGCGCAGCAGATCGATGCCCTGCATGCCCGGCATGTTCCAGTCGGTGATCAGGAAGTCGAAGCTGCCGTTCTTCAGCAGCGGCAGCGCGGTCGTGCCGTCATCGGCCTCGTGCGAGTTGTCGTAGCCCAGATCGTGCAGCAGGTTCTTGATGATTCGCCGCATCGTCGAGAAATCGTCGACGATCAGGATCTTCATGGTCTTGTCCACCCTTACCTCCCGTGCACTGCCGCGGCGCCGGTCGCGCGGCTCATGAGTACCAGTCCGCCATGCGGGCCTTGAGCCGGATCAGCGCCTGGGAGTGGATCTGGCACACGCGGGACTCGCTGACGCCCATGACCTCGCCCGTCTCCCGCAGGTTCAATTCTTCCTTGTAGTACAGCGACATCACCAGTCGCTCGCGCTCGGGGAGCGACGCGATGGCCTGGGCCAGCGCCTTCTTGAACATCTCCTTCTCGACGTTCTCGGCCGGCTCCGGAATGCGCTCGCAGAGCCCCTCCGACAGCACGTCGTCCTTGTTCGGCAGGTCCTCGAAGCTGAACACCTTGTGGCTGCTCGCGTCCTGCAGGGTCTGGTGGTAGACATTGAGATCCATGCCCAGGCGGGCGGCGACCTCGGCGTCCCGCGCGTCGCGGCCGCACTCGGCCTCGATTTCGGCGACGACCTTGCTGATTTCACGCACCTTCCGGTGCAGCGAACGCGGCGCCCAGTCACCCTTGCGGATCTCGTCGAGCATCGCCCCCCGGATGCGGATGCCGGCGTAGGTCTCGAAGCTGGCCCCCTGCGCAGCATCGTAGTTCCGCGCCGCCTCGAGCAGGCCGATCATCCCGGATTGCACCAGGTCGTCGATCTGCACGGTTGGCGGCAACCGGCTCATCAGGTGGTAGGCGATGCGTTTGACGAGCGCCGCATGCTTGCGGACCAGTTCGTCCTGATTCTGCTCGTGCAGGCCTGAATGCGCGGCCTGCTTGTATTTAGCGACTTCTTTCATGCCAGCGCATGCCTCCCCATCACTTCGGTTTGGATCATCCGTTCCAGGAAAAACTCGAGTTGGCCGCTGGCAACGCGTGGCTCAGGCCACTTGTCGGCTGCCGCCGCCAATCGTTTGAATGCGATGCCGGCCGCGCTGGCCGGAAACGCGGTGACCACCGGCGCGCGACGGCGTGCCGCCTGCGCGATGCAGCGGTCGTAGGGAATGACGCCGACGAAGTCGAGCGCCACGTCCAGGAATCGATCGGTCGCCTTGGACAGGCGCAGGTAGAGATCGCGCGCCTCCGCCTGGCTCTGCGCCATGTTGACCAGCACGCGGAAGCGGCTGCGCCGCGAACGCTGGTTGAGCACCTTGATCGTCGCGTAGGCATCGGTGATCGACGCCGGGTCGTTGCAGACGACGACGATCACCTCCTGCGAGGCCTCGCAGAACTGCAGGGAATTCGCGGCGATGCCGGCGGCCGTGTCGACGATCATCACGTCCATCGTGCCTTCCAGCTCGCTGAACGCGCGCAACAGGCCCACCCGCTCGGCGTCGGAGAGCTCGGCCATGTGCTGCACCCCGGACGCCGCGGGCACCACGCGCAGGCCGGCGGGACCTTCGAGCACGATGTCGCTGAGACTGCAGCGGCCCTCGATGACGTCCGACAGCGTGTGCACCGGGCTCAGGCCCAGCAGCACGTCCAGGTTGGCGAGCCCGAGGTCGGCGTCGAGCAGCGTCACCCGCGCGCCGCTCGCGGCGAGGGCCGTGCCGAGATTGATCGAGACCGTCGATTTGCCGACACCGCCCTTGCCGCTCGTCACCGCGATGACGCGGGTAGGTCGCGGGGACAGGCGTCCGGAGGGAGCATTCATGTGCTGGATTCCGTAGGTGTTCACAGTGAGAAGGCCTGTTCGAAGGACGCGGTGTCCACCGGCGTCGGGCTTGCCTTGCCCATTGCCACGAACTGCTCGAGCAGCGCCGGGCGCGTGGCCGCGGCCACGTCGTCCGGCACCTGCTGGCCGGCCGACAGGTAGGCCACCGGCAGCCGGGATTCCACGATGGCGGACACGGCCGGGCCGAGGCTCGCGGCCTCGTCGAGCTTGGTCAGGCAGCAGCCGGCCAGGGCCTGGCCCTCGGCCGCGGCAACGATGCGTTCGAGCGAGAGGTGGTCAGTGCTCGCGGACATCACGAGGTAAGTCTCGACCCGGGTCGGCAGCCCGTGCAGGGTCGCAAGCGACTGGCGGAACCCGGGGTCACCCGGCGCGAAGCCCGGCAGGTCGATCAGCACCAGCTCGCGGTCGTGCAGTTCGGCGAGCTGTTCGGGCAGCTCTTCGAAGCTGCGCACGGTGCGCACCGTGATGCCGACGAGCCGGCCGAAGGTCTTCAGCTGGTGATGGGCGCCGAGGCGCTGGTCGTCCGTCGACACGAGCGCGACGCTGTGATTGCCGCGCGCCAGCGCATAGCGGCCGGCGAGCTTGCTCGCGAGCGTGGTCTTGCCGACGCCGGTCGGCCCGCACAGCGCGAAGTGGCCGCCCTGGCGCTGGACCGGATCGTCGAGGCAGGTGATGCGTTGCCGCAGGACGGCAACGACTTGCCGCCAGGCTTCGTTGAATTCGGTCATCGGGCCGGTCTCGGCGACCAGCGCGCGGGCCAGCCGCGGCGTGACGCCCAGCTGCACGAGCACCCGCATCAGGCGCGCACCGATCGGGCTGCGCTGCGAGAAATCGTTCCATGCGAGGCTGGACAGCTGGTTCTCCAGCAGGCTCTTCAAGGCGCCCAGTTCACGCTGCATCTGGTTGATCGTGTCCTGGTTGGTCCACAGGACCCCGTGGCCACCGTCGGCGCGTGGCGCCGGCGACGCCGCGCGGGGTGCAGGGCGGCGGGCGGCGGGCGCGACAGCCGGCGCGAACGCGGAGTCCTCCTCGCGCGGCAGCGGCGGGGCGGGTTCGTCCACGGCGGCGGCCTCGCGGCGTTCGCGCGGCGGCGGCGTGAACTTTTCGATGAGTTCCGCGTCGGCATCGCCGCTCGCCGTCAACAGCTCGACGCCGCCGTCGACCTTGCGGTTCGACAGGATCAGCACGTCGGGGCCCTGTTCCTGGCGCACCATCTCCAGGGCACTGCGCATATTGGCGGCGAAATACCGTCTCACCTTCATGCGTGTCTTCCTCGCTCAACGCCTCGATACTTGCGCCGCTCGCCGATGCCTTCAGCGGCGGCCGTTGCCCGCGCCGTCGCCGACCGTGGCGACGATGCGGATCTGTTTGTCGTCGGGCACCTCGTTGAAGCTGATGACGTGCATCCCCTTCACGCTGTGGCGGACGAAGCGCGCGAGGAACTCGCGCAGATTGCCCGGCACCAGCAGGACCGACGGCTGCCCCGTCAGCTCCTGGCGGTCATGCGCCTCGCGGAGCGACTGGGCAAAGCGGTTGGCGAGGTTGGGTTCGATGGCGACCCCGCTCTCAGCACCGCTCGCCACAGAGGATTGCAATATCTGTTCCAACGAGTAGTCGAGCGTGATCACCGGCAGCTCTTCCGCCAAGCCGTTGATTTGCTGGACGATGACCCGACCGAGGGCTTCCCGGACCGCGCCGGTCAGCGTGACGGGGTCTTGACTCTTGGTGGCACGCTCCGCCAGAACTTCGAGGATGGTCCGCACGTCGCGCGTCGGCACGTGCTCGCGCAGCAGGTTCTGCATGACGCGCACGAGGGTGCCCAGCGAAACGACCTTCGGCACGACGTCCTCGACCAGCTTCGGGCTCGTCTTCGCGAGGCCGTCCAGCAGTTTCTGCGCCTCGTCGTGCCCCAGCAGCTCGTGCGCGTGGTCCTGAATGATCTGGCTCAAGTGGGTCGCGACGACCGTGCTCGCATCGACGACCGTGTAGCCGAACACCTGCGCCTGCTCACGCTGGTCTTCCCCGATCCAGACCGCGTCGAGGCCGAAAACCGGGTCCTTGACGGTCACGCCGCGCAGCTGGCCGTGCACCTGGCCCGGGTTGATCGCGAGCTCCTTGTTCGGCTGCAGGCTCGCCTCGCCGATCGTCGCGCCGTGGATGGAGATGCGGTAGGTCGAGGGCTCGAGGTCGAGGTTGTCCCGGATGTGGACGGCCGGCACCAGGAAGCCGAGTTCCTGCGACAGCTTCTTGCGCACCCCGCGCAGGCGGTTCAGCAGCTGGCCGTTCTGGCCGCGGTCGACCAGCGGGATCAGCTTGTAGCCGACCTCGAGCCCCAGCGCGTCGATCGGCTGCACGTCGTCCCACGACAGTTCCTTCGTCTCGGGCGGCGGGGGCGGTGGCGGCGCCTCGACCGGCACCAGGCCGCGCTGACGCCCGCGCTGGTGGATGCGCCAGGCGCCGTAGCCCGCCCCGGCCGCCATCGTCAGGAAGGCCAGGTTCGGCATGCCCGGGATCGCGCCCATCAGACCCAGCACCCCGGCGGTGATGCCGAGCGTCTTCGGGTCGTCGAGCAGCTGGCTCGTGATCTGTTGGCCCATGTCTGCCTCGGCCGACACGCGCGTGACGATGATCGCCGAAGCGACCGCGAGCAGCAGGCCCGGGATCTGCGCCACCAGGCCGTCGCCGATCGTCAGCAGCGTGTACACCTGCATGGAGTCGGTCACCGACAGGCCGTGCTGCAGGACCCCGATCACGAAGCCGCCGAGGATGTTGATCGCGCAGATGAGGATGCCGGCCACCGCGTCGCCCTTGACGAACTTGCCGGCACCGTCCATCGCGCCGTAGAAGTCCGCCTCCTGCGCGACCTCCGCCCGGCGCACCTTCGCCTCCTCCTGGGTGATGATTCCGGCGTTCAGGTCGGCGTCGATCGCCATCTGCTTGCCCGGCATCGCGTCCAGGGTGAAGCGCGCGCTGACCTCGGCGATGCGGCCTGCACCCTTGGTGATCACCACGAAGTTGATGATGACCAGGATCGCGAACACCACGAAGCCGACGGCGTAATTGCCGCCGATGACGAAATCGCCGAAGGCGTGGATGACCTCGCCGGCCGCGTCCGGCCCCTGGTGGCCGCGCAGCAGCACGACGCGGGTCGATGCGATGTTCAGCGCGAGGCGCAGCAGCGTCGCCACCAGCAGGACGGTCGGGAACGCCGCGAAGTCGAGCGGCCGCTTGCTGTAGATGCTGGCCAGCAGGATCACGATCGACAGCGAGATGTTGAACGTGAACAGCACGTCCAGCAGCAGCGGCGGCAGCGGCAGCACCATCATCGCCAGCAGCGAGACGAGCGCGACGGGAATGCCGATGCCGCTGCCGATCAGCGTGTTCAGCATCGCGCGGCTGGAATTGATTCTTGCCAGGGTCGCCATGGAGATGTCCTGTGCTTCGTTTCGGGTGGGCCGTCGTCAGTACTGAAGTTCCGGCGGAATCGGCAGGTCCGTCGGCGCCTGCGGCGCGGGCCGCAGCGGGTCCTTGCGCCGCAGCTGGAACACGTAGGCGAGCACCTGCGCGACGGCGACGTACAGTCCCGCCGGAATGTCGTGATTGAGCTTCGTCGTGTGGTAGATGGCACGCGCGAGGGGCGGCGCCTCGAGCACCGCCACGCCGCTCTCGCGCCCGAGCTCCCTGATTTTCAGCGCGACGAGGTCCGCGCCCTTCGCCACGACGCGCGGCGCGGCCATCGTCGCCGGGTCGAATTTCAGCGCCACCGCATAGTGTTCCGGGTTCGTGACGATGACGTCCGCCTTCGGCACCTGCTCCATCATCCGGCGGCGCGCCAGCTCCTGCTGCATGCCGCGAATCTTCGCCTTGACCTCGGGCGAGCCGTCGCTCTCCTTCGATTCCTCGCGCAGTTCCTGCCGCGACATCCGCAGCTGCCGCGCGTGGTCCCAGCGCTGGAAAGGCACGTCGATCAGCGCAATCAGCACCGTGCCGGCGCTGACGATCACGAAAGCCTTGAACGCGAGCGAGGCCGTCGCGGCGATGCCGCCCGCGAGCGGCATCCGGCCGAGCGCGAAGAGATCACCCGCCTCGTGCCACAGCGCCGCGAGCCCGAAGCCGAGCAGCAGCATGAACTTCGCGAGCGCCTTGCCGAGCTCGAGCAGGCTGCGCATCGAGAACAGCCGCCCCAGCCCCGCCACCGGGTCGATGCGGTTCCACTTGAAGCCGAGCGCCTCGGCGGCGATGTTCCAGCCGCCGAGCGCGATGGATCCGGCCACCGACACCACCGCCGAGACGACGAGGAAAGGCAGCAGGCTCTGCAGCGTGGCCAGCACGACCTCGCCGCTGGTGCGCAGCACGTCGACGTCGTTGAGCCGCAGCGCCCGCGTGGCGTCGAAATTCCGGCGCATGGCGTCGGCCAGGACGGCGACCACGTCGTCCCCCGACGCCCAGAGCACGCCGGCCGCCGCGAACAGCGTCAGCATCGTCGTCAGTTCGCGCGAGCGCGGCAGCTGGCCCCGCTGCCGGGCATCCGACAGCTTCTTCTCACTGGCCTCTTCTGTGCGTTCCTGGCCGCTGTCGGCTTCCGCTGCCATGGTCTAGCGGATCCGCATCATTTCGTAGGCGACGCCGAAGGCCGACGAGAACAGGCTCTCCACCTGCTCGGGCAGCAGGCCCAGCGTCAGGACGACCATCAGGCTGCCGAACAGGATCATGATCGGAAAGCCGACGGCGAAGATGTTGAGCTGCGGCGCGGCCCGGGCCATCACGCCGAACGCGAGGTTGACCACCAGCAGCGAGGCGACCACCGGCAGCATGATGATCACGCCGAAGCCGAGCAGCTCGCCCGACCATTCGATGACGCGCGCGAGCGCCGCGGGCGCGAAGCCGCCGCCGCCCAGCGGCATCAGCTCGAAGCTGTGCGCCAGCAGCTCGACGAGCTTCAGGTGGGCGTCGAAGGCGAAGAACATCAGGGTGCCAAGAATCACGTAGAACTGCGCGATCACCGGCACCTGCGCGCCGGACGCGGGGTCGACCATCGCCGCGAAGCCGAGGCCCATCTGCTGGGCGATCAGCTGGCCCGCGAACTCGAGCACCATGAAGACCATGCGCAGCACGAGGCCGAGCCCGATGCCGATCAGCACCTGGAAGCCGGCGATGGACAGGCCCCGGGCGCTCAGGACCGGGACATCGGGCACGCTGGCCGGGTCGATCAGCGGGGACAGCACGATCGTCAGGCCGAGCGCGAACAGGATGCGCACACGCGCCGGCACCGAACGCGTCCCGATCACCGGCGAGACCAGCACGAAGGCGCCGAGCCGCAGGAAGGGCCACAGCCAGGCGGCGAGCCAGGTCAGCAGCTGTTTATCGGTGATCTCGAGCACGGCGTCGGCGCTCAGTTCGCGAGCGCGGGAATCGTCTGGAACAGCTGGACCGTGTAGTCCGTCAGCACGCGCAGCAGGAAGGGGCCGCCGACGACCAGCACGAGCGCGGTCACGAGCAGCTTCGGGATGAAGCTCAGCGTCATCTCGTTGATCTGCGTCGCGGCCTGCAGGACGCTGACGAGCAGGCCGACGGCGAGCGCCGGCAGCAGCAGCAGGCTCATCATCAGGAGCGTAACCTCCAGGGCGTGCTTGCCGAGGTTGACGATGAGTTCCGGGGTCATCATGCGGGTCTCTCCTGCGATGCCGGCCGCGTCAGGCGTAGAAGCTGGAGGCGAGACTGCCCACGATCAGCACCCAGCCGTCGACCAGCACGAACAGCATCAGCTTGAACGGCAGCGAGATGATCAACGGCGAGAGCATCATCATGCCCATCGACATCAGCACGCTGGCGACGACGAGGTCGATGATCAGGAAGGGCAGGAAGATCAGGAAACCGATCTGGAAGCCGGTCTTCAGCTCGCTGGTGATGAAGGCCGGCACCAGGATCGTGAACGGGGTCGCCGCGGGCTCCGGGATGGGTCCCGTGTCCGCGAGATCGGCGAAGAGCTTGAGGTCGGCTTCCCGGGTCTGGGCCAGCATGAATTCGCGCAGCGGCCCCTGCGCCTTCTCCAGCGCGTCGGTGAAGCCGATGGTCTCGTTCATGTACGGCGTCACGGCGTCCGCGTACACGCGGTCGATGACCGGCGCCATGATGAAGGCGGTCATGAACAGCGCCAGCGCGATCAGCACCTGGCTCGACGGGGTCTGCGCCGTGCCCAGCGCCTGGCGCAGGATCGCGAGCACGATGATGATGCGGGTGAAGGCGGTCATCGCGAGCAGGATCGACGGCAGCACCGTCAGTGCCGTCATCAGCAGCAGGACCTGCAGGGTCAGCGTGTAGGTCTGCGTGCCGTCGGCGGCCGTGGTCACCGACATCGCGTTCAGGCCCTGCTGGGCGAACGCGGGGGCCGCGACGAACAGCAGGGGCAGCAGCAACCAGGACAGGCGGCGCATCACGTCGCGTCCGGCGCCGGCGCCT
>Ga0255182_1000795_pt1 | contig 18642 bp, 17 predicted proteins | sample Atl_UVDOM_RepA_8_FD_188420 | JGI IMG/M metagenome (GOLD analysis project Ga0255182, IMG submission 188420) | Freshwater microbial communities from Altamaha River, Georgia, United States - Atl_UVDOM_RepA_8d | ecosystem: Environmental > Aquatic > Freshwater > River | place: USA: Georgia...
ATCTGCTTGGCGCAAGCCTCGGGCTCACGCGGCTGCGCGGAGTGGTGCAGGAAATGCAGGCAAGCTTTCAGGTGGTGCTGGACCAGGCCTCATGGAACCCGTCGGGACCCGAACCCGATCTCGACGCGCTTGGCGCCCAGGCGCACAAATGCGCCGGTGCCGCCGCGATCTTCGGCGCCCTGCCGCTGCACCGCGCCTTCTGCGGTCTGGAAACCGCCGCGCTCAACCGCGAAACCTCCGAGATCGCCGATCATGTCGAACACTGCCGCGCCGCCCTTTCGGTCTGCACCGTGTTGATCGACAACGCCGTGAACGAGCTTGTCAGCCGCAACGTCAAGACGGGCTAAGGGCGCGCTGAACCGCCGCAACCAGCGCGGGCGCTTCAGTGGGCTTCGGCAGGACGGCGACGAACAGACCGGGTGGCAGGGCGTTACTGCCGATATGCGACGACACCAGAACAGAGGGCACCGGTGGGTCCATCGCCGCCGCCGCACGCGCCAGATCAAGGCCCGAACGCTGCGGCATCTTCAGGTCGGTCACCAGCAACGACCACTGGCCGGGATTGTCATGCAACAACGCCTCGGCTTCACGCGGGTCTGACAGCGCTACCGTCTGGGCGCCTGCGGCCTCCAGCATCTCGGCCAGCGTATCGGCCATATCGGCAACATCATCCACCACCAGGATGCTTCGCCCGTCCAGCCGATTGGGGGCAGTACCCTCGGCCCGCGCCTCGGCCCTTGGCGCAGCCAGCAGCACCGGGGCGGGTGCCGCCTGCGGCCAGGCGACCGTCACCGTGGTGCCCTGACCGGGCGTGCTGTCAAACCACAATGCAGCGTCGCTTTGCTGCACGATGCTGCCCACGATGGTCAAACCCAGCCCGGTCCCCGATTTGCCTTTGGTGGTGAAATAGGGCTCGAACAGCCGCGCCCGGTCCTCGGGGCCAACGCCGGGGCCATCATCGGCCACCTGAAAGACGCTGTAACGCCGCCCGGCAGACCATGTGCCGGTGTCGGGTGGGCGCGGCGGGATCCAGCTTTCCGAAGGCAAGACCTCGACCCGCACCGCCGTCGCCCGCGCCGGATCGGCCTCGCAAGCGTTCAGCGCCAGATTGACGATCACCTGCAACAGCTTTGTGCTGTCGGCCCAGACCGGTTGCAGGCGCTCGGGCAGCCTTGGCACGATACCGTGCTGGTCAATCCGCGCCGTCCCCAGAAGGTCAACGCCTTGCCGCACGATCTCGCGCAGGTCCTGACGCAGCGGATGGGCATCGTCCCGCCCCAGCGTTGCCAGCCCCGCGCCAAGATCCACCGCCATCTGCGCCGCACGCTTGATCCGCCGGATCCCCGAAAGCGCATCTTCGCTATCGCCGCAGCTTTGCTCCAGCATCGAGGCCGTGCCGCTGACGACCGCAAAGACATTGTGCAGGTCATGGGCGATCCCGGCCGCGACATGGGCGATCATCTCGCGCTGCTGGGCCACCTGCAACTGGTCGCGCAGCCGCGCCTTTTCGGCATCGGCGCGGGCGCGGTCGGTGATGTCGCGCGCAATCACCAAAAGCCCGCCATCCAGGCGCGTGTTCAAAGACAGCTCTTGGCGGATGACGCCACCGTCCCGATGCTGGCCGCGCACCTCCATCCGCAAGGCCCGCGCACCGACCATCTGACGCCAGGCACGGGTTGCAAACCAGTCGGCCCCCTCGCCGGGATAAAAGTCGGTCCAGCGCAGCGCCTTGACCGGCTCAGAGTCCGGAATCCCGAACATGTCGCGATAGGCATGATTCATGAACTGGAACTGCCCCCGAACGTTCAGCATGGCAATGCCATCGCTTGCCCCTTCGATGGCCAGCTTCCAGTCGCGGATCTCGCGGCTGTGCTTGCGCTTCAACTCGGTAATGTCGGTCTGCACTGAAACAAAGCCCTGCACGCAGCCATTCTCGTCCAGCAAGGGCTGCACATCCATGCTGACCCAGTATTCCTCACCCGCCTTGTCATGGTTCACGATCTCGGTCTGCGGGGCCACGCCGCCGCGCAGCGCATATTCCACGCGCGACGGACCAAGTCGGCTGGCCCGGCGGGACCGCAGAAAGCTTTCCGGCTTGCGGCCCCTGATCTCGTCCAGCCGCCAGCCGCTGCGCTGCTCAAAGGCAGGGTTGACCCATTCGATATTGGCATCGGCATCGGTGATGATAACCAGATGCGACGTCAGCTCGACAATCTTGCTCAACTGGGCGATGCGGCGCTGCTGGGCGCGTCTGCGGGTGACATCGCGCAAGACCACAAACCAGCCGTCCTGCGGGCCGATGTCTTTGCGCCGCGCGATATGAGCATTGCAACTGCACATCACGCCGTCGATCTCTTGGTCATAATCAAAGCTGCGCCGGACGCCATCGCCGCGCACCTCTTTCATCACCTTGCGAAACCGCCCAAGCAGCGGTGCCGGCAACAGCCGCTCAATCCGCTCGCCCACGGGCTTTTCCTGCAACAAGAGATGGCCCTGCCCGGGGCCGGTGTTGCAGGCCAGGCAGCGACCCTGGGCATCCAGCTCCAGCACCAGATCGGGCACCGCCGCCAGCATCGCGCTCAGCCGGTCGCTCTCGGCGACAAGCTGCGCCTGGGCGGCGGCGGCGGCCAGTTCGGCATCCCGGCGATGCAGGACCACGGCAATGGCATGTGCAACCGCCTGCAACAGGCGCAAGGCGTCCGGCCCGAAGGTGCGGGCGCCAATCGTGGCGTCAAATCCGACCAATCCCTCAAAGGTCCCGTTGCGCCGCATCGGGGCGGCAATCACCGCCTTGATGCCTCGCGCTTGCAAAAGGCTGCGCGCCGCGAGCCCCTTTGGCAGTTTTTCAACATCGTCGATGATGATCGGTTGCGTGCTGTGCAGTGGTGCTTGCCAGGGATCCAGAAGAGCCATGGGCAGACCTTGCGACAAATCCCGCAACGGCGGCACACCGGGTGCGGCCCATTCATGGCTGACACTGATCTGCCCCGGTTGGGTCTGGCGGATGACGTAGCTGCGCTCAACCCCGACAAGGGGGCCAATGCGGGCCAGCACCTGTTCGATATGGGCGTCAACATCCGGCCCTTGATGACCCAAAAGCTCATTTGTCAGCTCGATGATCTGCCACTGGATCCCGGTAAACCCCCCGCACTCCTTGGGCGGTCCTGCACCTTCCGGCAAGGCCAGGCGGTCACGAATGGCCCCGGCAAGGGCGCTGTGAAAGGCGGCGTCCTGTGGACAAAACCCCTCGGGCCGGGCGGTTTCGACCACCAGAAGAAGCGGCCGCTCGGGGTGGCGATCCACCGGCTCGACAAGCCGCGCCTTCCCGGCCGCAGCCCCCGGCAACACCGCCACCCTGCCATCGGCCGTCAGGGCCGCCACCAGATCGCCGTCATCGGTCGGGCGCATCAGGCCACACAGATCGGCGCGCAGGACCTCGGCGCACCGGCGCAAGGCGGCGTGCAACCCGGTTGCCAGCGCCCGTGGCTGATCCTTGCCCACAGCCATTTCGTCCAGCGCCGCCTGCAACAGCAACGCCTTGCGCCGCGAGGGGTGTTCCCCCTCGGTCCGTGAGTTGTCCATGCCCATGCGCCCCCATGTTCGGCCAGGGCCATCCGACCCTGCCTGAAAGACAGCCGCTAGCCTAACGGGTTCAGCACAGACCTTCGTTGCGCGCCATCATCGCCGCTTCGGTCCGGTTGCGCACCCCAAGCTTGCGGCAGATGGATTTCACATCCGCCTTCACGATCACCTCGCTCAGGTTCAACCGATAGGCGATCTCCTTGTTCTGCGCCCCTTCGCAGACCATCGCCAGAACCTGACGTTCGCGGGGCTTGAGGTTGGTTGAAGGCTCATCCTTCCCCATCACCTGCAAGACATAGTTGTAGGGAACGAACACCTCGCCCTGGGCGATCATCCTGACTGCGCTTTCCAGCGATTTCAAGGGCAGCGTCTTGGGGATGAACCCCATGGCCCCCTCGGCCAAGGCCCGTTCTATCACGGCAGGCGTGGCCACACCCGAAAACACCGCAACGCCCTTACCATTTGCGGCAATCACCTGGCGCAAGGCCCCAAGACCATCGCCACCCGGCATGGAATAGTCCAGCAAGACCACATCGAACCGCCCGCTTTCGGCAATACGCTCCAGCGCCGCCGAAACGCCTGATACGGCCTCAACCTCCAGACCCGAACCCTTGCCAAGCGCCAGCACGACGGTTTCTGCCAAAAGCAGATGGTCGTCTACAACCAGCACGCGCACTCGGTTCTCGGGGACTTCTATCGTCATATTATTGGCAAACGTTCTCGGAAAGGAGGACCATTTGGAACTATCTCTCGGAAGTAGGTCAGTAACGGGGAAAGATTCAACCCTTAGCGTGTCGATTTCCCTAAAGAGACATTTTGTCTCCCAAAGATAATTGATTATGATCAAGAGTCTTTGTTCACAAGGGCGTGAGCGGGGCCAGACAGGCCACTGACACCCGCCATTGAACCTAACGAATATTCGGAAATTTCCAAGACGGGAACGATTCGCAGAATAGAACGTTCAATACAAATCGAGTCTTCCGACCGATACATTTTTCCACTTATTCAACCATTAGTTATATTTCGCCTCATTCAGAACGATCAATCGCCCGAATGCTGTTTTGCGCCATATCTTTGAAGCGCTGATAATAACTGTGAAAAGGACTGGCGCGTATTGCGTCAAGGCCCTGACCGCACGGGAAAACCCGGCGGCACACAGGAGAGCAGGATGCAGCGCGATCTCAAGAACCTGGATGCGGGCCGAGACAACCGGCTCAAGGTGTTCAAGGCCCATGACAAGGACGCAAGCCCGACCGGCCCGCTGACGGCCGGCCCGGTTCTGGTTCTGGCCGCCGACCCGGTGCCGCTGACCTTCCAGATCGAACACTTGCGCAAACAGGGCCGCGACGTGGCCGTGTGCAGCGACATGGGGCAGTTTCAGAACCTCCTTGGCCTTCCCATCGAACACTGGTCGATGCTGATCATCGAGATCGAGGGCTTTGGCGGCATTACTGCGGTGATCGGCAAACTCCTCATGCTGCGCGAAGAGCATCCCGATCTGCCGATCATCCTCGCCTCCACCCGGATGGCGGCGCATGATTTCACCACCGAACGGCTGCCGATCTGTGACAGCTCGCTGGCCCTGCCCTGCACGGCGGGCGATCTCTATGTCGCTGTGGAAAATGCGGTTGCCAACAACCTGATCTGGCAAAAGCGGCTCGAGGATCTCGACGGCCTGTCCGACGCGCCCGGTTCCGATGACGCCGACAACGCGGCCAAGGCCGCCGAACCCGAACTGGCCGAAGCCGTCTGACCCCATCCGCCCCATCGCGATGATTGACGGATCAGCCTGACCTGCTAGGCCTTTGCCATGGTCAGGCCCCTTCCCCCCTTGCGCCTTGCGAACCGGCCAGCCCGTCGGCTGTTCCTGCAGCGCCACGCCCTGTCAGACGCCCCGCGCGGCACCTCGGTGGCCGATCTTGTCCGCCGCATCGGCTTTGTGCAGGTCGACAGCATCGCCACCGTCGAACGCGCCCATCACATGATCCTGTGGTCGCGCGACCCCAGCTATCGGCCCGAGACCCTGAAAACCGCGCTCGAACAGGACCGCCACCTGTGGGAACACTGGACCCATGACGCCGCGATCCTGCCGATGGAAACCTATCCCTACTGGAAGCACCGCTTTGCCCGCGACGCAGAGCGCCTGAAGGGCAGTTGGCAGCGCTGGTTCCGCGAAGGCTATGAGGCGCAGTTCGACCGCATCCTGAACCACATCGCCGCCCATGGCCCGGTCACCTCGGCCGATGTCAGCAAGGACGAGACGCGCGGCACCGGTGGCTGGTGGGACTGGCACCCGTCGAAAACCGCGCTGGAATGGCTGTGGCGCACCGGGCAACTGGCGATCACCCGGCGCGAGGGGTTCCACAAGGTCTATGACCTGACCGAACGCGTGATCCCCGCGCCGCTTTTGCAGGCCGAAGTCTCGGCTGACGCCAAGGCCGACTGGGCTTGCACCAGTGCGCTTGACCATCTCGGCTTTGGCACCCCGGCCGAGATTGCCGCCTTCTGGGACGCCCTGCCGCGCGATGCGGTGCGGGCCTGGGCGCAGGACGCGCTGGCGCGGGGCGAGATTGTCGAAATCGCGGTCGAGGGGGCCGATGGCACGCAACGCCCGGCCCTTGCCCGCCCCGATGTCCTGGCCCGCGCCGAAGACGCCCCGCCGCCCCCGTCCCGCCTGCGCGTGCTGTCCCCCTTTGACCCCGCCCTGCGCGACCGGGCGCGGGCCGAATTCCTTTTCGGCTTTCACTACCGGATCGAGGTTTTCGTGCCCGAACCCAAACGCCTCTGGGGCTATTACGTCTTTCCGGTTCTGGAGGGCGACCGGCTTGTCGGCCGACTGGACGCCAAGGCCCACCGCAGCGAAGGCACCCTCCGCGTCCGCGCCTTCTGGCCCGAGGCCGGGGTCCAACTGACACAGTCCCGCACCGCCAAACTCATGGCCGAGCTTGACCGGCTGGCCCGGTTCTCCAACTGCAACCGCGTGGAATTCCTGCCCGACTGGCAGCGCAGCTTCCTTCCGCCCAAACCCTAAGGGCAGGGGGTCTCAAAGGCATCAATCGCCGCCATCGCCTCTTCGGCGGTTTCCACGAACTGAAACAGCTTCAGATCCTCTGGGCTGATCACCCCCGCCTCGGCCAGATGACCCCAGTTGATCACCGTCTCCCACCAGCCGCGCCCGAACAACAGGAACGGGATCGGCTTCATCCGCTTGGTCTGGATCAGCGTCAGGCTTTCAAACATCTCATCCAGCGTGCCAAAGCCGCCGGGAAAGATGCAGACCGCCGCCGCGCGCATCAGGAAATGCATCTTGCGGATGGCAAAGTAGTGAAAGTTGAACGACAGGTCCGGCGTCACATAGCGGTTCGGCGCCTGCTCATGCGGCAAAACGATGTTCAGCCCAATCGACTGGCCCCCTGCTTCGGCCGCACCGCGGTTGCCCGCCTCCATCACCCCCGGCCCGCCGCCGGTGACGATCACATTCTGCTTGCCGTAAGACTCCATGCTGCGCTCGGTCATCATCCGCGAAAACCGCCGCGCCTCGTCGTAATAGCGCGTCAGGTCCGCCAGCATCGGGGTCTTGGCCAAGGACTTGTGTTCCGGCGCGGGGATACGCGCGCCACCAAACAGGACGATGGTCGATTCAATCCCGCGCTCGTCCATCACAAGCTGCGGCTTCAACAGCTCCAGCTGCAACCGCACCGGCCGCAGCTCTTCGCGCGTCATGAAGTCAGGATCGGCAAAGGCCAGACGATAGGCCGGGGCACGGGTCTGGGGGGTGTCGGGGATACGATGCGCAGCCTCGATATCCTGAGTGCTGTCGCGGAACGGGTGACTTCTGGGTTCGTCTTTCATGGTCCTGCTGTCGTTTTTTGTCCGCTTGATTGCGCGGGGGGTCTTATAGCCTTATAGGCAAGGCCAACGCGTGACCAATCGAAAAAGGGTGATCCCATGTCCTACGCCGCACTAGAAGCCGCCATCGAAGCCGCATGGGACGCCCGCGACGGCATCAGCCCCGCCACCAAGGGCGAAACCCGCGATGCGATCGAGGCGACGCTTTCGGCATTGGACAGCGGCGCGCTGCGTGTGGCCGAAAAGCGCGGCAATGACTGGCACGTGAACCAATGGGCCAAGAAGGCGGTGCTGTTGTCGTTCCGCCTGACCGACATGTATGAAATCTCCGGCTCCAACGGTGGGGCCAACTGGTGGGACAAGGTCCCCTCCAAATGGCAAGGCTGGACCGAGGCCGACTGGCGCGCCGCAGGCTTCCGCGCCGTGCCGGGCAGCATCGTCCGCCGCTCGGCCTATATCGCCAAGGGCGTCGTCCTGATGCCGTCCTTCGTGAACATCGGCGCCTATGTCGATGAAGGCTCCATGGTCGACGGCTGGGCCACTGTCGGCTCCTGCGCCCAGATCGGCAAGAATGTCCACCTCTCGGGCGGCGTCGGCATCGGCGGCGTCTTGGAACCCATGCAGGCAGGCCCGACCATCATCGAGGACAACTGCTTTATCGGCGCGCGCTCCGAAGTGGTTGAGGGCTGCATCATCCGCGAAGGCTCGGTCCTTGGCATGGGCGTGTTCATCGGCAAATCGACCAAGATCGTTGATCGTGAAACCGGCGACGTGATGTATGGCGAAGTGCCGCCCGGCTCGGTCGTGGTGGCAGGATCGATGCCATCCAAGGGCGGGATCAACCTTTACTGCGCCGTGATCGTGAAAAAGGTCGATGCCCAGACCCGCGCCAAGACCTCGATCAACGATCTCTTGCGGGACTGAGCCGCGATGACCGAGGCCGACAAGCCCACCCCCGAAAAGCCAGCGAAGGTGAAACGCGCCCAAAGCGTGTTCACCCTTCTGGTGCAGGTCGGCCGCAAGGGCGGCGACGGGCTGCCCGACAAGGCCACCGGCGCGGGGCTGATGATCTATGCCTCTGGCGTCGATGAGGCCGAGGCGGTGCGCGAAACCGTTGCAATCCTGAAAGAGGCCGATCTCGCCGTGCTCGAGGTTGAGGGCCTTGGCACCATCGAGGAACGCGAAGCCGCAGGCGACGAGATTGACAGCGAAGAGCGCAAGCTGATGGACAGGGCGCTCAAGGAAAACTCGGTGATCGTGGCGCAGATGACGCCGTTCTTCGACTAAGGCGGCTCAGGCCACGCGGCGGTGGCTGGCCCGTCCCAGCATCGCCATCAGCGTCAGCACCTCATAGGGCTCCAGCACCTGCATCGACGGTGGGCGATCGGCACGATCCATGAACAACGGACAGCCATCGGCAAGGATCAGCGCCGGATGGTCAAACTCCAGCATCAGAACCGAGGCAACGGCGCGCCGCTGCTCGGCCAGCGCCGACTGACCATCCACCATCGCCCCGGCAGCCACCAGCACCCGCTCCTCGCCAAAAAGATACTCCACCTCCGGACCACTTAACGCCAAGCGCTGATCGGCGGCCACCAACATGTCCTGACTGGCCCCGAAGAAAGGCGCGCGCAGGATGATCGGCGCGAATGAACCGCAGGCCGGAAGGTCCAGCCGCGTGATCCGGCGCAGCGGCAAAAGACCGCCATCGGCGGTCGCCACCAGATCGCCGGGTTGCAAATGCCCGGCCAGCACTGTGCCACGGGCGGTTTCCACCGGCGTGCGCTGGCCAACCCACGGCGCACGCGCCGGAAGGTCAGCCCCTTTCGTCAGGCCAAACCACAAGACCGCGCCATGCCGCCTTGCCCGCGCGGGACCATGGCTCAGCTGATCCAGATCCTCCAAGAGGATCGGCAAGGGATTCTGACCGGTTGACCGCAACGGCGCCAGATCGGGACAGCCCAGAAACTCCAGCCGCATCTCCCAATGCCGGGCCGGGGCGTCAAACCGCAGGCTCAGCCGGCCGGTGCAGGACTGTTGCGGCATCGGGCCGGGCAGGGCATGGCGCTGCACGCTTTGGCCCTGCCGATGGATCAGCACCAGACCCGCCTGCGGATCGTGAAACAGCGTGAAGGTGCGCGGCCAACCGGCGCTGCTGTGGAAATCCAGAAGAACTGCCGCTTCGGCCACGGGCAGGTCAAGCTCCACAACGAACATCCCGGCCTCGACCAGCGTCGTGGCCGGATCGGCCACGGCCCCACGATCTGACAGCAAAAGCCAGTCCTCAACCATGCGCCGCCACCCGTCCAAACAGGTGCGCACAACGGTCCCGCCCGCGCCTTGGGGTGCTCATGCCTGCCATCACTGCCCTTTGTCCGGGTTGCCCCCGGCTCTGGTCCCTTGCGGCAAGACTAGGCACAGGCGCCCGCCCTGTCATGCCAAACTGAACCGCCAGTCAAGTTTGCACCCGGCGGTTGCGCATCGGCCACAGCCTGCGGCCACGGTTGCCTTTGGCAGGACGGCTGCGCTATCCCAAAGCCAGCCCGACAGAAGGACCCGCCATGCCCGCCCATTCCCCCGTTGACCCCGCAGCCCTCACCGCCGCCCTGATCCGCTGCAACTCGGTCACCCCGGCCGAAGGCGGCGCACTGGTCCTGTTGCAAGACCTTCTGGAAAGCGCGGGCTTTGCCTGCACAAGGGTGGACCGGGGCGGCATCGCCAATCTTTACGCACGCTGGGGGGCCAAAGGGGCCAACAAAAGCTTTGGCTTCAACGGCCATACCGATGTTGTGCCGGTGGGCGACATCGCGGCCTGGACCCGCGATCCCTTCGGCGCCGAGGTGGTGGACGGCTGGATGTATGGCCGCGGCGCCACCGACATGAAATCCGGCGTCGCCGCCTTTGCCGCCGCCGCTGTGGATTTCGTGCGCCAGACCCCGCCCGACGGGGCGGTGATCCTCGCCATCACCGGCGATGAAGAGGACGTGGCCACCGACGGCACCGTGGCGCTGCTCGACTGGATGGCCACACAGGGCGAACGGATGACCCATTGCCTGGTGGGCGAACCGACCTGCCCCAACGAGATGGGCGAGATGATGAAGATCGGGCGGCGCGGCTCCATGACCTGCTGGTTCACCGCAGCAGGCGTACAAGGCCATTCGGCCTATCCGCATCGCGCGAAAAACCCGATGAGCGCCTTGGTCAAACTGTTGGCGCGTTTGGAGGAAAAGCCGCTTGACGAAGGCACGGCGCATTTCGACGCCTCAACGCTGGCCATCACCACCATCGACTGCGGCAACCCGGCCAATAACGTCATCCCGGCCAAGGGAACGGCGACGGTGAACATCCGGTTCAACGATCTGCACTCGGGCGCCAGCCTGTCAGACTGGCTGCGCAGCCACGCCGCGGCGGTGCAGGCCGAAACGGGGGTAGAGATCACAGCCCGCATCTCGATTTCCGGCGAAAGCTTCCTCACCCCGCCGGGCGATTTCTCGGCTCTGGTGGCCGGCGCGGTCCAGGCCGAAACCGGGCGCGTTCCAGAGTATTCCACCTCCGGCGGCACCTCGGATGCCCGCTTTGTCAAGGACCACTGCCCGGTGGTGGAATTCGGACTGGTCGGCCGCACCATGCATCAGGTCGATGAACGGGTCGAAGTGGCGCAGATCCACCAGTTGAAGGCGATCTACGGCCGCATCCTGAAAGACTATTTCGCATGATCGAGATCGGCGAGACCCGCGACATCGCCACCTGCCGCGCCCTGCGCCGCACCGTGTTCATCGAAGAACAGGGGGTGTCCGAGGCCGATGAGGTGGATGACAAGGATGACGAAGCCATCCACCTTCTGGCCAGGCTGAACGGCAGACCCGTCGGCTCGGCCCGGCTTCTGGTGCTGGGCGACACGGGCAAGATCGGCCGGGTCTGCGTTCTGGCCGACCAGCGCGGCACCGGCCTCGGCGCCGCCCTGATGCGGGCGGCGGTGGAACGGTTCCGGCAGGTGCCAGGGGTGAAAACAGTCAAGCTCGGCGCCCAGACCCATGCGCTGGGGTTCTATGAACGGCTGGGCTTTACCGCCCATGGCCCCGAATTCGACGACGCCGGCATCCCCCACCGCGAGATGGTCCTGCCGCTTTGATCCTGCCCTGATGCTGTTCATCTTGGCTCCAAATACCCCCGCCGGAGGCTCCTGTGGCCGGCCGTGGATGCCTCCGGCGGGGGTATTTTCGCCAAGATGAACGGGCGGGCTGTGGTCTTGGATGTCCCGCCGTGCTAGGCAGGGGGCATGACCCCCATTCCGACCAAAGACCAGATCCGCCAGTGGATCGCCGAGAACCCCGGCCTTGTCGCCAAGCGTGACATTGCCAAGGCCTTCGGCATCCGCGGCGACGCCAAGATCGACCTCAAGCGCCTCTTGCGCGAGATGGAGGAAGAGGGGGCGCTTGAGAAGAAGGCGCGCCGCTTCCGTGAACCGGGCTCCCTGCCGCCGGTCGCGGTGTTGCAGGTTCTGGCACCGGACCGGCAGGGGGATCTGTTTGCCGTCCCGCTTGAAGAGGGCGTGGACAGCACCCTGCGCATCCTGATCATGGCGCAGAAGGGCGATCCGGCGCTGGGCGCGGGCGACCGCATCCTGGGCCGTCTGACCCCGGTCAAGGCCGAGGGTCATTCCCATGAGGCTCGGCTCATCCGGCGGCTGGGGTCAAACCCGCTCAAGGTTCTGGGCATCTATCGCGCGGGCCACGAAGGCGGGCGGATCGTGCCCATCGACAAGGGCCAGGACAAGGAATGGCGCGTTGCGCCCGATGCGTCAAACGGCGCGCGCGATGGCGAATTGGTGGAGGGCGAGGCGGTTGGCAACCGGCGCCTTGGCCTGCCGCAGGCCCGCATCATTGCCCGGCTGGGCGATCCGTCAGGTGCGCGGGCCGTCAGCCTGATTGCCATTCACCAGCACGGCATCCCCGACCAATTCCCCGATCCGGTGATTGCCGAGGCCGACAAGGCCGCGCCTGTGGGCGTGACGGGCCGCGAGGATCTGCGCGATCTGCCCTTGATCACCATCGACCCCATTGATGCGCGCGACCGCGATGATGCCGTCTATGCCATGCCCGACGATCAGCCCGGCAATCCCGGCGGCCATGTCATCTGGGTGGCCATTGCCGATGTCGCCCATTACGTCACGCCGGGCAGCGCCCTTGACCGCGAGGCGCGGCGGCGTGGCAATTCCACCTATTTCCCGGACCGTGTCGTGCCGATGTTGCCCGATATCCTGTCGGGCGATCTGTGTTCCTTGCACGAACATGTCGACCGCGCCTGTCTGGCCGTCCGGATGCGGATCGACGCCCATGGCAACAAGCTGTCGCACCGTTTTGTCCGTGGGTTGATGCGGTCGCGGGCCTCATTGCACTATGCCCAGGTTCAGGGGGCCATCGACGGCCAGCCCGATGACCAGACCACGCCCCTTCTCGACCCCGTCCTGCGCCCGCTTTATGCCGCCTATGCCGCGCTGACCCAGGCCCGCGCCGCGCGCCAGCCGCTGGATCTGGATCTGCCCGAACGCAAGATCGTGCTGGATGACGCGGGCAAGGTCACCTCGGTGTCCTATTACGAACGCTTTGACGCGCATAAGCTGATCGAGGAGATGATGATCCTCGCCAATGTGGCCGCCGCCGAGGAACTGGTGCGGCTGAAGCAGCCCCTTCTCTTCCGCGTGCATGAAGAACCCTCGCCCCTCAAGCTTGAGGCGCTGCGCGAGGTGGCCGAGGCGTCGGGGCTGGTCTTGGCCAAGGGGCAGGTGCTGAAAACCTCGCACCTCAACCGTTTACTCAGCCAGGCGCAGGGCACCGAGTTTGACGAGCTGATCAACCTCACCACCCTGCGCTCCATGACGCAGGCCTATTACAATGCGGAAAACTTTGGCCATTTCGGGCTGGCCTTGCGGAACTATGCGCATTTCACCTCGCCCATCCGGCGCTATTCCGATCTGATCGTGCACCGCGCGCTGATTGCGGGTCACGGCTGGGGCAAGGACGGGCTCTCGGCCTGGGATATCGAAAACCTCGATGAGACCGCCAAGCTGATTTCCGAATCCGAACGCCGCAGCATGGCCGCCGAACGCGACACGACCGACCGGTATCTGGCGGCCTATCTCGCCGACCGGGTGGGCAGCACATTTACGGGCCGGATTTCCGGTGTGCAGCGCTTTGGCCTTTTCGTGAAGCTTGATGAAACCGGGGCCGACGGGCTGATCCCGATCCGGGCCGTGGGGCGCGAGTTCTTCCATTATGACGAGGCGAGCCAAACCCTGATGGGCGCCGATACCGGGCTGACCATCGGCATCGGGCAGCGCGTGGTCGTGAAGCTGGCCGAGGCGGTGCCGGTCACCGGCGGGCTGGTGCTGGAACTGGTCGAAATCGACGGGGCGACCATCACGCCGGGGGGCCGGGGCCGCAAGGGCGGGCGCTATCAGCCGCGCAAACCGGGGGCGGCATCGGCCAAGGCAGCGAAGCTGGCGCGCAAGATCGTGCGAAAGCGGCGGGGGTAAAGGTGAACGGTCGTTCGGTTTTCTGGTTCCTCTTGTCCTGCGCCCTCGCCACCCCTGCCCTTGCCGGTCCACAAGACACCGAAGCGGGCCTGACTGAAACCATCGGAGAGGCGATGATGACCGAAGGAACCGGCACCCAAACCGGGCTGAACGACTGGATCACGGCCTTCAAGACCCGCGCCCTGTCTGCCGGGATTTCCTCGGCCACGCTCGATGCGCTGGCGGGGGCGGAATACCTGCCAACTGTGGTTCGCAATGACCGCCGCCAAAGCGAATTCACCAAGACGATATGGGATTATCTGGATACCGCCGTCTCGGATGATCGCATCGACCATGGGCTTAAGGCGCTGAAATCACAAGGCAAAACCTTGGCCCGGATCGAGGCGACCTATGGCGTGGACGCCGAAATCGTCGCTGCCATCTGGGGGCTGGAAAGCGCCTATGGCGCGGTGCGCGGCGACATTCCCACCCTGCACGCGCTGGCCACTCTGGCCTATGACGGGCGGCGCGGCGCGTTTTTTGAATCCGAGCTGATCGCCGCGCTGAAAATCCTGCAACTGGGCGATGCCAGCCCGGCCACCTTGCGCGGGTCCTGGGCCGGGGCGATGGGGCATACGCAGTTCATGCCCTCATCCTGGCATTCCTTTGCCGTCGATTTCACCGCCGATGGCAAGCGCGACATCTGGGGCGACGATCCGACCGATGCGCTGGCCTCGACCGCGGCCTATCTTGCGGGCAAGGGCTGGGTGAAAGGTGCGCCCTGGGGCGCGGAGATCACCCTGCCACCGGGCTTTGACTATGCCCTGACGACCGAGCGGGTGAAAAAACCGGTGGCCGACTGGCAAGCGCTGGGGGTCCGGCTGGCCGATGGTGGCGATCTGCCCGACCATGGCCCGGCCTCGGTCCTGCTGCCCGGCGGGCACCGGGGCGCGGCCTTCCTGATCTTTCAGAACTTCCATGTGATCGAAACCTACAACACCGCCGATGCCTATGTCATCGCCGTGGGCCATCTGGCCGACCGGCTGCGCGGGGCCGGTCCGATCCGGGCGACATGGCCGCGTGACGAACGCGCATTGTCGTTTGACGAACGCGTCGCCTTGCAGAAAAAGCTGACAGCGGCCGGTTTCGACACCGGCGGCATCGACGCCAAGATGGGGCCGAAAACCGTGGCCGCCATCAAGGCCTTCCAGACCGCACGCGGCATGGTTCCCGACGGCTTTCCCAGCCTTTCGGTCTTGCAGGCCCTGCCGTAACGAATCCGTGAAGCCTCAAGGTTCAGACCAAAGTCCGTAGTCGCAGGCACCGATTGGCACTAGGCTCGTTTCGAAACGCATAGTCCAGCCAAATCATAACCAGTCACGACAGCGGAGAGACAGATGAAATCCTTTGCCAAGACAGTGCTTGTCAGCGCGCTTTTGTTCTCGGGGGCCGCGTTTGCTGCGGGAACCGCCGCGACCGACCCCGATGTGATCGCCCGCAAGGACCTGATGAAAACCATCGGCGGTGCGGCCAAGACCCTTGGCGGCATGGCCTCGGGCGAGGCGGCGCATGATGCGGCCGCGGCCGAAGCGGCCAAACAGGCCATGATCGCGGCCGCAGCCGAGATCGAGGCAAAGTTCACCAACAACGCCGCCGATCCGGCCTCGGAATCCAAGCCCGAGGTCTGGACCAACTGGGATGATTTCCTTGCCAAGGGCAAGGCGCTGGGCGATGCGGCCGCGGCACTTGATGTGGCCAGCGCCGAAAGCATCGGCGCGGGCATGGGCGCCATCGGCGGCACCTGCAAGGCCTGCCACAGCGATTACCGGGTGCAGAAGTAACCAGTGTTTCGGGTATCAGCCCCCCGGCATCCGTGCCGGGGGGTCTTTCTTTTGGCCATTCCTTGATCCGGGCTTCGCTTAACCGCAGCTGATGCGATGGATCTTGCCGCTTTCGTCGATCTCGATGTTCAGCCGCGCCGGGTTGTAATCCATCGTCACCGCCATGCCGGGCTGGATGATCCGCACCGGCCCGCCGAACTTCATCGTCTGCAACACGTCCTCGGACTGGCCGCGCAGCCCCTGCAACTGCGATGCGCCGCAGCTGTCCTCGGGCGGCAGCGGCGGTGCAATGATGCCCGGATCGGGCGGGCTTTCCACCTCGACACAGGCGGCAAGGGTAAAGGGCATAAGCAGGGCAAGGGGACGCATGAAACTCTCCTGAACAAGCTTGGCAATCGGTCAGCCACAGCGCAGCCGCATGATGCGGCCCGTCACGTCCACCTCGGCATTCAGCCGCGTGGGGACAATGTCATTTGTAATCTCTTGCCCCGGCCAAAGCACGCGCAAGGGGCCGATCAGGCGGAAATCGGCCAGCCGCTCCATCGGTTCCCCCCGCAGACCGTCCAGCGCCGCAAGGCCGCAGGCATCGGGCTGGGGCGGCAGCATCTCATCCACCGGGCCGATCTGATACACCGGCCGCAGGCACCCGGCCAAAAGCCCGCACAGCGCCAACAGAAGAAACACCCGCCCGATCGCCATGGCAGGCGCACCGACGCGGAAATCACAGGGCGCGAGGCGGGGCCAAAGCGCCGGTCGCGCGGGGAATGGGTCCGTCAAATGTCGTTTCCTGCGTTGCAATTCCACAGGTTCTGGCACAGCCTGAGTCGATTGATAAGAGGAGGAATTCCGAAATGCGCACCCGTGCCGCCGTTGCCGTCGCCGCTGGCCAGCCCCTGCAGATCATGGAGGTCAATCTCGATGACCCGAAAGAAGGCGAGGTCCTGATCGAGATCAAGGCCACCGGCATCTGCCACACCGACGAATTCACCCTCTCGGGTGCGGACCCCGAAGGCATCTTCCCCTCGATCCTTGGCCATGAAGGCGCGGGCGTGGTGGTCAAATGCGGCCCCAGCGTGAAGTCATTGAAGCCCGGCGATCACGTCATCCCGCTTTACACCCCTGAATGCCGCGAATGTCCCTCGTGCCTGTCGCGCAAGACCAACCTCTGCACCGCAATCCGCGCCACCCAAGGCCAAGGCCTGATGCCCGACGGCACCACGCGCTTTTCCATGCTGGATGGCACGCCGATCTATCACTACATGGGCTGCTCGACCTTCGCCCAGCACACCGTGATGCCGGAAATCGCGCTCGCCAAGGTCCGCGACGACGCGCCCTTCGACAAGATCTGCTACATCGGTTGCGGCGTCACCACCGGCATCGGCGCGGTGCTGAACACCGCCCAAGTGGAACATGACGCCACCGCCGTGGTCTTTGGCCTTGGCGGCATCGGGCTCAACGTCATTCAGGGCCTGAAAATGGCCGGCGCGCGGATGATCATCGGCGTCGACATCAACGACGACAAGAAGGAATGGGGGATGCGCTTTGGCATGACCCATTTCATCAACCCCAAGAAACTGGCCGAGGGCCAGTCGGTGGTGCAAACCATTGTCGATATGACGAAAACCCCCTTCGACAAGATCGGCGGGGCCGACTACTCCTTCGACTGCACCGGCAACGTCAAGGTGATGCGCGACGCCTTGGAATGCACCCACCGCGGCTGGGGTCAGTCCATCATCATCGGTGTGGCTCCGGCCGGTGCCACCATCGAAACCCGGCCCTTCCAGCTGGTGACGGGCCGCATCTGGAAAGGCACCGCCTTTGGCGGCGCGCGCGGCCGGACCGATGTGCCGAAGATTGTCGATTGGTACATGGACGGCAAGATCGAGATCGACCCCATGATCACCCACATCCTGCCCTTGGAAAAAATCAACGACGCCTTCGATCTGATGCACAAAGGCGAATCCATCCGCTCGGTCGTGGTCTACTAAGTGGCCCGCGACGGGGCCAAGCTGCTGGCGGTTCTGATCGACGCCGACAACGTGCTGTCACGGCACGCCGAGGCGATCCTGAAAGAGGTCAGCCGCATCGGCGAACCCGCCCTGCGGCGGGTCTACGGCGATTGGTCCAGCACGCAGCTTGCGGGCTGGAAATCGGCGGCGCGCGACCTTGGGCTGGTGATGCACCAGCAATCGGCCAACACCAAGGGCAAGAACGCCAGCGACATCGGCCTTGTGATCGACGCGATGGACATCCTGCACCAGGGCAAGTTTGACGGCTTTGTCCTGGTCAGTTCCGACAGCGATTTCACCCGCCTCGCCAGCCGCATCCGCGAAGAAGGGCTTGAGGTCATCGGCATCGGCGAGTCCAAGACCCCCGAAAGCCTGCGCAAGGTCTGCAACCGCTTCATCCTGATCGAGAACATCGTCACCGAGGCCGAGCCCCCGCCCCCCGCCGCCCCGCCACAGGCGGCCACGGCGAAATCCGACCCCCCGCCACCCCCCGCACCCGTCAAGCGCCCGATGGTCGAGGCGATTCCGCTGATCACAAAGGCGATGCAAAGCATCGACCCCGATGGCGAGTGGTTTCATCTGGGCCTGATCGGCCAATACATGGTCCGCGCCGATCCCGACTTTGATTCGCGCACCTATGGCGCAGCCAAGCTCTCTGACCTGATCAAAGGCCTGCCCAAACGCTTTGAGGTGAAAAAGGAAGGCAACGTCTGGCTGGTGCGCGACATCGCCTGACCTTTTCACGCCGGGTCTTGGCCCTTGTGCGGCATGACACTTGCCACACCCCCCGCCGCCATGGCCAACTGGCCGGGTGGAAACGGCGATCCGGCAGGCTGGCCGTTGTTGT
>Ga0255182_1000797_pt1 | contig 18629 bp, 17 predicted proteins | sample Atl_UVDOM_RepA_8_FD_188420 | JGI IMG/M metagenome (GOLD analysis project Ga0255182, IMG submission 188420) | Freshwater microbial communities from Altamaha River, Georgia, United States - Atl_UVDOM_RepA_8d | ecosystem: Environmental > Aquatic > Freshwater > River | place: USA: Georgia...
ATTGTCAAAGATTTACAGGAAACAGAAAGTTATCAGGATCCTACCCCTGATCCTGAGCAGGAGCTCAGGGATGTTTACAAACCCTGGAACCCCACTTTCATTAAACCCCTCATGGATAATGAAGTTCCTGAAAAACGATTTATAGATGCCATTTCCATTGGTTTAAGTCAATCCATGGAAAAATTTCCCAATTTAATACTGATGGGGCAGGATATTGCGGAATATGGTGGTGCTTTTAAGATTACAGAGGGTTTTGTCGAAAAATATGGTAAAAAAAGAGTCAGGAATACCCCTCTTTGTGAAAGTGCTATCATTGGGGCAGCATTGGGATTGAGTCTTAAAGGGTATAAATCGATGGTTGAAATGCAATTTGCCGATTTTGTAAGCTGTGGTTTCAATCAGATTATCAATAATTTAGCTAAAATTCACTACAGATGGGGTGCTCCTGCCGATGTCGTAATTAGAATGCCTACCGGCGGTGGAATGGCAGCAGGACCCTTTCATTCACAAAGTAATGAAGCCTGGTTTTTTCATACCCCAGGCCTCAAAGTAGTTTATCCTTCCAGTCCTTATGATGCAAAAGGACTACTCGCTGCTTCCCTGGAAGATCCCAATCCCGTCTTATTTTTCGAACATAAAGGCCTCTACCGTTCTGTTTCCGGGCCATTGCCTTTGTCCTATTACACGTTGCCCCTGGGAAAAGCAGCTGTTTTAAAGGAGGGGAATACAGCGACTATCATTACTTACGGCATGGGGGTCGTCTGGGCAAAGGAAATGGTTCAGGAATTAAATGAGGATATTGAGATTATTGATTTACGAACCTTATGGCCTTTAGATGAGGAAACGGTTTTTAAAAGCGTTAAAAAAACAGGGAAAGTGCTTGTTTTACATGAAGATACTTTAACAGGAGGTATTGGAAGCGAAATTTCCGCCCTCATTTCCGCTCAGGTATTTGAATATTTAGATGCGCCGGTTGTCAGAGTTGGAAGCCTGGACAGTCCCATTCCTTTTGCACCCGCACTGGAAAAGCAATTCATGGGAAAAGCAAGACTTCGGGAAAAATTAGAATATTTACTGCGTTATTAAAGAAAATCTGTAATTTCGCCGCTAAAAATGGATAGACAACACTGGAAATCCAAAATATAGTCATTATGAATTTAGAAAAATTAGTTGCCGTAGCCGGTATGTCAGGTGTTTTTCGCTTAGTAGCAAATCGAAATAATGGGCTCATTATCGAAGATTTAGATACCGGAAAACGAAGCTTTGCCTCCAGTAGAAAACACCAGTTCACGCCCCTTGAGACCATTGGGATTTTCATAGATAACGGGGAAACGGAAGAGTTAAAAGTTATTTTTAAGAAAATAAAAGAAACTAAAACAGAAAATCCACCTTGTGATGCCGATGCTTCAGCAGATACAGTCAAAGCTTATTTTGGTAAATTATTACCAAATTATGATAAGGATAAAGTGCAGGTGGGCGATATGAAAAAAGTAATTAAGTGGTTTAATTTTCTGGATTCAAGAGGCTTTCTGGATTCCACAGATGAACCTGTTGTCGAGGCAGAAGTCGTTGAATAAACCCTTTATTAAAGGCCCATGTACAAAGGAAAAAAGGTGGTTGTTGTCCTTCCTGCGTATAATGCCCGCCGAACCCTGGAAAAAACATACCGGGAAATTCCCTTCGACTGGGTCGATGATGTTATTCTGTGTGATGATGCCAGTCAGGATGGAACTGCTTTACTGGCGAAAAACCTGGGTATTCGGGAACTAATCGTTCATGAGCGTAACCGGGGTTACGGGGGAAATCAAAAATCACTGTATCATCGGGCACTAGCCCTTGATGCAGATATTGTCATCATGCTTCATCCGGACTATCAATATACGCCAAAACTATTGATACCTATGATTCACTTGCTGGGTGAAGGTTTATTCGATGTGGTACTGGGTTCAAGGATTTTAGGAAAAGGGGCTTTAGCCGGTGGCATGCCTCTCTATAAATATGTAGCTAACAGGGTACTGACGTTTATTCAAAACGTATTATGCGGACACAAACTGTCCGAATATCACACGGGGTACAGGGCTTTTACCAGAGAGGTATTACAGCAGATTCCTTTTGATAACAATTCAGAAGATTTTCTGTTCGACAATCAGATGCTTTCTCAGGCCATCTATGGGTCCTTTAAGATCGGCGAAATAACTTGCCCCACTTTGTATTTTGCCGATGCTTCATCCATCAATTTTAAACGAAGCCTTATTTATGGTCTGGGGGTGTTAAAAGTCTCCGGCATGCATTTTCTTCAACGAAAAGGAATAGGTAGCTTTTCCCTGTATCAATTTCCCCAAAAAGACGGACATTTATAGGATAAGGCTTTGCGCAATATCTTGTTTCTGAGGATAATCAGTGGTAAAATGAAGTCCTCTGCTCTCTCTGCGCATTCTTGCTGTTCTGGTGATGAGGTAAGCTATATTGATGAGATTCCGCAATTCACACAATTGAGGACTGAGCGTAGTTGAGGCATATAAATTTTCGGTTTCCTGATTCAATTGCCAAAGGCGGTCCAGGGCTCGCTTTAGTCTGATATTTGAACGCACAATACCCACATAGCTGCTCATTATTTCCTTCAATTCCTTAATTGACTGCGTAATTAAGACCATTTCCTTGGGGTCGGTGGTACCAGATGCGTTCCAGTCGGGAATATGATCATTAAAAGAAGCGGAATCAATCACTTTACGGACATCGAGAGCAATCCGGTGAGCAAAAACCATGGCTTCAAGCAATGAATTGGAGGCCAGCCTGTTGGCACCATGAAGACCCGTACTGGTACATTCCCCGACGGCAGAAAGTCTGGCAATGGAGCTTCTACCCATCTCGTCGGTTTTAATGCCACCACATAAATAGTGGCAGGCAGGAGCAACCGGAATCATGTCTTTCGACGGATTTACCCCTACACTCAGGCATTTATCTCTGATGGTTGGAAAATGCCGGATGAATTCATCTTCAGGAATATGCCGGCAATCTAAAAACATATTTTCTTCACCCATAATTTTCATTTCATTATCGATAGCTCTGGCGACAATATCCCGGGGAGCAAGCGATTTGCGGGCGTCATATTTGTCCATAAATGGATTTCCGTTTCTGTCTTTCAGAATTCCACCCATTCCCCTGACGGCTTCTGACACCAGGAAAACCGGATTATCTCTGCCGGGATTATAGAGGGAGGTAGGGTGAAACTGAACGAACTCCATATTTTCCAGCCAGGCCTTGGCCCGATAAGCCATGGCAATACCATCACCAGTGGCAATGACAGGATTGGTGGTTGATCGGTAAACCTGACCAGCCCCACCTGTTGCAATAATGGTATGCCTGGCCAGGAATGTTTCTATCTGGCCAGTTTGCTTATTTAATACATAAGCACCAAAACATGTGATATCAGGTGTCAGGCGGGTAACGGCGTAGCCCAGGTGATGTTGGGTGATAAGATCGATGGCAAAATAATGTTCAAAAATAGTGATATGCTTAATGGTATCTGCTTTAGCCATGAGGGTGCGCTGCATTTCCCATCCAGTAAGGTCTTTATAATGAAGAATCCTGTTTTCTGAATGTCCTCCTTCCCTGCCCAGATCAAAAGTACCGTCGGTTGCCTTTTTATCAAATCGTGCACCCCACTCGATGATTTCCTGAACGCGCAAAGGACCCTCATTTACCACTATATCAACGATATTTTCATCACAAAGGCCGTCTCCAGCATCGAGGGTATCCTCCTTGTGTTTTTTGGTAGAATCAACTTCCGGATTCCAGACAGCAGCTACTCCACCTTGAGCGTAACGGGTATTACTCTCACCTTCAATGGTTTTAGTAAGCACGCAGACGTTCAAATCAGGATTATCTTCAGCGATTTTGATTGCCGTTGTGAGTCCGCCAATACCGGAACCAATAATCAGGACATCATATTTAGCCATTTTTAAGCTTTAAGTTATATCAAAAGTAAAAAGGTAAAGTATAAAGAAAATAAATTCCAACATATTTTTTTTAAATCATTTAAATGTCTAATTTTGTGGCGATTTTAAAAAAGCGCAATAAAAGAATAATTAGAATGAAAAAATTCATGGTTCCATTCATCTGTTTGTTCGTTATCCTGGCGAATAATACATCTGCTGAAGGCGCAACGACACAAACGGAGGAATCAGCGCATGCAACAGAACATCACGATGAATGTTCGTGCCATCATGAAGAGAAATACGATCCTGGCGCATCTGCATTTCATCATATCGGGGATGCAAACGCATTTCATTTATTTGGTGATTATTATTTACCTCTCCCTTGTTTATTATATTCCCCTGAAAATGGGTTCAAATTTTTGATGTCTAATGAATTCCACATGCACCATCATGGTTCCGGATCAAAAGCCATTGATGGATATGTTATGGTTCATGGTTCTGTCATGCGGGTAAATCAGGAAGGATTCCCAATGGAAGGAGAGGTTGAGGTTACTTGTTATACAGAAAAAGAGGCAGCAGACGGTAAGGTTATTTACCAGGTCGTTTATGATGAAAAGTGTTATCAGCTGGATAAGAAAACTTCTTATGACGGTGGAATCATGGGTGGCGGCGTCACTTCTTTTTATGATTTCAGTATGACAAAAAATGTATTCACCATGATACTGGCTTTTCTGGTTTTGTTTTTTCTTTTCAGAAAAGCAGCAGTCAGTTACATCACCAGGAAGGGACAAGCACCAAAAGGCGTACAAGCTGTCATAGAGCCCTTGTTTGAGTTTATCAGAAATGAGGTAGCTATTCCTTTTTTAGGAAGTAAATATGAAAAATATCTGCCATATTTAATGTCTATTTTCTTTTTCATACTCGGTTTAAATTTAATAGGACAATTACCTTTTTTCCCAGGTAGTGGTAACGTAACGGGGAATCTGTCTGTTACCTTAGTATTGGCGGTCATAGCTGCCCTGATAACTAATTTTAGTGGTAACAAACACTACTGGCAGCATGTTTTCAATATGCCTGGAGTTCCGTTGCCAATTAAATTCATATTGACACCAGTAGAATTGTTAGGCTTGTTTATAAAGCCAATGACCCTGATGTTGCGTCTTTTTGCCAACATTACGGCAGGTCATATCGTCATTATCATCTTTGTCAGTTTGATTTTTATTTTCGGACAGGCGGGCGAAAGCCTTGGGGGATCCGTACTTGGAGGAGTTATGGCGGTACCCCTTACGCTATTCATGATGGCTATTGAGCTTTTGGTAGCCTTTGTGCAAGCTTTTGTATTTTGTATCCTGACAGCTTCCTATATTGGAGCTGCCATTGAAGAACATCACGAACATCATTAATAATTTATAATAAAAATTGTCGTCATGACTGGAACATTAGCCGCAATTGGTGCAGGATTAGCCGTAATAGGTGCTGGAATTGGAATTGGAAACATCGGTTCAAAAGCAATGGAAGCCATTGCCCGTCAACCTGAAGTTGTTGGAGATATCCGTTCTAACATGATCCTTATGGCCGCTCTTATTGAGGGTGCTGCCCTTATCGCGATTATCTTATCGATTTTCGTTAAGTAATCAAAAAAGAATGAAATGCAGGCCGGGCGCGGTTGGCACCTGGCAGCATTTCTACCATTTATTAAATGAACAACTGGTAGATACCAACGCATAAAAAAATATAAAAATGATTCTTTTCCTAGCCGACTTTTCAGTGATTCGCCCCGAGCCGGGTCTTTTAATCTGGACAACGCTTATATTTCTTCTTTTTTGGGGAATGATGGGTAAGTTTGCCTTCAAGCCTATTCAAAATGCATTGAAGGAAAGAGAACAAGATATTCAGCATTCGCTGGATGCAGCTAAAAAGGCAAAAGAAGAGATTACCTCTCTGCAGTCTCATAACGAAAATTTGCTTAAGCAGGCAGCTGAAGAAAGAGCCGCTATTTTAAAAGAGGCCAAAGAGGCCAAAGAGGCGATTATCAGTGAGGCGAGAGAGAGAGCCAAAGAAGAGGCTCAGAAAATTACCCAGGCAGCTAAACTGGAAATAGAACACCAGAAAATGGAAATGCTGACCAATGTCAGGAATGAAATTGGTTTAATGTCCATAGAAATTGCGGAGAAGTTAATCCATCAGCGTTTGTCTGATAAACAAGAAAGTTTGCAGTTAACAAAAAAATTAGTGGACGAAATTCGTTTCGGCAATTAATTATCCTACGCTCTTAAGGAAATAAAAATGACTACAAATAAAATTGCCTTTCGTTACGCTAAATCCTGGATTGACCTGGCCGTGGAACGAAATGAAGTTGAATCCGCACTGGAAGATGCCAGCGTATTGAAAAGTCTGCTTCGGGAGAACCCAGCATTCTCTTCGTTTATTCAGAGTCCTGTCATCTCTTATGACAGAAAAAAGAAAATATTATCATCTCTTTTTGATGATAAATTAAGCAAACTGACTTTGCTTTTTCTACAGTTGCTGGTAACAAAACACCGCGAATTTCATCTTCCCTCGATTGTGGAATCTTTCCTTTCTCAATATAAATCGTTGAAGGAAATTTCGACCGTCAAAGTTATTTCCGCCCAGCCACTGGGAAAAGAAGAGCAGGATAAAATTATAAAACTGGCTTCTTCCTCCTCTATTGGCTTCAGAAATATCGAGCTGGAAACCATTATCGATGAATCTCTGATTGGGGGTTTCATTATTGAAATGGAAGATTATGTTTATGATGCAAGTGTTAAAAATCAAATCTTCAGATTGAAAAAGTCATTTGCAGAAAATCTTTATGAGTCCAAAATTATAGCGCGTTAATTTAATGCGATAGATAATATTTATTTGAATCAGTAGCAAAACATAAAAAAATGGGTGACGTAAGACCTGAAGAAATTTCCCAAATCCTGAAACAACAAATTTCCGGATTTAATGATACTGCTGAATTAGCAGAGTTCGGTACCGTTCTACAAGTAGGAGACGGAATTGCTCGTGTGTACGGCTTAAATAATGCCCAGTCAGGTGAATTGGTTGAGTTCAGCACCGGAACTCAAGCTATCGTACTGAATCTTGAAGAAGATAATGTCGGGGTAGTATTGATGGGTTCGGCAGATGGAATTCGCGAGGGTTCCAGAGTCCACAGAACAAACAGAATCGCCTCTATTAAAGTTGGAGAAGGTTTTGTGGGTCGTGTTGTAAACACCCTGGGCCAGCCTATCGACGGAAAAGGTCCTATTCAGGGTGATTTACATGAAATGCCCCTGGAAAGAAAAGCACCGGGTGTAATCTTCCGTCAACCAGTAAACGAACCGCTTCAAACGGGTATCAAAGCGATTGACGCTATGATTCCCATCGGAAGGGGACAAAGAGAGTTGATTATCGGGGATCGTCAGACGGGAAAAACGGCTATTGCTATTGATACCATTATAAATCAAAGAGAATTTTACGATAGGGGTGAACCCGTTTATTGTATCTATGTGGCATCAGGTCAAAAAGCATCTACGGTAGCACAAGTAGCCAGGACACTGGAGGAAAATGGGGCGATGGCTTACACGGTTATTGTGTCTTCTTCTGCTTCTGATCCTGCTCCATTGCAGTTCTATGCGCCGTTTGCAGGTGCTTCAATTGGTGAATTTTTCCGTGATACAGGTCGTCCTGCGCTTATTGTTTATGATGATTTATCAAAACAAGCAGTTGCTTATCGCGAGGTCTCCCTGCTATTACGTCGTCCTCCTGGTCGTGAGGCTTACCCTGGTGACGTTTTCTACCTGCATTCCCGTTTATTGGAAAGGGCTGCCAAAATTATCAATAATGATGCGATAGCCAGAAATATGAACGATTTACCTGAGTCGTTGAAAAATGGTAAGGATGCGAACGGACAGCCTCTGGTAAAAGGTGGAGGATCTTTAACTGCATTACCTATCATTGAAACCCAGGCTTCCGACGTTTCTGCTTACATTCCTACCAATGTAATCTCTATTACAGATGGTCAGATTTTCCTCGAAACCAATCTGTTCAATGCAGGTATTCGTCCAGCCATCAACGTGGGAATCTCCGTTTCAAGGGTTGGGGGTAGTGCGCAGATTAAATCTATGAAAAAGGTAGCAGGTACCCTAAAACTGGACCAGGCTCAATATCGTGAACTGGAGGCGTTTGCTAAATTTGGCTCCGATCTGGATGCCGCCACACAGGCCGTTCTTGAAAAAGGTAAGCGTAATGTGGAAGTACTTAAACAGGCACAATATTCTCCCCTTTCCGTTGAAAAGCAAGTTGCTATCATCTTCTTAGGTACATTCGGCAAATTGCGTAATGTTCCGGTTAATAAAGTTTCAGAATTTGAAAATAATTTCCTTGTGACCCTGGAAAAAAGACACCCGGAAATCTTACAGAACTTTAAGGCAGGTAAACTGGAGAAAGAAGATACCCAGCGTATTGAGGCGCTTGCCGATGAGTTGTCCAAAGCTTACTCGCTTTAATGCAGGATAAATAAATAATTATGGCAGCTAATTTAAAAGAAGTAAGAGAGAGAATTCGTTCGGTAAATAATACCCAGCAAATTACCAAGGCAATGAAAATGGTTTCTGCAGCTAAACTGAGGCGTGCCCAGCAAGCTATACAGCAAATGAGACCTTATGCCGAAAAACAAACTTCTTTGCTTAGAAATATCCTTTCTAACCTGGATGGCGACTTTGCTTCTGCTTTCAGCGTGCAAAGAACCGTCAATAAGGCTTGTGTTGTCGTAGTCACATCAAACAGAGGCCTTTGCGGTGCCTTTAATTCTAATGTGGTGAAAGCTGCCATCCAGGCGATTGAAGATAAATACAGAAAAGTCCTTGATGAGGGTAATCTGACTATTCTTTGTGTTGGTAAAAAGGGGTATGAAAATTTGACAAAACGTTACCCCAAAGCACATTTTATTACCGATTATATCTCTCTATTTGAAAATTTATCATTTGACTCCGTCGCCCGGGTACCTGCCTATTTGATGGGGGCTTTTGAAAGCGGTGAGTTTGATGCAGTAGATATTGCTTACGGCCGGTTCAAAAATGCGGCAACCCAGTTTGCTGAACTGGAAGCATTTTTACCCGTTCCTACTATTGATGTGAAGGATAGTGGAAAAAATAAGGCAGACTATATCTTCGAACCGGATAAATCGTCCCTGCTTACCTTCCTGATTCCTTCCATATTGAAGTCTCAATTCCAGAAATGTGTCCTGGATACCAATGCATCAGAGCACGGAGCGAGAATGACAGCCATGGACAAGGCTACAGATAATGCCAATGAACTTTTAAGAGATCTTAAAATTTCCTATAATAAGGCAAGACAAGAATCTATAACTAAAGAAATTCTGGAAATTGTCGGCGGTGCATCAGCATTAGCGTCTTCCTGAATATCTTTTATTTTTATATTAAAATCCTTCATGGTGTAATAACACGATGAAGGATTTTTTTATGACTGTCCGAAATCTATTTCGGTATTATCTCCTATATTTAAATGTTGTCCGCCTGAAGATAAACTGACATCATTTCCCACAATGGATTTCTTGAGGATGATCTCGTTTAATTTACTGTAATTTCCAATGATGGAATTGGAAAGGATTGACTGGTTGATTTCCACGTTATCCCCTATGGTCACATGCGGTCCAATAATGGAGCTGGTCAGTTTACATTTTTTTCCAATGCTGACCGGATGAATAATAATGGTATTGTCATAAGGGGGTAAATCGACAGAAGCATAGCCTTCTTTATCTAAAAACAGGGCATTAGTCTCCAGAAGGACTTCTTTTTTACCGCAATTGAACCAATTGTCAACCTCAATAGCAGAGAATGGAATGCCGTTTGAAATCATACGCATAATGGCATCGGTCAGGGGAAATTCATCTGCCGTATTTATATTATGTTCCATATTGTATGAAATGGCTTCAATAAGCTCAGATACTTCTTTAATTCTGTAGATACCTACCATTGCCTTATTTGATATTGGAATACTTGGCTTTTCAATAACCTTAGTTATCAGATTGTTGTTTCCAATCTCCACTACGCCAAATTCTCTGGGATCTGGTACTCGTTTTATGGCTATACAGCTGTTTGGCGATTGCATGAAGAGCGAAAAATTAACATCGGTAATGGTATCTCCAAAGGCTATAACTACCTCTTCGGCATCCTGAAAAAAGGATCTGCCTGTCCATAGAGCATGTGCTGATCCTAGTCTTTCTTCCTGATAAATAAAGGAAACGGAAAGGTGTGGGTATTTTTGTTCTACGAAAGCTTTAATCTTTTCTCCCAGGTACCCTAAAATAAATAAAAATTCAGTAATGCCTTGTTCAATAAGAGGGTCAATGATAAAGGAAAGTACCGGCTTTCCTGCCACTGGAATGAGTGGTTTTGGCTGCGTATAGGTGAGGGGTCTTAACCGGGTGCCAGCGCCTGCAACAGGAATTATGGCTTTCATAACATTCGTTTTTAGGCATTTTAAAGGTTCGAATATAGCACATTTAAACAACCTTTTTTCTTTATTAACTATTATCTATGTTAAGATTATCGTATTAAAAAATGTGAAATGAATCGCAAGGTTACCTATCTCCTGATTTTTATATTCCTGGCTGTGCTGGTCGGACGCTATCTTTATTTTAGACCTGCCTATCTGGAAAATGACTCCGTTCCCGATTTTTCAGCCCGTACTTTAAACGGAAAAACCTTTAATTTAAAGGAATTAAGAGGGAATTATGTTTTTATTGACTTTTGGGGTAGCTGGTGCGGACCGTGCAGAAGAGAAAATCCAAGGCTTCGGGCAGTATATGAGAAATATAAAAATACCCGCTTCAAGGAGGCAAGTTCTTTTCAGTTAGTCAGTATTGGTATTGAAAAATCAAAAAATTCCTGGTTGCAGGCCATACAAAATGATCAGCTCGACTGGCCATTGCATATCCTGGATGTATCAGAAAGTTTGCGTTTTTTTAATGGTCCTCTTTCTTCTTTATATAACATAAAAGAGGTGCCAACTACTTATCTGATTGATCCGGATGGAAAGGTGCTTGCCCGAAATTTAGACCTGCTGATGCTGGACTCTTTTCTCCAAAATAATGCCAGAATGGAGTCAAAATGAAAGAATTCTCTGGGATTATATGACAATTTGTCGCAAATTAAATTATGGCAATATAATTGATGAAGCATCTTGCTACAAAATAAATGAATATGAGTCTATCTTATGATCTGGAAAATGAGGAACTTCCTGACAACGCTGGTACAGAACCACTGGAGGAAATGGAGAATGAAACAACTCAGCATGATGATGCCTCAAATGGTATTGAACAATTGGAACGCGAGAACCAGGAACTGAAGGATAAATACCTCCGGCTCTTTGCAGAATTTGATAATTATAAAAAAAGGACCGTTAAAGAACGCCTGGATCTGATGCGTACAGCCGCACAGGAGACTATTCTGGCCATTTTACCTGTCCTGGATGATTTTGACAGAGCAAAAAAACTGGCTGATGAACCTGGCAGTAAGGAGGTGTTCAGCGAAGGTGCCAATATCGTCTATCACAAACTCTATGCGGTATTGAAAAATAAAGGCCTCGAACCAATGGAAACCAATCACCAGGACTTCGACCCCGAATTTCATGAGGCACTGACCGAAATTCCAGCACCAACGGAAGAATTAAAAGGTAAAATTATTGATACTATAGAAAAAGGGTATAAACTGGGTGATAAAATTATCCGATACGCAAAAGTCGTAGTTGGAAATTAATATCCGCTCTGCCAAATTAACCAGAATAACCATTGAATATGGCTAAAAGAGATTATTACGAGGTATTAGGTGTTTCTAAATCGGCCGATGCCTCGGAACTAAAAAAGGCTTACCGTAAACTTGCTGTCCAGTATCATCCCGATAGGAATCCGGATGATAAAGGAGCGGAAGAGAAATTTAAGGAGGCTGCGGAAGCTTATGAGGTACTAAGCGATCCTGACAAAAAAGCAAGGTATGATCGTTATGGTCATGCAGGTGTTGAAGGACAGGGCGGTTTCTCCGGCGGCGGTATGACAATGGATGATATTTTTAGTCAATTCGGGGATGTTTTTGGTGACTCCGGCTTTGGATCGTTTTTTGGTGGTGGCGGAGGTGCTTCTTCCGGAAGGCAAAGGGGACAGAAAGGAACCAATCTGCGAATAAAAGTAGCACTTACCCTGGAAGAAATCGCCCATGGTGTGCACAAGAAAATTAAGGTTAAAAAAGAGGTTGCCTGTAATTCTTGTAACGGGTCTGGTGCTAAAGATTCCAGTTCTGTTAAGGCGTGTAATACTTGCGGTGGTAACGGGGTTGTTCGTCAGGTAAGAAATACCTTTTTGGGTCAGATGCAAACAACAGTTACCTGCCCGACATGTAATGGGTCCGGAAAAATTATATCTTCTTTTTGTGGTGTTTGTAAAGGTTCAGGTACTTCTCATGGAGAGGAAACCATCGACATTGATATACCTGCAGGCGTTGAATCAGGTATGCAGCTAAGTATGCGCAATAGAGGTAACGCTGGTCAAAAAGGAGGACCTGCCGGTGATTTGATTATCAATATTGAGGAAAAGGAACACGAATTTCTGCAAAGAGACGGGCAAAATATTCTGTATGAACAATTTCTGAGTTTTGCCGATGCTTCCATTGGTACCCAGGTTGAAGTCCCTACCTTAGATGGTAAAGTAAGAATAAAAATTCCACCCGGCACACAATCTGGTAAAATATTTCGTTTACAGGATAAAGGTCTTCCCTCGGTACAAGGTTATGGAAAGGGCGATCAACTGATTCACGTAAATGTCTGGACGCCTAAAAAATTAACGAATGAAGAACGGGAGCTTCTTGAGAAAATGAGGGCTATGCCAAATTTTACCCCTTCTCCCCAAAAATCAGATCGTACACTCTATGAAAAATTACGCGATTATTTTAAATAAATGAATCTATGAATATCCATCCGATTTTTTTTTTGTTACTTATTTTTGCCTTTTCCTGCCATAATGAAAAGGTGATTATTGAAAAAAAAGCAAAAATCGACGAAAATATCGGATGGACATTCTCGGATAGTCTTCAGGTTGATTTCTCGGTTTCCGATACTTCCCGTTTCTACGCCATGCGATTGCAGATGCAATATTATCCTGATTTTGGCTTTGAAAATGTATATACCCGTATTCAAACCTTTTTCCCTGACGGCAAACAGATTTCCCAGCTTCTATCCTTACAACTGACCAATGAAAGCGGTGCCTGGGCGGGTACATGTTCCAGTCAGTCTTGTGAGATTGAAATACCCCTTCAGGAATATATCATTTTCCCTGCACTGGGTAAATACAAACTATCCATAGCGCAATACACAAGAACAGATACCCTGAAGGATATTAAAAATTTATCCTTTCTTCTTGTCGATATGGGAGACAGAAAACGGCTGACCAGATAAAAGGTTACCGGCTCAGATACATATTTCGCTGGTTATTCAACATTCTGAAAAATGGATCACTAAGGTCCTTTATAAATCTGATTTCTTCTCCTGTTGATTTCATTTCCGGTCCCAGATTTTTATCCACATTCGGGAATTTATCGAATGAGAAAACGGGAACCTTTATGGCATAGCCCCGGGGTTGTGGCTTGATATCAAAATCACTCAACTTGTGGGTACCCAACATTATTTTCGTGGCAATCTGAAGATAAGGAACCTGATAGGCTTTTGCAATGAAAGGGGTAGTTCTTGAGGCACGCGGATTTGCTTCAATGACATACACTTTATTATCTTTTATAGCAAATTGTACATTGATAAGTCCTTTTATATGCAGGGCGAAGGCTAGTTTTTCTGTATATTCAACCATAGTGGTCACCGCTTCAACACTTAAACTGTAAGTAGGTAATACTGCTGAAGAGTCCCCTGAATGTACGCCGGCAGGTTCTATATGCTCCATGATGCCCATAATGTGAACATTTTCACCGTCACAGATGGCATCTACTTCTGCTTCTTTAGCTCTGTCCAGAAAGTGGTCAATGAGGATGGTATCGCCAGAAAGATTTTTAAGAATATGCAGCATCTGATTTTCTAATTCCTGATCATTGATGACAATACGCATACTTTGACCACCTAATACATAGGAAGGTCTGACTAAAACCGGATAGCCAACTCTTTTTGCAATTTCAATACCTTCATCGACTTCTGTGGCAGCGCCATATTCCGGGTAAGGTATTTCCAGTTTTTTCAATAAATCTGAGAAGGCGCCTCTGTCCTCGGCAAGATCCATATCCGGAAAAGAAGTACCAATGATAGGAATACCTTTGTTATGGAAAGTTTTAGCCAATTTGAGCGCTGTCTGTCCACCCAGTTGTACGATAATTCCAGCAGGTTTTTCCAGCTCTATAATTTCTTCCAGGTGTTCCCAGAAAACGGGTTCGAAATATAATTTATCTGCAATATTAAAATCTGTGGAAACAGTTTCGGGATTACAATTGACCATTATCGATTCAAAACCAGCATCTTTTATTGCCAGTAAACCGTGAACACAACAATAATCGAATTCAATACCTTGCCCAATACGATTTGGCCCTGATCCAAGAACAATAATTTTCTTTTTATCCCGGGTGGCAATACTTTCATTTTCCTGATCGAAAGTAGAGTAAAAATAAGGTGTTTTCGCTTCGAATTCAGCAGCACAGGTATCTACCATCTTAAAGGTTCTTCTGATATTGAGCGATTTTCTGTGAGACCTTACCTTTTCTTCTTCTTCATGCATCAGTCTGGCAATCTGAAGATCAGAATAACCCACTTCTTTCATTTCCCTGAGGAGTTGAGCCGGAACCTCCTCAATCGCATCATATTTTTCCAGGCTGATTTCGTATTTCAGCAAACGTTTGATTTGCTTTAAAAACCAGGGATCAATACGGGTAAGATTTTGTATAGTTTGGGTTGCAACACCCAGTTTCATGGCATCTTTAAGTCGGAACAGGCGGTCATCGGAGACAACTTCCAGACGTTTTAATACATTGGCAATATTTGTCCATTCCTGATGATCGGCACCTAAGCCAATTTTTCCATTTTCCAGGGACTGACAAGCTTTTTGAAGCGCTTCAAGGAAATTACGGCCTATACCCATAACCTCACCCACCGATTTCATTTGTAAGCCCAAACGGTGATCTGCACCCGGAAATTTATCAAAATTCCAGCGGGGAATTTTCACAATTACATAATCAAGAGTAGGTTCAAAAAAGGCTGATGTCGTTTTGGTTATTTGATTTTTAAGTTCATCCAGCGTGTAGCCTAAAGCTAACTTGGAAGCTATTTTGGCAATAGGATAACCCGTAGCTTTCGAGGCTAGGGCAGAGGAACGGGAAACCCTTGGATTTATCTCAATAACGATTAATTTTTCAGTGACAGGATCCTGAGCAAACTGGATATTACAGCCTCCAGAAAAATTTCCTAATGAGCGCATAGCCTGAATGGCCTCATCCCGCATTTGCTGATAAGCGGTATCAGAGAGTGTCATAGCGGGTGCAACCGTAATGGAATCTCCTGTATGAATACCCATTGGGTCCAGATTTTCCACCGTACAAATGATAACGACATTATCATTTTTATCACGAAGCAACTCTAATTCGAATTCTTTCCATCCTAATACCGCTTTTTCAACCAAAACCTCATGAGAAGGAGAGGCATTTAATCCGCGTCGGAGCGCCGCATCAAAGTCAGGCTCCTGCATAATAATGGCTCCACCAGTTCCGCCTAGGGTGTATGACGGTCTGATTACTAAGGGGAAGCCAATTTTTTGTGCAGCTTCCTTACCTTCTAAAAATGAATTTGCTATGAATGATGGCGCAACAGAAAGTCCAATGTTGATCATGTGCTGTCTGAAGGCCTCCCTGTTTTCAGTTAATTCAATGGCATCTACATCGACGCCAATCATTTTGACACCATACTTTTCCCAAACTCCCATTTTGTCAATTTCAATGGCTAGATTCAAGGCCGTTTGACCTCCCATGGTTGGAAGTACGGCATCTATTTTCCTTTCTTCCAGTATCTGAATAATACTCTCGGGGGTAAGGGGTAATAAATATATATAGTCTGCCGTAATATTATCCGTCATGATGGTGGCCGGATTGGAATTAATCAAGCTAACTTCGATACCCTCTTCCCGTAATGAGCGGGAAGCTTGTGATCCGGAATAATCGAATTCGCAGGCTTGACCTATAACTATAGGGCCACTTCCGATAATTAATACGGAATGGATGGAGGAATCTTTAGGCATGGGTTGGTTATCGTTAAATTGGCGCTAATATAAGATTAACAACTTGGAATAGTGGGATTTTGTATGACCTTTTTTGAAATAGCAGCCTGTATATACAGGTCCAGTTAACAATTAATTATAAATGATTCAAAATAATAGGTGGAGAATAGTGTTCCAGGTTAATTAAAATTTTGCTATCTCCTTCTTTTAAAGAATAAATCTTCTTTTTTATTAAATTAAATTCTAATTTTCCTTTTTTCAGATTTTTTGTAAATCCGGCGGGGATAACAAATTGATTATCTGGTTGAGGTCCTTTAATTTCTAAATTTACGGCTTGCTGGTTCTCGTCAATCAAAAGTATGACGAGGGTCTCCTCAGATTGAACCAGTTGCTCGTCTTGTAAGGTAAAGAAAAAATCATTTGAAGATGCCAGCGTTTTATTGGTAATAAATAAATTTGGTTGGGTAAGGGTAAGATTTATTTGTTGCAGGCCTTTCGGACAGTGAACCAGTTCAACTTTCATGTCTTTCTGATAAGAAGCCAGAAATTCTCCGGAATAAAAGCGGGTGAATTCTGACCGGGGTCGCTCCTGCAATAGAATATTATTGAAAGCAGGGACTGATTTCCAATCTGGCTTCTGTAATGAACTATCTGCCAGTTGGTCGCCAAATTCTGCCTGAACGGTATAATATCCTTCCGGATTTAAATATCTGACATAAACACTGCCGACAATGGAGGGAATGACTTCTTTTTTATTTTCCTCTTTACAAGAATAAAATAAGCTTAATAAAATAAGGCAGGCGAATTTCAATTTCATAGTCCTAAAAATAAATTCAAATATAAGACCTATTTATCATACAATTAAATTTATACCCCGGAACTACAAAACAAAATAAGACCTGCTTAAATTTGAAAAAATAATTTATCTTGTAATTCGCTTTAAAATATTCAGGGTTATGAAAAAGATGAATAGAAGAAAATTTATGACTTCAGCTGCCACTGCTGCATCGTTTATAATTATTCCGAGGCATGTTTTGGGTGGGAAGGGGTATATAGCACCCAGTGATAAAGTTAATGTGGGCCTGGTTGGTGCAGGAGGAAAGGGTAAGGAAAACGTTCAGGATCTTTTTAAGCTGGAAGACGTTCAGGTCACTTGTATTGCAGATCCAGCCGAATACTGGGATTTAAACCGTTTTTATTATAAAACGATTGCCGGTTCTGGTCCTGTTTCTGGGATGGTTGAGAATCATTATAAAGACAAATCTCCTAATTCAAAAGTAAATATATATACCGATTTTAGAGAAATGCTGGGTAAAGAAAAATCGCTGGATGCTATTTTATGCGCTACTCCCGATCATTTACATGCCTATGTTTCTATCTTATCCATGCAGGCAGGAAAACATGTATATTGTGAAAAACCTTTAACACATAATATTTACGAGGCCCGTCAAGTTCAAAAAATGGCCAGAACTACGGGATTAGCTACCCAGATGGGTAATCAGCTGCATAGCTCTCCAGCTATCAGAAATGCCGTAGAATATCTGCGTTCAGGTATTATTGGTGAAGTAAGGGAGGTTCATTCCTGGGTTCCGGCAACCCGCTGGACGAATAGCCTGAATGAAGTCCCAAAAACTGCATCTCCGGTTCCCAAGGGTTTAAACTGGGATTTATGGATTGGGCCTAAAACATACAGGCCTTTTCATGAAGTGTATGCGCCCGTAACCTGGCGTGATTTCTGGGAATTTGGATTAGGTGCCCTGGGTGATTTTGGTTGTCATGACCTGGATGCAGCGACCTGGGGCCTGGAACTTGGGTTGCCTTCAAAAATACAGGTTCATCCGGCCGGTTTTAGTAATGCTGATATCATTCCCTACGGAGAGATAGGGTATTTCAGTTTTCCAGGGAAAATGGCAAATGAATCGATAGAGGTTACCTGGTATTCCGGCGGCTTGTATCCTAAAAAGCCGGCAGAAATTCCTGCTGATTTTACCTTTTCAAGACGTGGGGCTATGTACATTGGGGAAAAAGGAGTGATGGTTACGGGAAATGGAGCCGTTCCTGCAATTTTCCCGAAAACTGGATTTTCCAATCCTGTGGAAACAACGTTTAAGCTGCCTCCTACAGAAGGGCATCATCGTGACTGGATTAATGCCATTAAGGGAGGACCAGCTGCCAGTTCTAATTTTGAATATGGGGCTCACCTTACGGAGATCACCCTGCTGGGTGTTCTTTCACTCCGTTTGGGAGGTGCTCTCATTCAATGGGATGCTGAGAATATGAAAGCTATCGGGCTTCCCAAAGCGGACAAATACATCAGAGAACCGGAAAGAAAGGGATGGGAATTACTGTAATAAGATAATTCCCATCCAAACCAATTAAGAAATTGAAGTAATATCAATGGGTAATTTGCGAAG
>Ga0255182_1000798_pt1 | contig 18623 bp, 14 predicted proteins | sample Atl_UVDOM_RepA_8_FD_188420 | JGI IMG/M metagenome (GOLD analysis project Ga0255182, IMG submission 188420) | Freshwater microbial communities from Altamaha River, Georgia, United States - Atl_UVDOM_RepA_8d | ecosystem: Environmental > Aquatic > Freshwater > River | place: USA: Georgia...
CGTCGCGCGGCGGCTGCGGCGTCTCCCATTCCTTGACGAACTCGTGATAGGGCTTGCCCCGCGCCTTGCGCATCTCGCGTTCCGCCTGGCGCGCCTGTTCGGTCGCCGCGTGATCCACCGCGCCCGATTTCTCGTCCAGCACGACGTGGTAGATCTGCTGCACACTGCGCATCGACAGCAGGCCGTCGAGGAAGTCCTTCGCCACGAGCTCCGGGTCGCGCTCGAGCACGTCGCCATAGCCGCCGCCGCCGCCCTGCGTGATCATGTACAGCTCGCCCGGCTGCGCGAACTCGAGCTGCAGGCCCATATGGTGCGTCGAATATTTCGCGCCCGGGAACGGGCGCTCGTTCATGATCTCCGGAATCGAATAGCGCAGCAGATCGCGCTGGTCCTGCATGACGTCGAACACGTTCACGCCCTTGACCTTGCACAGCGGCAGCGTGCCCGGCGCATAGCCGCCGAAAATGCCGTAGGTGGTCGGGAACTTCGAACCGATGCTGCAGCACATGAAGCCCCACATCGAGGAGTCCTTCATCGTCGCAATCTGCTGGTAGCCGTGGCCACCGCGGAATTTCCCGAAGCCTTCCCCGTCCATCATCAGCTTGTGCGGCACGATCTTGATCAGCGGCACTTCCTCCTCGATCAGCTCCTGCTCGCCGATGTCGGCCATCGGCGCGAAGATCGGCGCCAGCGAGTGCTCGCCGTCGCGGCTGGCGCGCGCGGCGCCGCCCATGCCGTTCAGGTCCGCGCAGACGTTGCCGACGAGTTCACCGTACTGGTTGATGCCGCCGTACAGGAAGGTGACGATCATGTTGTACCAGCCGGCGATGACGTCGGTCGCGCGATGGCTCGAGCTGTACAGGAACTTCGGCACGCCAATCTGGATCGAGGTGAAGCCCGGGAAGAACGTCATCATGCTCTGCGCATTCGGCGCGTCCGGCGAGCAGTGCAGCGCCGACTTGCGGTCGGTCAGCACGGTCATCGGCGCGAACACCGCCTGGTTGCGCGGCAGGTCCGGCCACACGAAGCTCAGGAACTCCTGGGCTAGCATGCCCTTCAGCGAGGCGAGCACCGTGTTGTTCGGGCGGTTCAGGAATTCGGGCGAGGAGCCGCGGAAATCGATGACCAGTTCGTCGTCCTTCTTGTGCAGCTCGCAGCGAATCCGGATCAGGCAGTTCTCGCGCAAGGTGCCGTCGGCGAATACGTTCGTGCGCACCTTGCCGTCCGGCCAGCAGCGCAGGCGACGTCGCACCTCGGCTTCAGTGTCGGTGAGGGTCTTGCGCAGGGTCGCGACCACGGCGTCGACACCGTACTCCGCGATCGCGTCCTCGACGCGGGACTTCATGCGCATCGCGGCGAAGAACTTCGACTTCATGCCTTCGAGCTGCAGCTTGGGCTCGCGCACCGAATTCTGCAGGAAGGTCATGATGTCGCGCTTGAACTCGTAGTTCTCGCCGACCTTGATCGGCGACATCTTCAGGCCCTCGTCGAACGGCGATTCGGCGGCGGACGGCATGCCGCCGGGCTCGATCGCGCCGTTCTCGCCCTCGTGCACGATGGCGCCGGTGAAGCACACCAGCTCGCCATTGTGGAACACGGGGATGACGAGGCTCTGGTCCGTGTTGTGGATGTTGCCGTAGCGCGCGTCGTTGTGCATGAAGATGTCGCCATCCTTCAGGCCGACGGTCGGATCGTCCTTCCAGTACTTCAGGATGAACTTCACCGGGTGCTGCGTCAGCACGGAGAAGATCATCACGCCGCCCATGCTCGCCATCGCGAGGTCGCCATTGGCCGTCCAGACGCCGGAAATGAGATCGCCCCACTTCGCGCCGGGGGCCGCGCCCATCTGCTCGACCATGTCGAAGGATTCGTTGCACGCGGTCTGCAGCTTGTGTCGGACGAGGTTGATCTGGTCCGTGTCGGTGAACGCCTGCAGTGCGGCCGCCTCGCGCGGCGTCGTCGGCACCACGCGATGGTCTTCCATGATTTCCGGGTCGGGCCCCAGAAAGAGCACGTTCTCCTCGAGGAATTTCTCGATGATGGACTTTTCTTGTTCGCCACCCATGGCCGTTACCTCTGCGCTTTCGGGGCTATTCTTTGACCAACCACGCCGAACCCGACTGACCCATGGTGAGGGTCCAGCCCGGCTCTACGAGATAGGTCGTGCGTGGCGATTCAATCAGCGCGGGGCCGGCCACCGTCATGCCCTCGCGTACCGCTTTGTGGTCGTACACCGCGGTCATCCGGGCGTCGGCGACCTCGGGGAACCAGCACTCGCGATGACTGGTCGGCTGCGGCGCCTCGTCGGTGCGGAGCGTCGACTGCTGGAGATTCAGGCGTTCATGCTCGACGTAGGAGACCACGCGGATGACGTTGATGCGCACGCCCGCCTCGGGCGCCTGGCTGCCCTGGCCAAAGCGCTGCGCGTAGTTGACGCTGAAGCGGTCGAGCAGGGTGATGACGTCCTGCATCGACGACAACCGGGACAGCGGGCTCGTCACGCCGATCTGGGCAAGCTGGTTGCCGTAGCGCATGTCGAGCTCGACCCGCGTCTTTATCCGGTCGGCCGGGACGTCCTGGCGCGCGAGATCCTCGCGGCCGCGCTGCTCCAGTTCGGCGACGGTGGCGTTGAAGACCGTGAAGTCCTCGAGCATCGTGCGCCGGGTCGCGTCGTAGAGCATCAGGTACAGCGATTTCTCGTGGATGTGCAGGCCGTCCATGTTGCCGGCACCCAGCGCCGAGAACACCGAGCTGAACGGCGGAACCAGCACGCGGTTGATGCCGATGCGCGACGCGTAGCCGCACGCGTGGATCGGGCCGCCGCCGCCGTAGCTCAGGATCACGAAATTCTTCGGGTTGTAGCCCTTGACGGCCACTTCCTTGAAGATGGCCGCCGCCATGTTGGCGTCGACCTTGCGCTTGATTGCCTTCGCGCCGTCGATCAGCGACATGCCCGATGGCTTGCAGATGTACTCCTCGATTGCACGTTCCGCGCGGCGCTTGCTGACCTTGATGGTGCCACCGGCGTAGTTGTTCTCGTCGAGGTAGCCCAGCACGAGGTTCGCGTCGGTCGTGGTCGGGTATTTTCCGCCGCGGCCGTAGCAGGCCGGCCCGGGATCGGAGCCGGCGCTGTCCGGACCCACCTCCACCGCGTCCCACAGGCGATCGTAGCGCGCGATCGAGCCACCGCCGGCGCCGAGCGTGTGCAGGTAGGTCATCGGCGTGCTGACCAGCCAGCGATCGATGACGGGGTTGAAGTCGTAGAACTTCACGCCGTCGGCGGTCACGAGGCCGATGTCGAAGCTGGTGCCGCCCATGTCGGTCGCGATGAGGTTCGGCTCCTTGAACTGCGCGGAGATGTAGTTCGCGGCTTCCAGGCCCGCGACCGGGCCTGAGTGGATGGTCTGCAAGGCGTGCGTGGAGTTCAGCTGCGCCATGCCGGACGTGTTGTGGACCAGCAGCATCGGGCGCTTGTAGCCGTTCTTGCGCAGCACGATCTCGAGCGTCGACATGCCGTGGTACATCTGGTCGTGCAGGTAGGCGTCGAGCACCGCGGACATCGTGCGGGAATATTCAGCCTTGCGGCCCGCGACGCGATGCGACAGCACGATCGGGATCGCGCCGAGCACGTGCGTCGGGTATTCGTTGAGGATGATGCGCTCGACCTCGATTTCGTGCGCAGGATTGACCACCGCATTGACGAGCGCGACGACGAAGGCCTGCGCGCCCTGGTCGACGAGCCTGCGCACCTGGCTGCGGACGTTGTCCTCGTCGACGCCAAGCGAGGCCTCGCCCTTGTAGTCGATGCGTTCCTGGATCCCGACGATCATCGGAATCGGCACCAGGGGTTGCGGCCGGCTGGCACCGGGCAGGTCGGTCTGCTCGGCGTCGGACAGGCCGTCGCCGTAGCCGCGCGCACGCATCAGCGGCAGCGAGGATTCGAAGCCGGCGGTGGTGATCAGCCCGACGCGCGGGCCGCTGCGCTGAATCAGGGAGTTCGTGCCGAGCGTCGTGCCGTAGCGGACGGCGTCGACGCTGCCGAGGACCTCCTGCACACTCTGGCCGAGTTCGTCGCAGGCCTTGCCGAGGGCTTCCATGAAGCCCGCGGCGAGGTTGTGATGGGTCGTCAGCGCCTTGGCTTCGACGTACCGGCCGTCGTAGGCCAGGAAGCAGTCGGTGAAGGTGCCGCCGATGTCTACGCTAACCCGCCGCATTGGATGTCCCCTCCCCGCCCTGGTGCCGCGCCTTCAGGCTGTCGATGTCGAGTTCGATGTCGTGCGTCAGGGGATGCCCCGGCGGCAGGTACTCGTTCTCGATCAGCGTGCCGCAGCCCGGGCAGTAGAACTCGATGATGCGGCACCACTTGGGGTCGGGCGCATAGGTGAATTCATAGCGCTCGTCGAGAATCGGTCGATGGATCTCGCGCGGGTCGCGGTTGTAGACCAGCAAGCCTTCCTTGTAGTTGCCGCGGGCTGGCGCGATGTCGTGATCGCAGCGCCGGCAGTGCCAGCGCTCCTGGTCGAGATCGATTTCCAGGTATTCGGTGATCGCTACGCGTTGCTTGCTCATGATTGCGCTGCCTCGAGGACGAGGTCGTGGTTGCTGGTTACACGCAGGTTCCAGCCCTTGCCGATCAGGCAGGTGAGATAATCACCTTTCAGCAGGCAGGGACCGCTCGCGGTATGGCCGGGTTTGAGGTCGGCATCGAGATGGACGGCGACATCCGACTCGCCGTCGCCGAGGTTCAGCTTGATCACGCCCTGCGCGGGCACCGGCGTGCCGGCGGTGGCCGTGTCCGCAATCAGCGCCGCCGATGGCAGTTCGTACACCGCCTTCAGCGTCAGTCGCGCGCCCTCCGCCGGCGGGGCCGCATCCAGCGCCGACTCGCTGACCGAATCCTGCGTCGCGCGCCACAGCGTGTACTGGTAGCGGCAGGCCTCCGGGTCGACGCCCTCGCCGGCCATGTCCCGGCGCGCGCGCGCCGCGAGCTCGGCCTTGGTTGCGTCGAGCCGTCCGGCAGCGGCGGTCATCGGCACCTGGTATTCGTGGGCGAGGTGGCTGAAGCCGATGCCGAAAGCGCTGAACACGGACGCGAGGCGCGGCACGATGACGCGCCTGATGCCGATCGACTCCGCGATGCCCGACACGATCATCGGCCCGCCGCCGCCGAAGGCGAGCAAGGTCGCCTGCGCGGCGTCCGCGCCGGCCGACTTCAGCACGCGCGCCATCTGCGCGCCGACCTGTTGCTGGAACGCGCCGACGACGGCCGCCGCCGCGGCCTGCGGATCCTTGCCCAGCGGGTCGCCGATGTTCGCGCCTATCGCGGCGAGCGCGCGCTCGCGATCCAGCTTGAGTTCACCGCCGAGGTAACTGTCCGGGTCCAGCACCCCGAGCACGCACAGTGCGTCGGTCAGGGTGGCATGGGTGCCACCGCGCGCGAAGCAGGCCGGCCCCGGCACCGCGCCGACGCTCTCCGGTCCGATCCGGATGGCCCCGTCGACGACGCTCAGCACTGAGCTCCCGCCGAGCCCGAAGCTCTGCAGCTTGGGCAGCGGGAACGAGGTCGGCAGGTCCTCCACTTCGCCGTAGGGCCGCAACGCGACCTGGCCGTCATTGACGACCGACACGTCGGTCGTCGTGCCGCCGATGTCCATCGCCAGCACCGTCGGAAGTCCGTACAGCTTCGCGTAGGCCACCGAGCCCTCGAGGCCACCCCGCGGGCCCGAGCCCCAGGTCTTGATCGCGGTGGTCTTGGCCACGCGCGCCGAATCGCCGTCGTTGCGGAAGATCAGCAGCGGTCGCTTCAGGTGCCTGCTCTTGCAGACGTTCTCCGCGCTGTACAGGAAGTGCTCCATGCCCGGGTGCAGGTAGGAATTGATCACGGAGGTCGCGACCCGGCGCGTGAGATCCTCGTCGTTGACCAGCTCGGACGAGATCAGGAACGGAATCGCGCCAAGCAGGTGGCGCGGGTAACGATCGAGCAGCGCCGATTTGACGTTCTGTTCCGCGACCGGCGACGCGAGGCACACCACGAGGCGCTGGGCACCGACCGACAGCAGTTGGTTGATGGTGCGCGTGAGTTCGTCGGCGTCGATGCTTCCGTCCGCCGCGACGGCGATTGCGCTGGGCCGCAGCGGGACCATCGCGCGCCACAGCGGGCTGGCACCCAGGCCCTCGTCGCCGTGAAAGCTATCCTCGGCGCCGGTGTCGACGAGCAGGGCAACCGGCGTGCCCTTGTGCTCGACGACGGCGTTGGTGCCGGAAGTCGTCGAATAGCGAAGGCAATCGGTTTCGCGGATCAGGCGCGCCAGGTCGTCTTCCCCGAACAGTTCACGCGAACCGCGCTTCATCGCCTCCATGAAACACTGCGTGAGGTCATGCGGCGTGGTCGTCGATTTTGCATGCACCATGCGGCTGCCGTCGCTGATGCAGACATCGGTGAATGTGCCACCGTTGTCGATGTTCACCAGGAATCCCATTCGACATCTCCCCCGAAGATTTGTCGCGGCCTCGGTGGCCGGCTGGATGGTCTTTATTTCCGCTCGGTGCACACGGTCGCGTAAACGGGAGGGTCGCTGCGATGCCGGTTTCGTCTGCGGTCGAGAACCTGTGCGGACCTTGCGTCCGCGCCCCGCCGCTATCGTTCGGATGCGGTTCGAGACGATGTTGGTACGATTAAATCTCAGCTGGTACCACAGCCGCAAGCCAGCGCACTGCGGCAAAAGTGCCTTTTTCTTGCGTCAGATCAGCTGCGGACGGATACCGCACTGCGGGAGCATTCGATGCGGCAATGCATCAACGACGTGCGGGGAAATCGGACCCGGCACCTCGACGAAGGGAATCGCACTGCAGAGGACAATGGGCCTCGAGGTTCGGGGAGGCGGGGCGCCCGCGATCGGTCGCGAGGCCTGCAGAATCGCATCGGGGCCGCACGCGCCACGCAACGCAACGCGCACGCGGCGGCGGCACGGTGTGGGACGAGAGACGGGAAAAGCGCTGGGCGTCCGTCAGGGACCAGGACGGTCGACGCCAGCCGGAGAGGAAATGATTCGGGAAGAGCCCCGGCGGCCGGAACCGGCCGCCGGAGAAGATTGAAACAGTCTCAGGTACCGAGACGGCGGATGGCCGCTTCGGTCGTGAACTGGTCGTAGGCGTCCGGGTTGTTCATATTCTGGGTGATGCCACCCGCGATACGCGGCACGGACTCGAAGCTCGTGATACGGTCGCTCTGGATGTCGTGCGAGTGCACGTGCGTCCAGCTCCACACCGGGTGCGGCAGGCGCTCGCCGTTGTAGGAGTTGCCGTTCTTCTCGTACCAGTCGAAGCCGCCTTCCCACTGCTTCCAGACCTGGCCGCGGCGGTCATAGCTGTTCATGACCTGCGGGGTCACGTGACGCGCATCGTACCAAATCCGCTTCTTGCTGTAGGGCGCGCGCGGGTAGCCGGTCGGCTCGAGTTCGACGATGTAGACTTCCGGGCACAGCTGCATGACGGTGTTGAAGAACTTCTGGTTCTTCTTGCCGCCGTGACGGGTGTGCTTCCAGTTCTCCGGATCGCGACCGCCCTGCCAGTTGTCGTGCACGCAGCACAGCGCCGGGCCGCGGCCGATCAGCTTGAAGTTGCCCCAGGTCAGCGTCGGGTCACCCGTCATCCAGGCGTCCGTCAGGTAGAACGTGGAGCCGGCGATCACGGGCTCGAAGCGCTGGTTCGTCGGGAAGCGACGCACGCGCTTGAAGGCCGGCAGGTAGCCGAAGAAGTCGGGGTACTGGGTCGCGTCGTACGGCCAGATGTTGAGGATCGAGGTGCCCTTGACGTCGTTCGGGTAGGTCCACACCGCCGACTGGTAACGCAGGTACTTGCCGTTGTCACGCAGGATGGGCTTCGGATCGACCGAGATGCGGCCGGTGCCGGCCACTTCGCACCACCAGAAGTTGTAGTGGTACTGCTCGTTGCCTTCGCCGTCCATGTCCCACTCGTCGATGCAGTACTGCGCGACGTCGTAGCGGCCCCAGCTCAGGTTGTGGCCGGCGATGACTTCAGCGGCATCCTTCGGCTTCGGGAACGGGTTGCCGCCGATCCACGGACCACCGTCCGCGGCGACGACGTTGCCCTTCTCGTCGAACTTCGCCTGGCCCTGGTTCTTGAGCGTCGCCTCGATGTACGGCGGCGGGTTCATGATCATGGCGTTGGTCGTCGTCTCAGCGAGGTCGATGATGCGACCCTGCTGCTTCACCTGGATGTAGGTGATGTCGTCGAGGAGGTCCTTGACGTAGTCGACGTTGTCGGCGGTCAGCTGCTGGCCGGCCTTGACCTTGCCCTTGGTGTACAGGTCGAGCGAGAGCAACTCTTCCGGGTAAGCCTTCGTGATATCGCCGTCCTCGGCGATGACGTCCCACAGCGGGGCCAACACACCGGCGGTGAATCCTGCACCCATCGTCTGCAGGAAATGCCGGCGGGTGAAATCCCTGCCGTATTTCTTGATATGCATCGTTTGAACCTCCTTCAGCTCAGCTGATTTTGTTGCTGTCCGCTCGCCTTCCGCGCCCGGTCAGCCTTGTGCGCCCGTTTGCCGCTGTGAGGCGACCGGCAGTCGCATTTCTTTCGCCGACATTCTTGTAAGCACATTCCCGGGAGTCCCCATCCCGGAAAGGTCGGACGATTCTGTCATGATTGCACGCGCCAGCGGAAGGATCGCCCCGTGAACTCACGGGGCGTCCGAGTCTGGTCGTGCTGAGTTCCGGCGCACCGGAAAATGGTTCAAGCCGCGTCAGGCGGCCTTGCCGTAGAGCGTGACGACGCAGGCGCCGCCGAGTCCGATGTTATGTGCGATCGCAACACGCGCGCCTTCGACCTGACGTTTTCCCGCCTGTCCGCGCAGCTGCGACACCAGCTCGAAACACTGGGCGATGCCGGTCGCGCCGAGCGGGTGGCCCTTGGAGATGAGACCACCCGACGGGTTGGTCACGAAGCGGCCGCCGTAGGTGTTGTCGCCATTCTCGATCAGCGCGGTCGCGCCACCGGCCTCGCACAGGCCGAGCGCCTCGTAAGCGAGGACTTCGTTGATGCTGAAGCAGTCGTGGAGTTCGACCACGTCGACGTCCTGCGGCCCGAGGCCCGCGGCCTCGTAGGCCTGGCGCGCCGCCTCGTAGCCCATGCTGCGGCCCACGGCATCCATCGCGAGGCCTTCGAAGCTGCTCGGCATGTCGGTCACGAGCGACTGCGCCAGCATGCGCACCGTCGGCTTGATGCCGTGCCGGGCCGCGAATTCGTCCGTGCACAGGATGGCCGCCGCCGCGCCGCAGGTCGGCGGGCAGCACTGGAAGCGGGTAAGCGGATCGCAGACGCTGGGGCTCGCCAGCACCTGCTCGACGGTCAGCTGCTCGGTGAACACCGCGCGCGGATTGTTCGCCGCGTGACGCCGTGCCTTGACCGGGATCTTCGCCAGCGTCGCCGCCGGCATGCCGTACATTTCCATGTACTCGCGGCCGGCCGCCCCGAACAGGCGGGGCGCCATCGGCGCCGCCGAGTCGCCCAGCTTACGGTTCGCGACTTCCAGGAACTTCTCGAGCGGCGTCGGGCGATCGGCCCAGTGTTCGGCCAGTGCACCCGGCGACATCTGCTCGAAGCCGACGGCCAGCGCACACTCGGCGGCGCCGCTCATGATCGCCTGGCGGGCGAGGTACAGGGCGCTGGAGCCGCTCGAGCAGTTGCTGTTGACGTTGAATATCGGGATGCCGGTGAGGCCCGCCTCGTAGACCACGCGATGCCCGCTGCAGCTGTCGCCGTACACGTAGGCCGCGTAGGCCTGGTTGATTGCCGAGTACGGGATGCCGGCGTCGGCCAGCGCCTCGGTGATGGCCTGGCGCCCCATGACGGTGTACGGATCGGCGCTCTTGGGCGTCTTGAACGGCGTCATCCCGACGCCGATGACATTGATGTGACGGCTCATGCTTTCCTTTCGTGGAGTTTGCGCGGGCGCCCGGGCGGCGCCCCTTTGCCGGCCCGGTCAGCCGTGCTGCGGCTGGCCTTCGGGAATCGGCCACGGCCACTTGCGGCCGCGGATGAGACCCTGCCAATACATCACGGGCAGCACGTACTTCTTGAGCAGGTACATGCTGCGACGTTCCTTGCCCTGGTCGAAAGGAAAGGTTTCCTGCGGCTTCAGGTCGTAATCGAATTCGGCGAGCATCAGGCGACCGTAGCCGGTGATCAGCGGGCAGGACGTGTAGCCGTCGTAGACGGCGCGCGGCGCGCGGCCGGCCAGCGTCGAAAGCAGGTTCTCGACCAGCACCGGCGCCTGCGAGCGGATCGCGGCCGCGGTTTTCGACGTCGGCAGGCTGCTCGCGTCGCCGAGGCTGAAGACGTTCGGGTAGCGCGTGTGCTGCAGGCTGTGCTTGTCGACTTCGACCCAGCCGCCGGCGTCGGCGAGCGGGCTCTGCTTGATGAAATCCGGCGCCCCCATCGGCGGCGCGACATGAATCATGTCGTACTTCTCGACGCGCTCCGCGCCCGAGTCGGTATCACGGAACACCGCTTCCTTCTGCTCCGGACGCAGGGCGACGAGGTCCTGTTTGTAGTTGACGGCGATGTCGCGCGCGGCGGCGATCTTGACCAGTTCAGCCGCGTACTTCGGCGCGCGGAAGATCGCGCCAACGCCGCACATGTAGACAATCTCGGTCGCCTGGCGGGCGCCGGTGCGGCGCAGGTGATCCTCGGCGAGGAACATGATCTTCAGCGGTGCGCCGGCGCACTTGATCGGCGTCGTCGGGAAGGTGAACAGCGCCCGCCCGCCACGCAGGCGCTGCAGGGTTTCCCAGGTCGAGTTGACCGATTCGAAGCTGTAGTTGCTGCATACGCCGTTGCGACCGAGGCTTTCCTTCAGCCCCGGAATCTGGCCCCAGTTGATCTGCATGCCGGGGGCGACGACCAGCGCGTCGTAGCCCAGCGACTGCCCGTCCCGCAGGACGAGCGCGTTCTCCTCCGGCTTGAACGCGGTGACCTCGCCGCGCACCCAGCGCACGCCGGCCGGAATCACGTCCTGCATCGGCCGGCGGCTGCTCTCCTTCGGAAACACGCCGCCGCCGACCAGGGTCCACAGCGGCTGGTAGAAATGATGTTCCGCGGGGTCGACCACGACGACCTCGTTGCCGCCCGTGCGCGCGAGTCGCGCCGCCACGCCCAGGCCGCCTGCCCCCGCGCCCACCACGACGATGCGGCGATTCGATGCGTTCATTGACATACCTCCTGATAGCGCGCGGCTGGACGTCTCATGGCGAATGCGGGTCCCGAGGATGCCATTGCGCCCCGAGCCGCGCGGGGCCTTACTATAGAGCCGCGTCAGCGCCACTCCAACCGGGGTTTTTCGATCGCGCCTGATGCATCTCAAGTACGGGCGCGGCGGCGGCGCGCCCGGGCAGGCCACGCCGTTACACTGCATGGCATGACGGCCGCCCGCGATATCCCATGTTGACCACGCTCCTGCTCGCAGCGAGCACAGGTTTCGTGAGCACGCTGCACTGCTGGGGCATGTGCGGCGGCATCGTGGCCGCACTCGCGCTCGGCGCGCCGGCGACGGTGCGGACGCGGAAAGGCGCGCTGACCGGCCTCGCCGTGGCCTACAACCTCGGACGCATCGCGAGCTACGCCGGTCTCGGCGCCGCGGCGGGCCTCGCGGCGACGAGCGCCGTCGGTGCCGGCAACGGCATCGCCTACCGCGTCCTGCAGACCTGCGGGTTCGTCGCGCTGCTGCTCGCGGCGCTGCGCCTGGCCGGCTGGCTGCCACGCAACGGACTCCTCGAGCGTGTCGGCCTGCGCTTCTGGCAACGGCTCGCGCCGCTGACGCGCCGCCTGCTGCCGATCGATCGCGCGAGCCGCGCCGTGGCGGCCGGCCTGCTGTGGGGTTTCCTGCCCTGCGGGCTCGTCTACGCGATGCTGCCCGTCGGCGCCGGCACCGGCTCGGCCGCCGGCGGCGCGCTGACGATGCTTGCCTTCGGCGCCGGCACGCTGCCCGGCATGCTTGCCGCCGGCGTCGCCGCCAATCGTCTCGGCGGCCTCAAGCCGGGCCCCGGGCTGCGGCGCTACGCGGCGACCGCGCTGATCGCCCTCGCACTTGCGTGGTATGGCCTGCAGTGGCTGGCGGGCGGCGACGCGCATTCGCATGCGCATCACGCGGCGCCAGCGGCCGCCGCGCCGGACGCGCACCACGGCCATCATGGAATGGAGCACCACGGGCACTCGCCGCCGGATGCGGTGCCCACGCGCTGAAGATGCTCAGCGCTGTTCGGGCGGCTTGTCGTCGTCCATCAGGATGGCGGTGCCGGGCGCGTCGAGATCGTCGAACTGACCGCTGTTGACCGCCCACAGGAAGGCCCAGGCGATGACGCCGACCAGCACGATCGAGAGCGGTATCAGCAACCAGATGATTTCCAAGCGCGGTCCCTCATGGGTGGCGGATGCGCCGCAGGCGCGCCGCGTTGACCGTCACGACCAGTGAACTCGCCGACATGCAGAACGCCGCGAGCCACGGCGCGACGTGGCCGGCGATCGCGAGCGGCAACGCGATCGCATTGTAGCCCAGCGCCCACCACAGGTTCTGTCGCATCACGCGGCGGGTTCGCCGCGCAAGATCGCAGGCCACCGCCACACCGGCAATCTCGTCCCGCAGGAGCACGAGGTCGGCGCTCAGCTTGGCGTGTTCGGCGGCGTTCGCGACCGCGATTGCGATCGACGCGCGGGCCAGCATCGGCGCGTCGTTGACGCCGTCCCCGACCACCGCGACGACGGCGCCTTCGCGCTGCAGGTTTTCCAGCGCGGCGAGCTTTTCCGCCGGCGTCATGTCGGCCCGGACGTCGTCGATACCGAGTTGCCCCCCGATGTGAGCCGCCACCGCCTGCCGATCGCCGCTGAAGATCGCGAGCCGGATGCCGGCGTCGCGCAGCGCGGCAACGGTGGCCGCCGCGTCGGGACGTATCGAGTCGCGCAGCCTGAATTCGGCCAGCACGCGCCCGTCCGCGGCAAGCAGGGCCTCCTGCGACGGGCCGCCCGCGTCATCGGGCGCCCGGGGCGGCAAGCCGGCGGCCCGGCTCGCAATGAAGGCGCGCGAGCCGAGCGCGTAACGGGTGCCGTCGACGACGCCCTCAAGACCCGCCCCCGGCGTGTTCGTGACCTCGCTCGCGACCAGGCGCGGCGTCCCGTCGCAGGCCTCGACGAAGGCGGCCGCAAGCGGATGCTCGGAGCCCGCCTCCAGCGCCGCGGCAATCTCGCGGCAGGCGGCCTCGTCGAGGCGGTCATGGACCAGCACCTGCTGCAGGCGCAGGCGGCCGACGGTGAGGGTGCCAGTCTTGTCGAACACGAGGTGGGTGACCGCGACGAGATCCTCCAGCGCGCCCGTGCGCAGCACCGCGATGCCGCGTTCGAGCAGGGCGCCGCTCGCCGCGGTCAGCGCCGCCGGTGTCGCGAGCGCGAGCGCGCAGGGGCAGGACACGACCAGCACCGCGATCACGATCGGCAGCCAGTGCTGGCCGGTCCACAGGCCGTGCCAGGCCGCCGCCAGCACGGCGACGCCGAGCACGCCGGCGACGAACCAGCCCGCGACACGGCCGGCGAGCCGGGCGAGCGCGGGCTTGCCGCCGGCGGCGCGCGCGACGAGGTCCGCGATGCGCGCCATGAACACGCCGCTGCCCGTGGCGGTGACCTCTATTTCGAGCGGCGACTCCACGTTGACGCTGCCGCTCAGCACCGGGTCTCCCGCGCGTCGCAGCACCGGCACGCTCTCGCCGGTCAGCACGCTCTCGTCGACCGTGGACTCGCCGGCGCGCACGATGCCGTCGACCGGCAGCGTGCTGCCGGCCTTGACCAGCAGGCGGTCGCCGACGCGGACGTCGCGCACCGCGACCCGCTGCAGGCGTGGCCCGTCACCGCCGCCGGCAATTCGCTCGACGAAGGCCGGCAGGATGCGGGTCGCGTGATCGAGCAGGCTCGACGCGCGCTGCTGCATCACGAGTTCGAGGTAGCGCGCCGCCAGCAGCAGCGTCACGAACATCGCGACCGAGTCGAAGTAGGTGTCCCCGCCGCGCAGCGTGTGCCACGCGCTGCCGGCGAAAGCCAGGACGATGCCGAGCGTCACCGGCACGTCCATCCCGAGATGCCCCTGCCTGAGCCCGCGCCAGGCGCCCGCGTAGAACGGCACCGCCGCGTAGGCGACGATCGGCAGCGTCATCGCGAGGTTCAACCAGTTCAGCAGGTCGAGATAGCGGCCGGCGCCGCTCGCGGACGGGTCGAAGTAAAGCGCCGTCGCCACCATCATCACCTGCATGCCGAACAGGCCGGCGACCCCGAGGCGGCGCAGGGCGTCCTTGCGCTCGCGGAGCAGGCCGGCCTGGCGGCGGCCCGCATCGAAGGGGTAGGCGCGATAGCCGAGCGCCCACACGGCCTCGAGGATTTCGCTCAGCCGGGCGCGCGCGGGGTCGAAGCGCAGCCTGGCCTGGCGATTCGCGAGGTTCACACTGGCGTCGACGACGCCCGGCACCCGCTTGACGCTGGCTTCCACGAGCCACGCACACGCCGCGCAGCGCATCCCCTCGAGCACCAGGTGGGCCTCGCGCATGCCATCCGCCCCCAGCGGGCAGGCCGCCTCCAGCGCGGGGTCGTCGTAGGCGTCGAGGTCGACGTCCGCGCCCGCGGGCCGGGCGCCCGGGGTGTCCCGCTGCGCATAGAACGCGCCGAGGCCGTTGCGATCGATCGTCTCGGCGGCGGCCTGGCAGCCGGCACAGCACATCGGCCGCGGCGCGCCGCCGACGATGGCCGTCCGCGCACTGCCGCGCGGAATCTCCTCACCGCAGTGGAAGCAGGCCGTGGCGCGCCCGGCGATGGCCGTTTCCAGCGCCGGCCTCATCGCCAGCGCATCCGCGTGTGCCATAGTTGTTTCGTGTTCGGAGTGGGCAGGCATATTGTCGTGCGGATCGCACGCCAAAATTGACTTGGATCATCTATAAAAGACACGAACACAACAGAATACACTCTGCTTGCTGTGCCGCGATTCCAGCGAGGGGTCACGGGGCCTTCAGGCGCACACAACAGCGCATCCAGGGGGAGCAATCCGCATGGCGAATTCAGAAACATACAATTACAAGGTCGTTCGTCAGTTCGCGCTGATGACGCTTGTCTGGGGTGTCGTCGGCATGGCCGTCGGTGTCCTGATCGCCGCGCAGCTGTGCTGGCCGGCATTGAATTTCGATGTTCCGTGGCTGACTTTCGGCCGCCTGCGTCCGCTCCACACCAACGCGGTGATTTTCGCGTTCGGCGGCAGCGCGCTGTTCGCGACGTCCTACTACGTGGTCCAGCGCACCTGTCACGTGCGGCTGTTCAGCGACGGGCTGGCCGCCTTCACGTTCTGGGGCTGGCAGCTCGTGATCGTGCTCGCGGCGGTCACCCTGCCGCTCGGCATCACGACTTCCAAGGAGTACGCCGAGCTGGAATGGCCGATCGACGTCCTGATCACGCTCGTGTGGGTCGCCTACGCGGTCGTGTTCTTCGGCACGATCATGAAGCGTCGCATCAAGCACATCTACGTCGCGAACTGGTTCTTCGGCGCCTTCATCATCACGATCGCCGTCTTGCACCTCGTCAACAGCGCGGCATTGCCGGTCGGGCCGCTGAAATCCTACTCGGCCTATGCGGGCGTGCAGGATGCGATGGTGCAGTGGTGGTACGGCCACAACGCGGTGGGTTTCTTCCTGACCGCGGGCTTCCTCGGCATGATGTACTACTTCATCCCGAAGCAGGCCGGCCGTCCCGTCTATTCCTATCGCCTGTCGATCGTCCACTTCTGGGCGCTGATCTTCACCTACATCTGGGCGGGCCCGCATCACCTGCACTACACGGCGCTGCCGAACTGGGCGCAGTCGCTGGGCATGGTGATGTCGGTGGTGCTCCTCGCGCCGTCGTGGGGTGGCATGATCAACGGCATCATGACCCTGTCGGGCGCCTGGCATAAGCTGCGCACCGACCCCGTCCTGCGCTTCCTCATCGTGTCCGTGTCGTTCTACGGCATGTCGACCTTCGAGGGTCCGATGATGTCGATCAAGACCGTCAACGCGCTGTCCCACTACACGGACTGGACGATCGGCCACGTGCATTCCGGCGCGCTCGGCTGGGTCGCCTTCGTGACGATGGGCTGCCTCTACTACCTGATTCCGCGGCTGTACGGCCGGGAGCTGTACAGCCTGAAGCTCGTCGAGACGCACTTCTGGGTGTCGACGCTCGGCATCGTGCTGTACATCACGTCGATGTGGGTCGCCGGCATCATGCAGGGCCTGATGTGGCGCGCGGTCAACGACGACGGCACGCTGACCTACGCGTTCATCGAGACCGTGAAGGCGATGCATCCGTTCTACGTGATACGCCTGTTGGGCGGCGCGATGTTCCTCGTTGGCACTTTGATCATGTGCTACAACGTCTACCGCACGATCGCCAACGCCAAGCCGGTGGTCGCGCCGGTTCCTGTCCCCGCCGCGGCCCACTGAGGTTAGGAACATGTCTACCCTGCACCAGAAAATCGAAAAGAACATCGGTGTGATGATGCTGCTGATCGTCCTCGCGGTCAGCGTCGGCGGCATCGTGCAGATCGTGCCCCTGTTCTTCATGAACTCGACGACCAAGCCGGTCGAAGGCGTCAAACCCTACGATGCGCTGCGCCTCAGCGGCCGCGACATCTACGTGCGCGAAGGTTGCTACCTGTGCCACTCGCAGATGGTGCGCCCGTTCCGCGCGGAGACCGAGCGCTACGGCCACTATTCGCTGGCCGGCGAGTTCGTCTATGACCGTCCCTTCCAGTGGGGCTCGAAGCGCACCGGTCCCGACCTCGCGCGGGTCGGCGGCCGCTACAGCGACGAATGGCATCGCGTGCACCTGGTGAACCCGCGCGACGTGGTGCCGGAGTCGATCATGCCGGCCTATCCGTGGCTCGCGACGACCCCCGTCGCCGCCGGCGACATCAAGGCCAAGATGACGACGCTGCGCAAGCTCGGCGCGCCCTACACGGACGAGGAAATCGCCGCTGCGCCGGCCGCGCTCGAAGGCAAGACCGAGATGGACGCGGTCATCGCCTACCTGCAGGGCCTCGGCACCGCCGTGAGATTCAAGCGATGAGCCCGGAACTCATCAGCGCGATCTTTTCCACCTGGACCGTCGTGGTCTGCGTGCTCATGGTCGGCATCGGCCTGTGGGCATACAGCGGCGCGAAACGCGCCGACTTCGAGTCCGCGGCGCGCCTGCCGCTGGAACCCGACGACGAGCTGGCAGATTAATGGAACGTTTTTCGGAGAACCGTCATGGCTGATTTCACGAGCGGCGGCTGGAGTTTGTTCATCGCCATCATCACGGTGGTGAGCCTCGTCGCCCTGTCCTTCCTGTGCTGGATCCTGTCCGGCCGCGCCGGCACGAGTTCAGTGGAGACTTCAGGTCACGTCTGGGACGAGGACCTGGAGGAGTACAACAACCCGCTGCCGCGCTGGTGGCTGAACATGTTCTACCTGACCATCGCCTGGGGTGCGCTGTATCTCATCGCCTACCCCGGCCTCGGCGCCTTCAAGGGCATGCTGGGCTGGTCGCAGGAAGCGCAGTACCAGGGCGAGATCGCCGCGGCCGACGCCAAGTACGCGCCGCTGTTCGCGAAGTTCGCCGGCACGGATCTCGCGCAGGTCGCGCAGGATCCGGAAGCGCAGAAAATCGGTGGACGCCTGTTCGCCGCCTACTGCACGACCTGCCACGGTTCCGACGCCGGCGGCGCGCGCGGCTTCCCGAACCTGCGCGACGGCGACTGGCTGTGGGGCGGCGAGCCGGCGATGGTCAAGGCCACCATCCTGAACGGTCGCCAGGCCGCGATGCCCGCGTGGGGCGCGATCATCGGGCCGGAGGGCGTGCAGCAGGTGACAGCCTACGTCGAGACGCTGTCCGGCCGGGCCACCGATGCGGCTGCCGCGGCCAAGGGCCAGCAGGTCTTCCAGACCAATTGCGTGGCCTGTCATGGCGCCGAGGGCAAGGGCAACCCGATGATGGGCGCGCCGAACCTGACCGACGACATCTGGCTCTACGGCGGCAGCACCGCGAAGATCGCAGAGTCCATCGACAAGGGACGCAACGGCATCATGCCCGCGCAGGGCGAACTGCTCGGGGAAGACAAGGTCCACCTGCTCGCGGCCTATGTGCTGAGCCTGAGCGGCGGCGCCAAGCCCGCCCCGTAACCGAAGGAAGACCCGCGATGGCGCTCTGGGACAAGACCGGCTGGATTCCCGTTCCACAGCGCATCGCGGCGGTGCTCTGGATCACCTTCCTCACCGCCGGCGTCGCCACCGGCGCCTTCTTCTCCGCCATCGACCCCCTGGAACTCAAGTACTGCGTGAGCTTCCCGGAGGTCAGCCGGACCGCCGCCTACACGATCGGCTTCCTGCTGTTCTGGCTGCTGTCCGCCGGCTCGGCACTGATGGCGGTGTTCTTCGTCTACCCTGCCGCCCCGGGCGCGGAAGCCAGCGATTCCGCCGAGTCGAACGCGACCACACCATGAATAAGCCGGACACCGCCGTGAAGGCGCCGGGCGCCGCCCCGGACGTCGAGCAGTCGCTTTA
>Ga0255182_1000799_pt1 | contig 18593 bp, 13 predicted proteins | sample Atl_UVDOM_RepA_8_FD_188420 | JGI IMG/M metagenome (GOLD analysis project Ga0255182, IMG submission 188420) | Freshwater microbial communities from Altamaha River, Georgia, United States - Atl_UVDOM_RepA_8d | ecosystem: Environmental > Aquatic > Freshwater > River | place: USA: Georgia...
GGTAATAATGATTTAGGTAATAATGATTTAGGTAATAATGATTTAGGTAATAATTATAATAAATTAATATATGGGAAAAATGAGATAACAACATCATCCAAATATGCAGATAAAATTGCTTTGTTAATAGGTGCTAAACGTGGGGAAACTATATATAAGGGAGACTGGACATTAGGTAACCTAGTAAATAATGATACTGGTGTACCTGAATTAAAAAAATTTGCTGAGAAATGGGAAACGGTATCAGGTTCTAATCCGGCTATATGTGAAGTTGCACAGGATGATACTAAACGTGAAAAGATTGAAAAAAGTTTAGACCTAGTAGGTGTTGAACCGATTACTCGTGATGCATATAATCCTGATTTTTGTAAAGCTGGTGCCAGTAAAAAAGGATATGATAAAAAACAATTGTATTTATTCGGTCGTAATGAGCTAGGTATTAATTATCAAAGTATGCTTAATGAAAATAATAAAATACTTGCAAAAGATGAATTATGTGAACTCATTAATAATAAATTACGAGATATTAAGAAAGCCGATATCCTAGCTGCTGCCGGAACACTTGACCCCGAAAAACTCAAAGAATTACGACAAGGTATTTATACCAAAGACCCGGCTCTTTGTATGAAAGGACCTACTAAAGGCGGTTATAAACTAACTGAATTACGTGATATGGCAATTACTTACTTTGGTCTTTCTCAAGCAGAAGCTGATAAAATTGATAAAAAACAAGGGTTCTGTGACTATATTACTAAAGCACTCGGGTTAGCAATTAAATTCAATCAAAATGATGGGTCAGATAATAATTCTGATGAAGGAATGAATGCCAATACTGAAATATATCCTCCAGACCGTAATATAGAACTATGCACACGGTCTATCAATCGTGGTGGTATAAGTAGTAATGATTTAAAAAATATATTGCGAAACAAATTAGGTATTGACATTACTGGTAAAAGTAAAGAGGATATGTGTAAATTAGTAAAAGAAAAAATGATTGAAATTGCAAATACGCCTACTGATGATGAACCACGCAACTCGGCAACTGCTGAATTACGCACTGCTAGGGTTGATGATGTACAGAAATCAGAAAAAGAAACAGGGTTAATTGGTGAATTGCCCCTAGCTGATATTGATAAACTTAACTTATAATTCTGACAGATGGTACTATTAATAACACATAGCTAGGACTATTATTGCATTTAATTAATCCTAAAATCACCTTTGCAAATGTTTATTTTTATGTGTTTTATGTCTAATTATTTTATTATCCTCTAAAAGCCTATTGCGTTTATAAACGCAACGGCTTTTGATTGAGGAACTCACCTTACTACGGCAGATTTTGAGTTTATCTCAAAATCATAGCCGGTTTAGTAAGGATAGCATCACCGATTAATACTAGCTAGAATCATCGACTAATATGCAATGATATATTTAAACACCCGGGACTAAAAACTTGGTGTCATCTGGCTTAATATTCATCTTGTCCCAGCCAATTGTTTGAACACAGAAATCTAGGAGTTGTTTACCCATTTTTTCCTTGGCAAATTCACGCATATAAAATTCCCTTGGCTTGTAATTAGCAAAATTCTTTAGAAATCTACTAAGAACTTCTTCAAAATCTCCTGGTCGGGCATTAAATAATTCACCAGATTCGGGTGTGACATATTTCCAACCACCAGTTATATTATAATTACCTAGCACCGGCATATTATAACAAATGGCTTCTGTCATCACACGTGGACTAGCATCTAATTTATTAGGAACAAATACGAATCGACAACGCTTATATTGCTTTATAAACTTGTCATATTCTAAGAAATCAGTAAGTTCCATCAAATTATGACACGCCGATGGGATTTTGCAACCTATACGTCCGATAAGTAATCCTTTGAGGTGAAATTTATTACACATAATATCTAGGCATTCTTGTGCTTGTTCCCAATTACGGTTATAAGATTGCCACCCCTCTTCACATTTATCATTATCTTTAAGGCAGACATAAATGAAATCAAATTCCTTTTTGACACTTGGGTCAGGTTGATGTTTCTCATAATTAGCAAAATCACTTTCACTTAATAAAATCTTAGGAAAATCGCGTGGGATATATTCATCTGGATTACGGAAACAATGACACCATCCTTTAGTCAAATCAAAATAGTTATAAGTCCACGCTTTATGTTTAGGGTCGTGTAATACATCGTGCGGATTACTAATAATACCTGGAAATTCACAATAACTCGAAATACCCAAGAATTGACACCCCGTATCCTTCATTTTATTATATGTTTCTATACAGTCATCACGGCTAAATGGATGTGTTATGAATACTATGTTTGTCCGTCTGCCTTTATCATCAAATATATTCAAAAATGGCCGTTTAGCCTCAATCATTTTATCCGGATTTGGAGGGTTAGTAAATCCATCTATCTTTCGGGATACAAACTTATATACATAAAATACTAATATTAATCCTAGACTTGCAAATATAACAGCTATTATAATATTTAATTTCCTGGAGTCAATCCAAGAATGATTAATTATTGTTTGCTTGCGTTTTGACTGTATAATTGTAGATGATTGCGTCATTTTTTATGTGGTACTACTTATAGTTTAAATTTATAATATATTATTATTATTCTTGTTATTCTTGTTATTCTTATTAGTGCCTGGTTTTTAGATAATATCATACCTATATTGTAAAGTATAAGTATTATTTTGCAAATATTATATCAATGTCAAAAAAAACCAAAATACAACTAAATACAAAAAAAAATTACCTAGTTTTATTAATAATATTAGTTATTATATTTATCATTTTATTATATATTTCTAGGGTTGAAAAATTTACATCATCAACTATAAAACAATCACGCCATAAAATTGCGTTATGTTTTCTAATAAATAACTCTATAAATCACGAAGAACTTTGGTATAATTATTTAAAAATAGTTGACCCAAATAAATATAATATTTACATACATTATAAAGAAAATAAACCCCTAAAATATTTTGAAAAATATAAATTGCCAAATACCATAGAAACCTGTTGGGGTTGTTTATCAATAGTATTAGCACAAAATTTGTTATTAAAAAAAGCCTTGGATGATACAGACAATCACCATTTTGTGTGGTTATCAGAATCGTGTATTCCAATTAAATCATTCCAATATTTACAAAATTATTTAGACACGGATAAATCATATTTTAATATAGCACCTGATAATCAAGTGTTCCCACGAGCAAATCCAGTATTAGAATATATTAGCAAAGACAATATAAAAAAAGCAGCGATGCCTGCAATTATTAATAGAAAACACGCTGAATTATTTGTCAATAATGAAACCAATATACAATTATGGTTTACCAATGTTCCAAATGTTGACGAAATTGTTTATATAACATTATTACATCACTTTGGATTACAAAATGAACTTGTATTAACACCCAATTTATCTGCAAATGCAATTATTTTTACTGGTTGGCCAGATATGAGTAATTACAAATTATTTGTCGATTCCAAATTAACCAAAACTAGCCCAAATGAATATGATGACATATGTAATGCTGAATTGGATTATCTTATTCACTCCAAATCATTATTTGCAAGGAAATTCAACAAAAATTGTAAAGGTTTAACAGGTTTACTAGAAAAGATTAATTAACTCGGCGGCGGGAGGGGCAGAATTGTTTAGTTTAAAGCAACTGGCAATCGGAAACAGGTAATACAAATAAGTGTTATAATCATTTTTAACCGCACTTGCATTCTTTTAATTAGTGTTTACTTTCGTAATGTCAACAATCGCATCCACTTTATATTCACAACCTAATGCAACCCAATCAACAAATACCAATACTAATATTAGTGTCAATAAAAATTATATTCCCTGTCCTAATTTTGATGTCCCTTTAGATTTATCATTAATGTCGGCTGAAATGGATATAGATTTAAAAACCTCTAAACCATTGTCCGGTAAACAATATATCCTAGCTATACCTATTACTCATTTTTTTAGAAATGTACGGAATATGTATACAATTATTAATATTCTAAATGGGCAATCAATTATCAGTCTACGATTAATTGAATATTTTGTTGTAAATTATGTATTGGAGAACAATACATTTTTTGATATTAATAGATATGCTAAACATCCGGAATATTTAATTAAGAATTTGCGAGGTAAAGAATATAATATACCGGAAAGTATTACGGGAGTTGATGGTGTTATTGATAAACATACCCCCAGTACTGATTTGTCTGCAAATATAATAGCACAACAATTGGCTTATAAGGCTGCCAGGGCAGAAATAATTGCGGATATAAAAGAGAAAGTCGCTGCTAATAAATCAGTTGGAGTGCGTGGTACTAATTCCAAAATTACTACAAATACATCTAGACAGCCTAAAAAACAAAACATTACACTAGAAACTTTTTTTAATCAACAAGCAATTACTAATCATACTGCTAAATTTAATATCAAGAATACAGTAGAACAGAATTTTGATAATTATATTATTATTCACGATAATTATAAGTGCCAACTCAAGGAATATAATAAGAAGAATTTTGACCCATTTTGCCGTTGGAATCGTATCCGTATGTATTATGATAAAAATAAATTCTTTTATACTACTATAGCGCAACTCAACTTTTTTAAATGGGCGATTGAAAAACATATCCTAGACTATGTTATAGAGAATTTGGAGACGATTGAACGGTCTATGAATGAATATGAAAAAAATGTGAAGGCGGAAAAACAACTCCGTAAAGCCCGGCAATTACTGGAGAAGGCTGGTACTAGTTCGGAATCTACCGACCAATCCAGTTTGGAAGTATCAAATAGTTCTCAACCCGGGCAAGAGTCTGATTTGTCCCGCGAACAAGATAATATTGATGAACCAGAAACCGCAGAGACAGAACCCCAACAAACTACTACCGGGACCAATGAACTATTGCCAATATCATTATTATCAACAACGCGTAAGACTGTTAAGAAAAATATAGTATTAGGTAATACGGAAAATAAAAGTAAAACTAAGGAGCGCAGAAAGAAAAATTTCACGAAGACCAATAGGTCGATTTTGCTATTCAATGCCTATAAAGTAGTGTCTTTTGACTAATAAATTTGTGTTCTGGTTTTTGATTGGTTTTGAAATATTTTTTAGTGTTTGTAATTAATTTTTGGTGCTTTTTTCTATACGAGCTATTGATTTGTTGATATTTAATCCTGACTCAATACCTTTCATAACAGAACCTATATTAAGTCCAGGTTCTGTTACCAACAGTCCGGTAGTATCACATCCATCCGTAAATCCACCACGCATTTTTTTAGGTGCTAATTTGATTTTTCGCCCGCGACGCATTTTTGATGTTTTTCTAGTTTGTGTTGCGGTGCGGTTTTTAAGTGTTTTGGCTCGATGTTTTGGATTAGGTTTCTCAGCAGGAGCTAAGCTAGGTATCATATTGAAAAAAACCATCTAATATTAGTAGTTTTATGTTATTTATTCTTTACCTAGATTTTAGTTTTTTAATATAATTTATAATATTTATTTCGAAAAAAAAAATTAATTGGTATGTATGATTGTAAACATATACCAATAATTATTTAACTAATAGTATCTATTTTAATAATATTTGTATTTTGGCTTGCATCTGCCGGAATTATAATTTGCGGTGGTTGTTTTTCACAATTAACCACAGTTTCTTTAACGACCTCCAACAAATAATACTTGTTGTCACAAGTAAAATATTCTCTACCATTTGAAGGACAACTAGAAATTTGAGTATTATTACGCAGTGTGTTTAATACGAATGACTCTGTTATATCACAATTTTTAACTTCAGATATATATAATATTTTGGCTTCATTTCCATGTTCCTTTAATCTATCAAAAATATGTCGTTTTGTTTTTCCAAATTTATAAATTGATTTATTGTTGTTTAAATCGTATTTTTCTATTAGATATACATAATTAAATGTTTCATTTTTACAATCTTTATTATATTTTGGTTTTTGTGTGTTTGTTTTTTTAATTTTATTAATTAATTCTGCAGGCATATCTTGTATATTTACTGTTCCACATACTGTTTTATTATGTCTTTTTAATGAAAAATTAGAAGCAAAGCTTTTGTTACAAATTGTGCATATGAACTTTTTTTTTATATTAGATTGTGAATTAGAAATTTCATCCGACTGCTTATTATTTAAATTACCATCTTGGTTATTATGTAAATTATTATTTGCAACAGTAATTATATTTCCCTTGTGATTCCTTTTTATATGTTCACTTAAATTGCACGGAGATTTTGTTTCTAGTTCACAGTAATTACATTTAAACATCTTATCATTTGTCATAATTATCAAATTTGGGTCTACATTGTTTATATCACTTGAAACAGAATTTATATTCGACTTCGATTTAATTAAATTATATAATTGTAAACATTCTTTATGTCTTTGAGATAATATATGTTTTCTATAATTATAGATGGCGCTACATGTAGATTTACAAATAATGCAGTCTACCATTTTATTTAAAATAATAATTTTTTTTTTATTTTAAATTAGTTTTTAAGGTATTAGTATAAAATATAAACAAAACTTGCAGGACATGTCAAATTAACATATAAAAACCTTATAATAAATCTAACCCTATTAAATTCTATAATTAACTATTTATAATTGTTGAAATCTAATATGAATTAAAAACTAAATATTATTGGAATAATAACAAATATGTGTAGTAGCAAAAAAAGATATTGTCGGGTTGCATAATAGATTTATAACTGTAATAATTAAGATTTATAAGATCATTAATTTTCAGTATCTGGTTTTTTAGCAGATGGATGCCCAGGACCAACTTTAAGTAGATACAGCTCGCAATCCTTATTATTTCTAATCAGGTAATCGTCTATTCTTTCACAATAATCGGTAATATCAAAATCACATCCATTAAGTTTATATAGGGTATTATTCCCCTCGCGTAATGCCTCAATGTATGCCGCATCTTGAACTAATTGTTTATATTGTTTATTACATAATTCGGGATGTTCTTGCTCAAACATTTCTAAATCAATCTTGAATTTACACATTAGGGTAGTCATATAAAAATGTGATTTAGAATGAAATTGATGGCGTAAATGTGCAGGAATTTCCATTAACCGATTCTTTTGCTTCTCAAAATTAGAAAGTGGGATAACCCTTGGAATATGTATATTATCATCATTATGAGTTTCGGTTTTATTCTCTGACATATTGTTATTTGGTTTATCGGCCGCAACTGTATCTGATGATGGGTTTGTGGTATCCATATTGTATTAATATAGTATTTATTTTATAAATCAGAATAAGTTTTAAATTATTAAAAATAAGATAAAAAAAATTAAAAACGCACCCGCATTTCAGTTGATGGTAAAGCCTTGTTTGATATTACTGGACCGTGTATAATAGCTGGATTATTTTTTTCATAGTCCTTTATATTCTTCTTAGCTGCTTTCGAATAATCTTTAACCACCGACCATGTTTCTTTTAAAAAACCATCAAAATTTGGGATGGTATCCTCACTTGCATCTTGTTCTTTTTGCATTTGTTCAACTACCTTTCTATATCGGGGCTCAACTAACCCAGAAGTGCGTTTGACATAATTATTGTATCGGTCTATGTTATTTAATGTTTCAATTTCCATTAATTTTTGTATATTCATTTCTTTGACTTGGCCTGTTGCCGATATATATTTAGCAGTTTTTTTTCTATCTTCAGTAGCGTAAATATTTTGGTTAATAGGATTTGAGAATAAACTTTCTAGATATACCATAAATGATTTTCTGCCAGATGACCATATTTCGATATGATTAGTTATATGTTCATCCGTTTCATATCCTAGTGGTAGCACTTTTTGTTTCTTCCAATGACTGTCAAAATCTACATATAACGCGGGGTCTTTACAACTATCATAAATTATTTTATCTACAGCTCTTTTAATTTTAGTATCAATAACATCATCTTCGGCTGGTATATTAACTATGTTATTAGTTATATTATTAGTTATTACATTTGAACTATTTATTGTTAAATTTGAAAGGTTAATTTGCTGTAAATAATTAGTATTTCCTACTTCTGGATTAACTACAATAATTATTTGGTTTCCTTTTTCTATTGATGTTATATCTAATGAGGATAAATCTAAGTTATTAACTATATTAATTTTCCTAGTTGCTAAAAGTTTTTTTAATTCTTTACAAGATTTACCATGTCTTTCTAAACTGAATTTTGAAAAAAATGATTTATTACAACATTTACATATGAACTCAGAATTAGTATTACTCTCAGTATTTTGAATATCAGATATTGGAGTAGATTGTGATATTTGTTTTTGTTTTTCAATAAGTGTTGTTTTGTGTTTTTTAGTGCCTATATGAGATTTATAATTCCCATATGTAGTAGCAGTGACATTGCAGACTGGACATTTAAACATATTTTTATTATTAATTTATAAATTATTTTTAAATTAATTATGGTCATATATATTGTATTTACGGTGATGTAATATTTTGTATTTGGCATTTATTCATATTTCACATATAAATATATTACTTATGTGGGCATATATATTATTTAACTTATTTCACCGTTTTTTCACATAATATAGATGAGTATTATTTAGCTTTAAAATGAGTGTAAATTACCTACAAGCGATGAATTTGGTAATATTATAAGTTTGGGTGTAAAATATATTAATTTGGGTAAAAATTAATACATATAATTAAATATATAACAATGTGAAATAAAAAAAACACACACACAAGCCCTAATTTTCCTTAATCACATTGGCTAGTGCTATTATTTCCGCCCAAACAGGCTATTTAAAAATTTCAATTTTAATCTACCCCTTAAAAAGTCCAAAAGTCTCAAAAAATCAAAACTACACAAATTCCACAAAAGCCATTCAACATAACATTATTTCCAGTCAAAATGCCAAAAACTTTTTTCACTTATTCCCGAGACTTTTACCCTAAAATCTACAAAAGTCTCCAAACCCAAAAAAAACAGGAAAAAATCCTGAAAAAATCCGGCAAAAAATCCGGCAAAAAAACACAAATTAAATTAGAAATAACACTAGTCAAATGTAAAACTACTAAAACTTGCTAAACCTTAGCAAATTAAGAATTATAAAATTAAATATAAATTTATATTTAATACCACTTGTTTAATAACAAATTAATAATATTTCATATTCTAAAACCCACAAATATTTATTGATAATTATATTATATTAATTTCTACAACCAGAAAGTTTATCTAGCTATTTCAAAAAATAAACATACATATAGCTAAATATGGATTATGGCGGAATTTCGGGCATCCGGCCGTTCGCATATGAATAAACCTCGGAACTACTATTTAGGTAATTCATATTAATCCCGGCTAAATCAAGGTTATAATCCCGGCGGGAGTAGTAAGGTTCAGCTAGGATATCAATTCGGCCTCTAGGAACCAACGATTGGGATTTCTCTGGTTGGCATTCAAATAGTAGTCTTATCTTGGGCACAGTGCTATTATCCGTAGTTTGCTGTCCTAGCACCACCTTAACAAGCTTACCCTCAGTATTAGTAGAGAATAGCCGCATATGTGCTAAGTCAGTATCCAGATTTACTAGGAAATAACTAGTATCCGTCCAAATGAAACAAATATTATCGCGGATTCTAAGTATTTTGTATCCGGCGATGGCAAATTCTTGTCCGGTTTCCGGACATGTTGGGTCGGGGTTATTCGGTGTTCCTAGCTGTTCTAGGTTATCAATATCACATTCCTCATTCAGTTTCATATTCATATAAGTAATTAGTTTAACGCGGAAATCAACAAGTCTTTCGGCAACTGAACTCATTTTTTGGATGAAAATCTATTTGTTTTTCACGATTAGATTCTTGTGGGTAATAATCAGATAACTTATAAAAATAAAACAATTTTTTGGTGTGATATGGATAACCTAGCTCTTGTCCTAAACTAATAATTCGGCTACAAAACTTTTTTGCGCTGATGGATTAAACGTTGTTGTGCTAGGTATAAATTTATTTTTTCCTTTTTTTCTTTATTGGTCCCCGGATTTCATATTGTGTTTTAATACTAATTACCAAACGCCACATATTTTTATCCTAGCATCTGCTTTATTTCCTAGAACCCACCAAAAAAGTTTTGCCGGACGTATATAATTATTAGTAGTGCTAGGATATCTACCTTACCCCCGCGAAAACTACCAAAATTCGGGACACACAATGTTTATTGTCAAACGGAAAACTCACCCTTATCCGTTATACATAATCTGGTTTTGTAGCCTAGTACAACAAATATGATGTATACCCGGATAACCTAGAACCTAGCACAACAAAAAATATCCGTGTCGACACGCCATCCGTTTTGTCTCGGGATAAAATATAGTTCCACAAATTCGTTATCCGGATACAATAAATATGGTGTAATCCCGGACAAGTGCTAATTTTTCGCCACAAAACTTTTTGGTGTAGCCCGAATAAAAGAGTGGTGCTAGGACAACGCGAAAAAATTGTTTTTATATTTTCATTATCATACCCGATAAAATCATATTAGAACACTACAAAACCTAATAAAAAAATCATAAAATTTCGCGACGGGAAATGAATAACCTAGAACAGCAACTTATTGATATTGACGAAAGAATGGCTGACGCTATCCGGAAACAGAAATTATCGGTGGCTGAAACAATTCATAAAGTCGCCGAAGACAGCATTAATGCATGCCGGACTTTGGATGATGAATTCCGTGAGATATTCCCGGAACTTGCTGAATTAGAACCCACTCCAGAAAGTGATATCCAGCAGAAACCATTTAATCCGGAATATGTAATTGAAATCAAAGACGGAAAAGGAAATAAATTTATTGATACATGGGATAAAACCACCGGACTATTACCAAACCGCCGAGTTATGGGTAAATATAGTATCCAATATGGAGATTATTTTAAACTATTTACAAATTCAAAAAATATATATTGCTTAGAACATAATGACTATATTGAGAATGAACACCTTAATTTTGATGGTTCATATTGGTTAGGAAATTTAAGGGAATTAGGTGGGCTTAATCGTTATGGAAAAATAGATTGTAATAGCTGTCTGGCTAAATATTCAAATGTGTATGAAGTAATTGAAAGTGGAAAATTTGTTATTGGTGCTGATGAAATAACAAGCTATAGTTATAAACCATTTAACAAAGTAGTAGAAATTATACTTGAAGTAGATAATTATTTAAATTTATATGACCCAAAATCAAATACATACTTGCTGTTTAATAAAATAGTTTTTCCTATAATTCCATTTATAATAAGACCAGAACTATTCAAATCAAAAAATATAATTGGTGATACAACAAAATTATTTGATTATAAAATATATAAAGACGACCCAGCATTCTTTAATTATAATAGTAAATTAATAACCCCGAATGAATTATCAAATTCTAAATTCCTAGCTGCGGTCCCCGAACTTATCCCCGATGATTATTATAAAGTCATTGATTTCTACGACCGGTTCCGCCGTATGAGTAGTTATACGCGCGGGCTAGGACAGTTAGGTTCCCAAAGAAAACTATTTGACCCGGAAACACAAAAACTAGATAGCGAAGAATTATCCCCATCAGGAAATGGACTACCCACAACAGATACACGAGATAAACTCATCCGGGAATTAGAGTCTAGGTTATCCGGGTGTCTCAAGCAAATTGAACTAACCGATGAATATAACCGCGAATTAGTGGATTTATTCACCAAACAATCGGCAGAAGTCCTAGACCTTACCCGGCGGCTCAATCAACAAACAGCCGATAAACAGACTACCGAAACCGCAAAACGGTTGGCGGAAAATCAGGAAATATTCGCGCTGAAAAAACAATTGGCCGATGCACAATCTTATATTGCCCGATGCCAAATGCTAGGAACTGATATAGCTAGGTTAGAAACCGAACTAACTGATAGCCAATTAGAGACACAGAAATATAAAGACCTAGCACAAGGTTTAACCGACCAATTACTAAGTGTGAAACGCGAACTCCGGGACAAATCCGCTGAACACGCTGCAGCCATTAAAACATCTACCCGGGATATGTCTAGGATTGCCGGACTTGAAAAAGATAACACTAGGCTCACACAAGATAACCTAGCGGCACAAAGTAAAATCCGGGACCTAGAAGCACAAATTTTGGGAGGTAATATTAATTCCAAACCCGAAAAAGAAGCCCTAGAACAGGTATTAATTACTAAATGCGATGAATTAACCCGAGACCGGGACGAGTTATCTAGGAAATACTCAGAACTTGTTAAGGTGAATAAACAATTGGAAAGGGATTATGAAGAATTCCGCGGGAGTATTACTAAGTTAATGACTGGTCGGTGAAAGAAATCAGATACATTGACAATGAATGCAATAAAACAAAATACAAACACAAAATTATTCATGTTTCCGTATATGTAAAATATATTTACATTCTTTTATGCTAGACATTTTAGTTTTATTTCTTATGGATAAATTCATACAATCACAAGTTTTAATTAAATCTTTTAATATATCAATGTCTATTTCATAAAATTCACGACGTTTTCTATATGCTGTTTCTTTCAATTGTTGTTTCAAACATTGTTCTACTTTTTCAATATTATCAGTTTCATATACATGCACTATATCAAGTTTATCAGGATGTGATGATTGGTGTACTTTAATTCTATCAGCAAAATTTTTGGTTCTACCTATCTTATAAACTCCTTCTATATCTTCAGATGTGCGTAATACATAAATAGCACCTTTTGTCGTATTTGTGGGTTCTGGTTTAAGCTCAACTTCATATTTAGCAACTTTCTGTGATAATCCTTCAATTATAAAATCTTTATATTTATCTATATGATTTTCTAACTGCAGAAAATATGTCCTTACTTCCTCGGCTTTTTCTGTCCGTGATAACATACATAATCTTTTGAAACAATCCGGTGTTAATAATACTGTTTCACTAGGGCGACCTTTGCCAGGCTCTTCTAACTTAATTATATAGTCAGCTTTTTCTATATATGTATTAACTAACGTTCTTTTTAAGTTTTTCTTATAACTTTTGAGCCATTTACTAACAATATCCAAATCAATAACGAAATCATTATCAGTAGTTTTTATACTATATAGTCCAAAAAAATCATCAATAAATGCATTACTAATTGATGAATATTTTTTAAGGTATGTTTGTAATGAAAGCTTAGAAGACATTTTATTATATATTATAGAGAAATTAAATTTATATTTACAAATACTTTAGCTACATATAGAGCTAAAGTTATATAACACGCATTGAATTTATTTATATCGTAATATAAATTTAAATTTGTTTTTTCAATTACTTTAGCTCTATATGTAGCTAAAATATTTATAACAGGGATTAAAACCACTACCCGGGATATGTCTAGGATTGCCGGACTTGAAAAAGATAACTCTAGGCTAACACAAGATAACCTAGTGGCACAAAGCAAAATCCGGGACCTGGAAGCACAAATTTTGGGAGGTAATATTAATTCCAAACCCGAAAAAGAAGCCCTAGAACAGGTATTAATTACTAAATGCGATGAATTAACCCGAGACCGGGACGAGTTATTTAGGAAATACTCAGAACTTGTTAGGGCGAATAAACAACTTGAAAGGGATTATGAAGAATTCCGCGGAAGTATAACTAGGTTAATGACTGGCGCTAGGTAACATAACGAACTATAATTATCATTTTAGCCATCATACCATACAAAATATTAGTCTTTTTTATTAAGTTTTAGTTGTCCCAGTATTTGGATACCTAGCACACCAATTAATTCCGGACACACCAAAAAAAATTCAGGATGTCTAGGTTATAAAGCTGTTCTAGGATAATCCTACTTTGCGGAAATCGTGTTGTAATATCAATTAGTAATAATCCAATATGAAAACTATAAACCCGCGAAAAAATTATCCTAGCACAACTTTACCTAGCCCAAGTCCGGCCAATAATTATTAGATAGCATAAAACTAGCCGGTCCCTGAATAATTCGGTTTAACAGCTAGGCAACCATAAATATATTAAATTACCACCAATAAGGAAATACAAATACATTCTAAACCATCCATAACTAGACTTATGGAAACACAAACTGATGATAAACCGGCTACGGAATGTGAATGCCCGATTTGCCAGGAAACTACAGAAACCCCGAAAATTACTAGTTGCCAACATACATTTTGCGTGTCGTGCCTAGATAAATGGCTAGAGACAAATCATACTTGCCCTATGTGCCGGACACAAATCCGGGAAGCAATAAATAATACGAACCATACCGCACATAATTTGACATTTAATCATCCGATTCGTGAAATTGTTTATGCAGCTCGACATTATAATATTCTCCGGGTAATGAGTGGTATGGGTGGAATAACATATTCTAGCTAAGCCGGTCATCCTAATTTAAGCGCTAGGACAACAAAAATAACTTGGCTTATCCGCCTAATTGAATCCTGGCTAAATCAATCATCAAGTTCTGGAAAATGGGGATTTGTTCTGTGCGGTCGCAATATTTACCCACCTCATAATCTGCGAACATTTTTATAACCCGCGGCCAATTCCGGTCAGCGGCTAATTCCGCGAATTCAGGTGCGAATTTCAGGGTTTTCCGGGTCTGACGATGCCATTTCAGTAGCCCGGTCAAAGTCCGGCCCAGACGCGCAATGGAGTATCCTAGCGTATTAATCTTATATGCCACCCGGTAGCACGCCGTTACGTCATTCATATGTTTAATGGCTTTCAACCCACGGATATATTCGGTGAGGATTTGGCATAATGGGAGCGCTTGTATTAGTTCGTTAGGGGAATGGATATTCTCAGCTAGGAGCCACGTTTTCAATATATCCCGGTCTGTTAAATCCCAAATTATCTGGGTGAGTTCAGTAGCTGGATTGGCACCGGGAACACAGCTAGGTAAATCCAACCGGACAGGATAATATTGGACCATTGACATGAATTTGTGTCGCAAAAGATTCGGGGTTTCCGTCCCACCGTGTAGCATCCAATAATAATGGCTATCAGAATATTTCTCTAGGAGTTGTGCGAACTTATAATAATAACCGGTCAGGCATAACTCCATATGATACGCGATGATTAGTATTTTGCGCCGACGGGCAACAAATGACCGAGTGCTGACTAAATATTCTATCAGTGCTAGGATGATTGGATAGGTCTTATACCGCATTTTCTGGAAATCAATTAGATAGCCTTGTTGGCCTTCCGGGAGTGTATCCACTGGGAATTCATAAATCGGATATTGATAATCCGGGCGCTCACTAGGCCGCAACATACTTTTAGCCGGGCAATAGGACATCATAATATCCCAATTAATAGTGAATAATCGCAAACTATCTAAACCAGCCCGACCTTCTGTAATACGCCGGATAACATAATCTAGGATGAAAGTATTATTATTCGGGTTATAAGTATGTGATAGGATACTTAATGAATAATCTGTAACCAAGCCTGCTAATTCATCCAACCCGTGGTGTTGTCCTAGTACCTCAAATGAATTAATCGCCGCGAATTCGCCCTGGTTGGGTTCAAGTGTATTAGTTTGTTTGGCTGATTTACTTGATTCCGGCCTAGCACTAGCTGTTTCGCCGACTTCCTTGAGTTTCGCCAATTGTGATAATTTCAATTTCGGCGGCTTACTAGGTTCTGACCCTGAATTATTTGTAGTGGTACCTGCGCTAGAAATTGTTGTGCTAGGTTCAATTTTTTTACTTTTCTTTATTTTACTAGGTTTCACGTCATCTGACATTTCAAATAGTTTATGGTCCTAGATAAGGTTTAACACTGATGAGTTTACCAATATATAATCCACATCTGTTAAACAATTTTTAGCCGTTTGCCTGAAAAATTGTTTTTAATTAGAATAGCAATTCCCATTATTAATAGATACTCACAACACTTGGATTATTTAATACAACATAAAATATGTCAGCTGAAATACTAGATGATACACCACAAACCGGTATTAGTATCCCAATACTACATGAATTACCAGATTTGCAATTGTCATCTGGCGATATTATATATGTTTGGCGGAATTATGTTTATTGCCTAGCACCGGCGCCTATCCCAGATACCCGGCTAATTATTGAAGCCGATATTAACACTAGGATGATTACCCGAAGTATTCCAATTAATATAATACCAGTGGATACAAGTATGAGTATACTAACTGCCGATAACCCAACAAATATATATGAACCTTGGTATATTTACAAATGCGAAAATAGTATCTGTCTTATAGAAAAAATCATAAAAAATCCAAACTCACATCATCACACATATGATGTAAATATTTATATGAAAAATACAACAACTAATGAGGAATACCCGCATATACAACTAAAAAATATTCGCCGTATTTGTGATATTATTGACAATTCGGACAAGTTATATATTGCTATATGGGACTATGCTGAACTACGAATTAATGTTAATGGCGAACCCAAACCAACTTGGTTCAAGATACTTGTTATTGATACTGGTTCAAACACTATTATTCATACTATACCTGCTTTAAATGATACGATTTATAAACTAGATATCATTGGCGATAAACTAATTGCTTGTCAAAATTGGTTTGGACCACATAAAGCCATTTGGGATATTAATAATTTATCTGCAGCACCGCAAATTATTAGACAATCTTTTATATCTTACACTAGACATAATAATTCAGAAGACACAACATTGATTTATCCATATAATGGATGGGTTGGGATTAATCCAAATTTTATTGAATCTGATGGTTATCAAATAGTAAATACATATAATACCCCAATGGCTGAACTCGAAATGGTAGATATAATTAATGATACATACTATGTAGGTTTACATGAACCATCCTATTTTGGCAGCGGATTAAATATTTATAACCTACAAACTCATCAACTTATAGCCGATAAAGTATTTATATTTACATCATTAGATATTTACAGCAAATTCAGGCCTTATTATATTTCAAACGGCCATATCATTTTTAGCACACCTAGCGCAATTAAGACATATAAAATAGAAGACCGCCCAGCGGATGAACGGAAAAATAAATATGAAAAAATAATTGCTAACCTAGCAGACAAATATTGCTTAGCTAGGCACCTAGTGGAGGAAATCAATAATCATTTCACCGTGGAACTTCAAGAGTTTAAACCTTGTGAAATAATTATTCAGACCTAGACTAATTATCTAGCTAGGGGTCAAATGTGTTCCATAGCAAATAAAAATTAAAAATTAAAAATAGTTTTTTTAAGAGGCAACTAAATTCTCTAATCCAAGTCCCATTCCGCCGCCAAATCTGGTTTTGCTTCCGTAGCACTTGGTTCTGGCTCATCCGATTCATCATCTAGGACTGGTTCCGGGGCTTTTCCGGGAATCCATTTCGGTTCTTGTGTGCAAACAATCCGGGGTTGCTGCTGTTGCCCGGTTGTGGGGTCCCTAGTATTCACTAGGCTATCATCCGGGCAATGGACTTCATATTCTGCTAAACGGTAATTCTGCGAGACATAATATTGCCGGCGTTGTTTAAACCATCGCCCGAATGAACTAAAGATATCCACCACATCTATGATTAGAGGTATTTTAGTCCGGACATTCTTGGATTTACGCATAATCCGGCCGCAACTTTGTGTAATTGATTTTTTAGTCTTTTTAGGTGTCGCCATAATGAGGGTATCTAATTCCTGGCAATCAAAACCCTCTTCCGCCATCTTATAAGTCGCAACTAGGATTTGTTTTGCTTTGGTTTCATTTCGGGCATCCAATTTCATACCACCCACATATGGCCCGCAAGTCGCAATACCTAGCTGTGTAATTTGTTCCAGCAAGTCGGCAATATGGTCGCGCCGGCTTGTAAGAATAATTATTTTCCGGCCTTCTGCTATTAGGGGTGGCAACAAGGAAAGCACAAATTCAGTCCGGGGTGCGAAATTAACTATATTAGTCTCCATTGTCGTCACATTAGGCCGGCCTTGGTAATTCAGTTCCACCCGCGAATATTTAGGGTCATAATTCAAATACTTATATACCCGGACATCGGCATCGGGGACATGGTCGAATTCGCGTTCTTCGGCGGTTTTCTGGATTGCGTCGTCTTTATAACAGATATCACCCAAATAGTATTTAAAAATATTGGTTAGGCCATCATCCCGGTCAGGTGTGGCACTTAGTCCCATAGTATATTTAAATTGGGTCTTCCGCAGACACCGGTTGAACATTTCGGCCGCCACATGGTGGCATTCGTCATAAATAACAAATCCGAATTCGCGGAATAATTCCTCTGAATAATCTGCGTCTTTCTTGGGATTACTTAGACTTTGTATCATTCCTATTACAACATCTTTATTCATAACAGCAACTGTTTTCCCCCGGATTTCACCAATCCGGGCTGTGGGGGCATATTGTTCAATACGCTCACGCCATTGGTCTAGGAGGTCGCTAGTATGTACTACGATAAGGGTTTTGAGTCCTAGCTGCACTAGTTTGGCG